>FWWM01000718.1_pt1 | contig 24598 bp, 30 predicted proteins | sample 2228351 | NCBI WGS metagenome assembly FWWM01 (sample SAMEA103939774, study PRJEB20133) | metagenome
ATGGCGCGACTGAAGATATGTAAGCATTGACCTGCTCGGACAGCCTGTCGCGCTCTAAAATGGCCTTTTGCAGGCTGGCATTGCTGACAGCCTGCTGGGAGGCGATAGACGCCATCGATACGGCTCCAAGCGACACCAGCGATATCGCTATGGCTGCAAGGACTGCCGGGTTCATGCAGAGAAAGGGCCGGTGTGCTTAAAAGGAATAACGAAAACTATGACTAGTTTAAAAGCGAGATGACATGCTGATGGCGATTCATTCATCATCCCATGTGTCTAAAGAACATGGGCTTTCTCACATGCCTCTTGGGTAAAGAGGGGATTTTTTTCTATTGTTCCAGTATCAGATATGTATCTGGCCGTTTGTTGTCAATCTTGAGCTTCAACGGTATTCCACATCTGGTACATCTTGTCTCCAACTCCCCGGAGTCTGTATTGTATAGTTCGTCTTCTGTCTCCTCGGATATGGTATGTCCTCCCCTCAACGAACACACAAATGCGCCCAAGACATGTGCCACCGACATTAGCTAGTATGAAATCTACCTCCTAGATAAACAATCTGGTAGGCTTTCCTAATCGCCCCGAGAAACATCGCTTCTTGGATTCTGACTATCTGTTTCGTCTTGCATCAAACCTTTACGTCTTGTTCTCCTCTTCTTAGATTTCACAACTTGCGGATGGTTCCATTTTGAATGTCGATATAAGAAAATGAAAATTCCTGAGCTAATAATCATGAGCAAGTCTATTGTCAAATTCAGTAGTTGCGTTTGTGCCTCTGAAAGATTTGTCAATTCTATTGTTAGATTTAATGTTTGATAAAACACAGACAGCATAACAAACACCAGATAAAATGTGATGGTGATCCAAGTGCGTCTTCTACGTAGTGCCCTCTGTTTTGTACGTTCTTTTCGGTATTCAACGTATTTTAGAATATCCCAAATAATGAATGTAAGAAATATGGCAGGCAGTAACCAGACGAAAACACCGCTAAGATCAACATGTTTTTCGGGATTCGATAAGCTTACCATATAGAAAAACTCATAGACGATGAGAAGGTCGACACCAAAGCGTAGCAAACCATATCTATTCTCTTTATGCGGAGAACTTCTGACTGACTTGAAATAACCGATCCAGCTTGTGACGATGATAAAATATCCGAGTACTAGGACACCGGTATGGATAGGATATATCACAACATTTTTGATAGGGATAACAACGTTAGCAGAAATTTCGAAACTTAAGGCTATGACTACACCATATACAACATGCGTAGCGTGTTGTAAAAACTCTTGAAATGTTCTAGGAACTTGTATAGTCAAAGCTGTTCTTTTGCCAGCTCTCTAGCTTGTAGCAGACAGCGAAAAGCCTTTCGATATGGTTGGTAGGTCACTCTATGACACCGACGACGTGACTCCGCAGCCTCTATTGATTTATCAATGGATGTTGTTTTTGCCGCTAGACACAGGAACCAATCTCCCGTTTAAAAGGGCACCGCGTATTTGACTCCCGGTAAGAGCAGGCCATGGTACTTGAATTCATCCAGCCGATAATAATCATCATTATCATAATGGCATTTACGTTCATCGTCAACCAGTGGATAATAGGCAGCTCCGACAGGAGCTTCTTCGAGCTTCTGGTAAAGCAGCCGCGGTTCGTGGACAAGACCGACGCCACGCTGGCAGACTATGGGTTCCAGGAATTTACTACAAACGATAACAGCAACAGGCTGCTGGCAACGTACAACAGCCTGCGCTACGTCTCTTATTTCCTGATCGCGATGGCCGTCGTCATAGGCATGATGATCTTTCTGGGCGAGCAGTTCGGGATACAGAGGAAAGGTCAGGCGCTGGACATCATCTCAAATTCGTTCTTTTACATTCTGCTGCTCATGTTCTTCCCGCTGCTGTGGGACACCGTCGCTACAGGAGTCGAAGCGCTTGACATCTACATCATGAACTCCGGCAACCCGACGCCTGATGCTGCCGCAGCCAGGGCAAAGGACCTGTTCATCAAGCTGGGCGGAGTGAGCACCGAGGTCGATATGGGCAAGTTGTTCACAGATATTGGAAACGCCGTGATAGGACAACACCAGGGCCTCACGCAGACGTTCCACGACCTGATGACGGCGGTGTTAAGGGCGTTCATGGCCGCAATGATATTCCTTACGATGTTTATCGTCGGCACCATGCGCATTGTAATGACCGCCACGATAGTAGTAGGCCTGCCAATTATACTGGCGATAAGGCTGATCCCGTGGATACGCAAGCCTGCCGACAGGCTGCTCGATACGCTCTATGGCTTGGTCGTAGCTACGATAATCTCTTCGATAGTGGTGGTGGCCGGCACGGCGTACCTGGACACGATGCCAAAGGATACGATTGAGCAGAACTTCCAGGCCACTATCGCTGCGATGGGCGTCATCCTGCTGGCCGTACTAATGCCAGTGATGCTCTCCCCGATGCTCGGCTCGATTATTACGAGTGTAACCGGTATGGCGACTACGGCGCTTGCTGCCGGTGTCACGGCAGCCGGGGCCGGCATAGCTGGCGCTGCAAGAGGTGCCAGTGCCATGCTAGGTGGCGGCGGGGCCGGCCAGGCTATGGCAGCTGCTGCAATGGGTGGCGGCGGTGGTGCCGCCGGTGGAGGCCTGGGCGCCTCTCTGGCCAAGGCGGCCATGAGCGGCATGGGCTCGACAGGCAGGGTGATGGCCCGGACATTTGGCGACCTGGCGGGCCAAGCTACCGCTGGTATGGCAAGCGCGGCTGCTGCCAGGGCGGCTACTGCTGGAGCAGCAACAACACTCGGAACAGCTTCTGCGGCACCAGCAGGAAAGAGCGGCGTCATGTCTGCCGAGCGCGACGTGGGAGTGCTTTCGACGACAGGGATCAGGCCCGACATAGCGCCTGCAAAGGCGTATGACTACAAGGACGCGGCACCGGCATATTTTGATAGCATGCACCCGACCGGCACAGAGCCTGATCGGAAAGTGCCTACAGACATTGGCATGCGACCTGTTGTCCATGGAACAGAAGGCGTAAAGCCGAACTATACAACACTGGACGACAGCCTTGCTGCAGGAATTGGAGACCAGGATACAATAAAGAGCGGCGCCGTGCCGGTGTTGCCGGGAACGTCGATCTACCAGCCAGAGCCAGTGCCGATGACAGCCGGCAAAAAGATAATGGCTGCGGCCAAAGGCGCCGCGCTTGGCGGCCTAATTGGGACGACACGTGGACTGCTCAGCGGCAACGCCATGTTGTCGTCAAGCTTTGGCATGGGCGAGTTCAAGTCAGCCGGCAAGCATGTGTTTGAAGCGTTTGACATAAACAACGACGGCAAAGTTGACATACAGGACGCGAGTGCAGGCCTGGAGCAGTTAAAGGAAGGCCTGATCAGGGCAAAAGAAATACTGCGTGCCAAATTGACGGGAGCACAAAAGGTAGTAGAGGCACAAAAGGGATCTCATAGCGATGGAAGTCCGGCCACCGAATATGGAAAGTGGTCAGAAAACTGATTTTCTTTATTTTATTTCATTGTAGTTATCTTCAAGTCACTTTACCCTCTCCTGATAGTGATTAGTTTGTTTTTTGTGGTTAGGTAAGGATTATTGCTATTATCTAGGAGTTGAAGCTATCGCAGCACCTTCTGGCGGGGCACTTATCCTCAATGGCGTTACATCTACAGGCTTCCACTGGCCGCGCTCGACGCAGTTTCTAACATAGGCCAAACCCAAGTCCCAATCGAGCGTTATATTCACTTTGTCAAGACAGTATTGCTGAAAGTTTTCGCGCCAGTTTTCAGGGAGCTTCATTCCTTCATCAGTGAATGACGGCCTTGCCGGCACTACCTTTGATTTACTCTGGAGGTATTTCGAGTAGGCACTGTAGGTGTCTTCCCATGCTTTTCTTGCTTCCTCTATCTTTCCTGCCAGTAGCAGTTCATAAAACTCGTTCCGTTTGTTAACATACCCAACTCCACCGTCGTATCTCAGCCAGTCAGGGTGGTCTATCAAGTTTCTCCTCGCTTCGACAAGACAATCTGTGGTATATTCCGGTGAGAGCAGAAAGCTCGGCCTGTCCCACCAGTAGCACTCACCAATGCCTACGAGGTTCCCTGCAATGTCTAGTACCTCTATCTGGTTCGTCCTGTGAATGTTTACATATGTCCTGTACTTTTCGGCATGTTCTATAATGTTGAGCTTGGCCCTGAGATGCACTGCATGTGTAGCCATTGCGTCTGCCGCCCATCCGGGGAAGAGGTTTGCATTTTCAGGGTGCTTTAAGGCTACATGTCTCTCTATAGCCGATGCAAACTTGACATACCTGTTAACCCACAACGTCTCGCCATAATCAACTGCCCACACCTTGTCCATTCCTGACACCGGCGTTGGCCTTGCGGGGTCGTAGCCCATCCTTCCCCTAGCGTGGCCGACCAGCAGCATCCTGTTGTATGTGTTGTTGAAAAAGTGTTCCCTGACGTTAACTTTGTGGAGCATCTCCTTTGGCCATCCAAGTGAAAGTGTGTCTGCGGTTAGCAGGTTCCACAGCAGTTCTGCGTCCCAGATGACCCACCCTGTTATCTTGTTGAGCGCAAATTCAAGTAGAATATTGTACTTGCCAGCATCAAAGAACACCCAGCCACCTTTCTTTGTGTCCGAGTCAGGACCACGCGGCCAGAATACTACATTGACGCCGGTAGTACTCGTAAGCCTGCCGGGCATCTTGGCCCGCCACCATCCGGCAAGGTCGTTTCCAAGGTCGAAGCTGAACATCTTGCCGACTTTGTTATCGACATAGGTAATGTAACTCGGCACGTCTTTGCCGGGGAGCATCCATTCCTGAACGCCGGCTATCCTAGCAGCCTCGTCGCTGTCAAACCCGGTAATCTGCAGCGTGCCCTCGCCGCTGAAATCGACAAGAGCGATGTTCCCCCTGACCTTAACGGGTATGGCCACCGGCAGGTGGAAAGGCTCGCCTTCCTTGCTAATCAGGTTCTTGCTCATCAGCTCCTGCATGCTTTCAACATGATCCTTGTTGCGGTCGCTAGCTGCCTTTGCCGGTCCGCTCATTTTTTCAGACCATGGGGCCTTCAAGAGGTCCTTTTCCTGCGGGTACTGAAACTTGGATGGATCGGGTCCTTTCTTCAAGCCGAACATACTTCTGTTACCACGGATCAGATACATTGTCTAGTACATAAACGCGACTCGGGTTGCGAACAGGGTTTGGTAGCCAGCCAGAGGTGCACGTACACCAACAACCCTGTTGGTGTACGTACCATTTCGGGCTTCCGGCAGGTAGCTTTCCACCTCCTAGAAACTAACTACGGTATCTTTATATGCATTGTATCAGAATAAATCTATGAAAAGGTGCTGAGCAAGATGTTTAACAAGGACAAAAACAAACCACAGAAAGACCCCCAGAATATCGAAATGATACTGGACGACGCCCTTTCAAAGAATAATAACAAGATAATCTTTGAAAGATTAGCCGAAATTTAATGCGAGATTTAACTCCTGACGAAATTATCAAAATCCATGACCGCGTTCAAGCGACCTTCAATGTTTTTGCAGGAATCAAAGACCTTGGTTTAATAGAGGCTATAGCTGCAAGACCATCGACAAAAATCCATAGTGGTTTCGAGCCATACGATACTGTTTTTCTAAAGGCAGCCAGCATCATGGAAGGAATAATACGCTTCCATCCGTTTGTCGATGGTAACAAGAGAACAGCCCTTCTGGCCACCTATGTCTATCTGAAGCTCAATGGCTATTCTGTTGTTTACCCTTTGAGCGCAGTACGTTTTTCAGTAGAGATTGCAAAATTCGACAAGACGGATCAAGAATCTACAAATCAATTAATCCAAGAAATAGCAAATTGGCTAAAAAAACGTTCTGCAAGAAATGCATTGAGTCTTGCTCTAAAAATTTGGCGCTATTACACAGGGCCAGTATTGCTAGCCGCACTCCCAGTCATAATAGGTCAGACTCAATATACTAGGAAGAAGTTACAGCGCTGGTTAGCTATTGATATCTATCCTGAGTATCAGAATGAAGGGACTACAACAATGAGATTCATTGGCGACATTCTGATAGGCAAATACTCGGGTCTGTTGTCTAAATCTGATGCAGCGCAGACTTCACGATAACGGCCAAGTCAACAACGACATTCCAATCACCAATAGAAGGATTGCGGCATACATCATTATCACCGGTATTGCTCTCTCGAGCTCGCCGAGGCTCCTCCATCCCTGCCTGCATTTTGCTACATATTCCAGCATTACCCCGATCCACGAACCGGTGATCAATATAGTTGGGATAGTGATAAAGATGAACAGGTGCTGGCCTTCAAGTTTCAATCCAGAATGCGTCAAAAGTATTGCATATATCGCAAAGAAAACTGAAACTATAACATATCATGCAGCAGTAACATTCATTCTTACAGATTTTTCTGGGGTCTTCAATTACCGTATGCATTGTTTGTGCATGTTCATCGTTATTAATTTGGGAATCTTCGTTTCATGCCGACTTTTCAGCTCTGAGGTGTAACAGTATAGCCGAATGGCATCGTAATAGTATTGCATGTCCTTGTCAAAAGCTCTGTGTATCTTTTGATATCGTAGGCGGTCTTGTCATTAACAAGTTCGACAGGAGTCGCTCTCTTCCCGCCATTCTTCTGGTAGTAATCCGTGATGATGTACTGCAATATCTGGCCCGCTCGCAGAGATTTGCCTTCCTCCTCTAACTGATAGATCGCACTTGTTTCAGCAGTTCTTACAACAAATGAAGTCGAATCCTTGCTCAACATTTTCGTAAAGATCAGGTCTGCTAGTGGCACTTTTCTATCTTTTAGCTGTTGTTTGTACTTCTCGAAAGTCTCCTTTATTTTTGGCATCAAGGCTCTAACTTCTTTAACATTGCTACCTTGAGCCATTATCTCAAGAACCTCTCTCTGGAATCTGGAGAATAAAGGCGGGGTATCATGTCTGCGAGTTTCTATTCCACGATCTTTTATCGTGCCATCTTGATAGCATCCAAAGTACCTCTGTGGTACTCCAATCATTGGATTGCTCTTGCTTGGCAGAAACGCTATCCATTTGTATTCGCCTTCATATGAAATGTCAAACCCTGTAGCGCATTCAATTTCTTCCTTCAACTTCATGTAATCTTGGACTGATGTATTTTCTTTCTTTGTAAATAATGAATCAATTATCAGATGTAAAACAGCATAGTCTAGCCTTTCAGCCGTTTTGCGAGCTTTGTTTGCAATATATCTTGCCCAAGCACAGATAGCGATATGTCCATCAATAAGTCCAAAATGACTATGAACATGGCCCTGGTATCCAAAACTGACGTGTCCTATGGTTCTCAGCATTCCTTGTCTTGAATCAAAGATTGCCCAGCTCTTGTCATCTGTCGCCAACTTTCTGAGGTATTTGTACTCCTTCCTGTTTTGCAATGGAACCTCCAACGATTCAGGGACAAGGCCCTTTCTCTTTTCGCAGACTCGATATCCTAGTTCAGGCACAATATTTTTTGAATCAGGGCAACAATCGCAATTGATAGTATCAGCACCAATATTGAGTCTTGTGATTATAGAAGGATACAACGACACAAAATCAAACTCTGCCACCTTCTCATAGACCCCAATCCGAGGTTCCAGAATAAGCCCTCCCCTATCAGCCACCAGCAATTCTTTGAATGTCTTGATCTTCTCCAGATTGGCAGGCTTCCAGGGCACTAGCAGCTTTCGTTTGTGCGCAAGGTAGAACTGCATACTTGTCAATGCTCTGCCAATAGTAGATCTTGAAATGGTGTGGAATGGCAACCGACATACTCTGGCTAGCTCGTAAAGACCATGCAGTGCAGATTGATCATGGATCAAACTATTACTAGCGTCAATGTGAATCCTGCCATAGAGCATGGCGCTGGAGGCTCGGTAGTGGACCCTTCCATAACTAAAGTAAGTTTTTCCTCTCTTAGAAGGTTGTTGCATTGATACCGGCTCTCTGCTCAAGATCAGCTGCATCTTGTTTTCCGTTGCCCGTTGAATCAGATAGGGAAATACCCATTCGTCACCATCATTTGTGAAAATAAAGTCAGGATCAATCTTTGCTACTTGCTGCATTAGTTCAAGGAGCGCATCTTTCTCAGAATGTCTCCCTTGAATCCCAATAGTCTCATTTTCCAGCTTTATCGTGATCGTGTCAATTTTGTCATTGAAAGAAGGCAAACGGCCTTCTTGCTTTGGCGTGACATCAAGACTTATGACCTTGAAATCTGGAGGTTGATAATCTGTCCATCTGACATTGTCGTCTATCTGCCATTTGAGTGTGCCGTTTTTCTTTACAGCCACTTTACATTTTGCAATAGGAAATAGATCGTGTTCGTAGAAATAGCTCTGCGGAGGCAGGATGTCAACATTGTACAGCCTGAATTTGTCGTTAACATCAATGTCCTCTATCGTATTGGCTAGTGCCACAAGTTTGCTCGAATCAGCCAGGGTCAGCTGCAAAACAGTGCTTGGCTCGTAATCTCTGATCCTTTCATATCGTGATACAAAATCATGGCTCTTTATGTAATGCTGGACCGCTGGATTGTTTAGTAATTGTACAAGGTCTGCTTTGTTGTCCGAACCCACATAGATTGAAGGCGTCCACTGATCTTCTAATCGGACAGCATGACCATCTTCATCCTTGATCCATAGTATCATCCTGTCTTTTAGTGGATAGGCATCAAAGAGCCAGCCTGAAAGGGTCATCATTGGTTTCTCTGCCGCTCAAACATTGCGATCTTTGCTTCCAGCTCCGCAACCCTTGCTTTCAGCTTTGCATTGACGGCCAGCTCTTCTTTCAATTGTTTGATAATGAGATGCTGCTTCAATAGCAGGGTCATTATCACGGCCTCTTCGGGAAAAGGCTCGCCCTTGACGTTGATCGCTTCTACATATTGGTAGCAGAGGTTCAGCATCTCCTGAAATTCAGACCTTTCAGGCTCACGCAGGGTGTCAGCATAGCCCTGGTATGACTTGATTATCTGCGTCAATATATCGTCTCTTGGGTTCAGCGACATACTACTAGCTCCCTAACGCCTAGTTGTTCAGCGATAGATTTCAGCTCCCGGTAATGATGGAAAACAATGCTCATGAAGATCGGACATATCCTGACTAGCTTTGTAACGCCAGAGCACGCTGATACATACAGCCTCGGAATTGCAAACATCTCGTCAAAGTCCTTCCTTTCAGACTTGTCCAAGTGCTCTCTATAGACTTTCCATTCGGCTTCTTCCTCAGCCAGAGCTAGCCGGAAAGATGGGACTGTTCTTCCCAAACTTACTCACCAGCTATGTGGCTGTTGCGACTAGGCGCAGCTGCGTCGGCGCTCTTTCAATCTTCCAGTGGCAGGAATAGCAGTATCCGCATTTGGTGCAAACGTGAGGAGTCCGTTTGTTGCAATCTTGGCAAACCCTGTAGAGCTGGGCTGTAGCTTGAGCTAGGAAGGAATGATGTCCCCGATTCATAGTGAAACATGATTTCAGGTTCTTCATAAGACATAGCTCTACTTGAGGGGAGGGAGGGGGTCTGGCAGGTGCTCTGTCCTTTATTAAGTGCCATGTTTCAACATGTTAAACCCATGCAAGTTAGCCAGTATATCTGCTCTAGCTGCGGTTGTGTTCTGAAGGAAACTACAGAATACATCGAGATTCACTCATTGAGGGAAGAATGCCCGAGCTGTGGCTCGATGCTGGCAGAGAGTTTGGAAAGGCGGCCTCTCCAGCCCAAAGTCAGGTGGTCTCCACCAAAGATTCAGACCGCCGACACACTACTGAAATTAAAATTCGATATATCCAAGATCGATTCATTTCTTGACCTTGCAACCGCAGACTTGTGCTGCGTAACTGGCTCTTATTCAAATCTGATTCTAACTAGGTTATGCGTTAGATCGCTTTTACCCGAAAGATATGGTGGCTTAAATTCACCCTATGTTATGGTGGCTGACACTGGCAATCGTTCAGATGTTTATAGTGCGATCAATTTTGCAAGGCAGTACGGCATGAAGAAGGAAAGTGCGGCTGAAAGGATACTTGTTATCAGGGCGTTCACGATCCCGCAGGTATTGAGGCTGCTGTCAACTGAAATACCGTCTGTCATTAGGAAATATCAGATAAAGAGCGTCATTATTCCGGGCCTATTAAACAGCCTAGATGAAGAACCTACTATGAAAGCAAGAGAGGCAAGGAAGATCATAGGCAAGATAATGAAAATAGTCCACGAAATATCAAGCAGGATCCTCGTTATGACTTCTATTCAAGAGGGCAAGTATTCGCAATCGATTTTGCCTGATTTCAAGAAACGCATTGACCTGTTCACTCCCAAACAAGGCAGAATGGCAGCTGAGCTTTACAACCAAGGAAACAGAAAGACTATTTCATTAACAGAGCATGAATTAAAAATGGTACCGAAACGAGATCGTTTTCCCTCAATAGGTGGAATTTTGCAGGAAAATGCTTGATTTATCTTGATGGAGGGTACGGGAACCAAAGAAAACCCACACTCTTTACAGTAGATCAAAAAAGCTAAGGGGAACATCCCAGCAGCCTGACTTATGGATACACTGAAATCAAGCCGCTGGAACGTACCCCGGGGAATTGACAGGTCGCAATATTACATAACTGTTAAGGACACGGTTTCAAAGGCATTGAGCCTCCATCACGCCAGGAACAGCGATGCTATCCTTACCACTATCATTCTGGCATCTCTTACCAACAGCTATGTGGAAGGTTCGGCAGGTTTCACCTCAGCAGCAACAGCAGCAGTATGTGGACAGACAGTACGCAATCACCTGAAGAAGAAGCAGGACCCATCTGGTCTCGTCAGGATGAACGATGATGTGGTGATGAAGCTCAGGTCAGCCGGTGCGCTTTCGAAAAAGTGCATACTTGCAGTAGACACCCATGACATCATGTACTATGGAGACCCCGGTGCAGAAGGCGTTGTCGGAGCACAGCCAAGAAAGGGTTCACACTGGGCATACAAGTTTGGAAGCATAAGCGTCGTTTTAGATGGAGAAAAAAAGGTTGACGCTTGCAGCAGTTCCTGTCATGCGCAGCGAGCCAAGGGTGGAACACGTAAGAATGCTGATTGAACATACAATTTCCCTTGGAATCATGCCAAAAGTCCTACTTTTAGACGGTGCGTACAACTCGGCAGAGGTCATAAACTACCTGAATAATTCGGGTATAAAGTACATAATCCGTATAGCTGCCCCTATCGAGGGAATCAAGCCAGAGGATGATTTCATCTACAGGACCAGAGGGCACAGGAGAAGGGAGGATGAGCAGGCTACATTCCGGCTAGTAGCTGTCAAAGGAAGGGACAGGGGAGGAGGCAAGGTCAGGCTGTTTGTATTTGCTACCAACACAAATTTGAAGGCAAGAAGGATAAGGAGGCTGTTTCGAAAGAGATGGGGAATTGAAACATCCTACCGGATGATAAACAAGTTCCTTGCAAGGACGACATCGAAACTGCATGCATTGCGAATCCTGTACTTCTATCTCGCCATTCTCCTGTACAACCTGTGGGTCATGTTAAACTACACCGAACCCAGTCGAATCATCGCAGACTCGCTGAAGGTGTATTATGTTGTTCTAGCTGCCATTCTTTCCTTCATACCTGACATAGAAGGAGGCACTTTGGGATGGGCGAATTTTTGATCTACTGTTTAGCAGTGGGTAGTTCACCAGAACACTTTGGCATCCACGCCCAAGAACGAAAACGTAGTCACAATAGACTTCAACGTATTTCCAGCGGAGGATGTAATTGAAGTGGCCAAAGGCACATCAGTGAAGATACCGATAATGGTAGAGGCACCAGTAGGCGCAGCATATGAACTTAAGCTGAATGTAACCGCAGAAAATGTCACCCCCGAAGGTAAACCCCTGCCAGATGCGGCTAAAGTAGGTTTGGACAAGGTTTCAATTGTCCTCTCTTCACTTAACACTCATGTGACAGATATTGGAGGAAACCGTATCCAAAGGGCGACAGGAGCCTTCCTGACGATAGCTGCGCAAGCTGACGCAGCTGAAGGCAGCTACTCATACATCCTTGAAGCTAGGAGAGAACTGTCTGCCGAAGATGGTCTGGCAGCTGGAAAAATATTTACGGTGAATATCAAGTAGCCGTAAACTCCAGTTTTTTATTTTTGTTAAATTAAGTTAATATGTGCAAGACGTGGAAATAATGGATGAAAATTTCTTGGATAGGCAGATTACGTGTGTTACCCGAAAGATGCCGCCCACGGAAGATTGCACCTGCATAGAATATGTTGGGACAGCCGATTCGGATCGTCTGATTCCAGTTTCTGAAGTCGTTAAACGTATAGAAAAGGGTAAGGACAGATTCTATGTTCTTGAATATGAGACGCAAGCCAAGGTCTATGTAGACGTTGCCCAGAGGGGAGACCTGAAGTACATAAGGACAGAAGATTACGACAGTTCAGCTGATAGATTGTTAAAAATCGGGGATTGCGATGTGACAAATCGGCCATCGTATTTTGAGGCGTCAATGCTTGTGGTTGGAGTTAAAGACGCTTTCGATTCCAAGTCCAAAGCAACAAAGAAAGGTTCTACGTAGCCGATTTAGAGAAATCTCAATAAATGAACGAAGTAACTGCGTATATACAACCTTTGGCTAACTGAAGTTGTCCTCATGCAATTTTACATAGGTTGCAGCGGATGGAGTTATGATGCTTGGCTAGGACACTTTTATCCTGGCGGCCTTGAGAGCAAACACTGGCTTGAATATTACAGCAAGGTGTTCGATTATGTCGAAATCGATTCTTCTTTTTACCAAATCCCTAATCAATTCATGTTCAGCCGGTGGGCAAAAACAACGCCTGAACATTTCAGATTTACCGCCAAGTTTCCAGAAAAGATAGCTCATACCATGCGACTAAAGGACGCCGACTCTATCAATGGATCCGGATAAGTAAAGGGTTTAAATCATATGTCAAGCTCAAGAAGGTAGCAGTATAGACAACTCTTACAGAAAACAAGGAAGTATTATATCAGCTTTAGTGATTGCAGCTCCTTAATGGCTGATATGATGTCATCTTGCGTAAATCCCTGTTCTGGCTTTAGCATTGTGATGATTTCCCAGACGTATTTTGGATCAGTATTGCAATCATTATTCTTGATAATATAATGAACAGATGCCAATAACTCCATCCTCCGAGGGGTCTTTCCCTTCAATACCCTGTAAGCAAAGTCGATACCGGCTTTGACCTTTCGGTCTATTTTCATGCAATTTAGCAGCTCTAATCCAGAATCGCTTAGACGCATATTATATTGTAGAATTTCACTATTAGGAAAAGACTTTGGTGTAACCTCTATCACTCCATCAATTGCGGCATCCTCAAAAAGAAAGTTTAACTCTTCCGAATAAGGGCCAAAATTATTCCATTGAAATGAAAAAGCGTCTGTTTTGATATTGGCAAAGTAAAGTATTTTTTGTAAAGCTTTCTTACCTGGAACGACTTCAAATTTCTTTATTGCATAAAGCATCGCGGCATCTTTGTTTAAAGCTAGTCTACTACGTTCCCCAAACCAAGCAGCCAATACCATAGGTATTCGAGCCAAGCTATTTATCCTTTTAAAATTGTTTTCTTCCTTAAAAACAGTTCCGAATGAATTTATTGGAAATAAGCAGAATACTTCTCCTTTAGAAATCCATGAAGAGTATTGAATTTTTGCTTATTGACATAGATTCTTCTTGCACTCAGATTCGCGGTTGCAAGTGTTTGTACAACTACTGATCTCCTTTCAATTGGCTCTTTTGAGCCTACTCGCTCATTGTAGATGAATACAATATCTGCACCCTCACTACCTCCTTCTCCAACCCTAGTATAAGGACGGAGCTTATATGGGACATTTTTGAATGCATCGAAAATAATATCACTTTCATTCATTCTCAGCGATTTTAAGTTATATTGTATGTCGGCTTCAATTGCTTGAATGAATCCCTTACTTTCGGGCTGATCTTTTTCATTCAAAGTGAGCATCTTTCGTCGGATATCCTCAGAATCAACGACTGTTTTGAAGGGAATTCGCTTGTTTATCAAGTCAACTATCTGTTTCATTTGGTTCTTTGCTTTCTTTTGCATCTGTTCCAAAAACCACGCATCATCGTATCGTGCAAACTCCTCCATTCTCTTGATATCCTCCAATTCCTTTGTTGTGGGATAATCCAGCTTGTGATTGTCAATAAGATCTTGTGCCACCTTTCTGGCCATTCCTTCAAATGCCCTCTTCGTGTGGTGAAAATACAGCTGTTCGAACATATAGTATCTTGCAACAATCATTTGTTCGGCTGCGAAATATCCTCCGTCCAGTACAACAAGACCTCCGTCAACTACACACAGCGAGTCCAAGACTCTCTCAAGGTCAAATATTCCGTATTTCACACCTGCGTAATGAGAGTCTCTGGAGAGGTAATCGAACTTATCAACATCTAGTTGGCTGTTAATGAGAGATGCCAGAAAAGGCTTATTGAATGGCGGTTTGCCCTTGATCATATTTGTCACATCCTTAACTCTTATACCTGCTTTTTCTATTGTTGATGCAAATCTTTTTTCGACTATGGCCACTGAATAGTCTTCGTGTTGTTCGGGAATAATTCCATCTAATGCATGAGAAAAGGGTTTATGTCCTACATCATGTAATAGAGCCGCCAAACGCGCCAGCTTGAAGTCTTCTTCTGTAAGATCGATAGGTATTTTCAGTATGTCACAATTCTTTTTTATTTTCTGGAGTGCCCGATCAACAGTATGCATGGCACCAAGAACATGTCCGAAACGGGAATGCTCTGCTCCATGATATGCAGTGTAGGCGAAGCTTAGTTGCTTGACGCGTCTTAATCTCTGAAAAATAGGATCATTGATTATTTCAAGCTCTGCTTCATACACTGGAATGAATCCATGAATTGGATCTCTTAATTCCTTGGAAGGTGCAGTAGTTATCGTAAATACTTATCCCTTTATACAATATTCTTCTGATATTTTTATATGTATCCAATCTCCTTTTTGTTTCCCCAGCTTTGGCTATCCAAATGAGAAGCATCATTCAGACTGTCAATTTATTTCGTTGAATGACTGAGGAAGGAGCTCGGACAGCTTATGTGTCGAGGGGTCTCTATCAATATAGATGATAATCCCTGAAACGTATCTGAAAAAAGAAAAAATAGAAAAAGAAAGGAAAACGTGAATCCACAGCCAACCTGACTGACGGTATCTATCTCCAGAAAACTTGACCTACACCAACAGGGTTGTTGGTGTACGTGCCATTTTGAACTGTCGGGCCTACCCCACCCCCTTGTCGGCAATGTCTATCATGTCCATATCCACCGCCTACTACTACCACCACCATCACCATCTATTGTTGGTCGGACAGCCCTGGAACCCTCGACTTAAGGCTTTATAAACACGCTCAAAAAAGTCGTAATTCCTTATAAGGCAACAGGCTATTTACAGTCGGTTTCTCGGAGTAGAACCACCCTCTATCGTATCACCTCCCTCATTTCTGGCTTTTCGCCCCCTATTGTAAATTTTCAATCGTCAAAATCATGCGTTCTGGAGCACTTGATCTACGACAGCAGGCTAAATTCGAGGGTGTGCAAGGTAGACAGACAGGTGTAGTAGAACCCACAGTATGCCGGCCGGCGTCTTTACATTCGTTCGTCTTAGCCAGACCACAACGACGATAGCAACAATGCCGACATTGCTCGAGCACTCTGGGGGGGACCACTACTACTAGAACAATGGTAGATACAACAGCGGTAGCGGTGATGGCAAAAAAGTCACGGCCGGGATGATGAATCCCATTCATGTTGATATCAGTAGATGACATCAAGAGAGAGTCTGACCCGGCCATATGCTACTGCCCACAGGTCCCCTTTATTCCTTCCCGGGCCTGCTCCGAGACGCTCTATCAACCAGCACAAGGAGTCGACAGCAACATGATATCCAGTACCAAAAAGGTATCGGCAAAAGCCGCATCCATGATACGACACCAATATGGCTCAACGCTGGCTACCCTGCACAGGTACGCGTCGGCGCTAAAGTCGGAAAAGGCGCAGGCTGTAGCAGTTGACGTCTGCAAACTGATGTCTGTGTGTGTCGTCGGCTGTTATGTGGCACTAAAATCAACATTTGCCAGCTGAGCTGAGCCACCCATCATCTTTTTGTGACCAGGACAAAGGTCGCCAAACCGGCACTACCCTTTGCAGAGGGTGGACCTGGCCGGCCGGTGTGGGCGACCAAAAGGAAAGGTAGACTGGCAGGGCCGGCGCCCTGCACTCTCCTCCCATTTTCCTCTTTTTTCTGGCATGGCCCCAATGGCTGCTACCTCTGCGCGGTGGGGCTAGAAACTATGTCGATTTGCGCCGATCTGAAAACGGCATAGGCCAAAGGCAGTCTGACAAGAAAAACGAGAAAGGAAGGAAGGAAGGGGATGATGACAGATTGGCACACTGACTGACACCACCGCAGGATGATGTCGCTGTCCAGCTGACCTGCTATCAGACGAGCTTCTGACCCTTCCTTCAACCTGCTGTACACTCAACCTCTGATTTATCCTTTCTTTTCTCTCTCGGCCCCGCCTGGCAGACCTCCCCGCGGTGGGGCTGGTAACGGCGTTTTAAGTCAATCAGTGTCAGCTTTGCTAGCGGACGCTGCCGTTGTAGCAAAAGGCGCCGGCCAACTGCCAGGAGAAAAAACAGGTGAGAAAACACAGATGGAAAACAACCAGAATAAAAAAGAAGCGACATCGACCGAGAGGTCCACACAGGTACCCCTGACTGCTTCCGAGGTTGACATTGACGATGAATCACAGGCAAAGGAAATGAGGCTTGCCGCAAGAGAAAAGCGACAGCCCAAGTGTGTCTATTGCGGACACCCCCTGGACAGGGTATTGCAGACAGAATATGACCACCTCACGTGGTCATGGAACCCAGAAAAAGGCTGGTTTTTCAGGGACGCCGTTGGCGACGCCGACAAGCCATACCATGATTGCAGATTATGTCCTAACGGCTGCGGTGCACGTGACTGGGATTTTACAGACAATGAACTGATCAGCTATTGAAAATGACGACGACAGGGGGATGATGAAACCAGGGTAACTCTGATCCTCGCCACCAGAGGAGATGACGAGCAGACAGCGATCTGACCCCTGTCACCACCCGATACCACACTCCTCTATTTTTTCTTTCTGACCGAGGCAAGCAACCCAAACCTGCATACCGGTAGCGTAGAGTAGCGTACGCTATCGGCGGACTCGGCCGGCAGGTGTGAGGTTGCAGAGGTGAAACAACCAAAATGTCATCAAAAGTAGAAGAAAACAACAACCAAAAAGAAGCGACTTCAGCCGAAAGGCTCACACAGGTACCCCAGACACCAGAAGTTTTTTCTTCCGGCAGCAGCGCGGAAAAGGCGTCGGCGGCCCTCTCCCGCATAGTCCAGCTCTTCTCCACGACCCAGCTCCACAAGACAGTGGCCACAGTCTACATCCAGACTGCCGGCAAGCCGTGCGAGAACTGGTCCATAGGCAACCTCCTCCTGATGTACCTGGCCGGCACAAGCGACGGCCGCACGTACGCGGCGTGGAAGCGCGTTGGTAGGAACGTCAAGAGAGGCGCAAAGGCCTTCTACATACTGGAGCCGCGCCTGATAACAAAGGTCAAGACCGACCCGGATACAGGCGAGCCGGTGCTGCACGAGGGCAAGCCGGTGACATATCAGGTCCTTGCAGGCTTTAGGCCAAGCCCCCGGTTCAGGTACGAGGACACGGAAGGCGAACCTCTAGAAGAATACAAACCGCGCCAGGTACCACCACTCATGAACGTGGCAGAAAAGTGGGGCATAAGGGTGTCATACAGAAATACAATGCACGGAGAGCAGGGCTACTTTGAGCCGTCAACCAACTCTATCGTGCTGTGCGTCGAGGACGACCCGTCAGTCTTTTTCCACGAGCTTGCACACAAGGCACATAGCAAGATAGAAGATATCAAAGTGGGACAGGACCCGGAGCAGGAGACGATAGCAGAGCTGGCAGCATGCACATTGTCAGAGATATACGGCTACGACGTTAAAGGCAACTCGTACGAGTACATCGCCCATTATGCGCGCAGCCACTCCCCGGAGCAGGTGGGCCGCCTGTGCATGAAGGTGCTTGACAAGGTCAAGAAGGTGCTGGACATCATACTGCGCGCTGACGCGGGGACAGAGACTACAGGAGATGACCAGCAACAGCAGACACATTCCTTACCTAACCATGACGAGACGACCGCAACTCCATCCACCGTGTTGGCGATAAAAGAGGATGTGACGGCCTAGCCATATGGCAGTCAGGTTCGTAGGCAACCGCGAGATAGACGACGACAACAACAACAGCCTTTTCCTCCTTGAGCTGGACAAGAACGACATCGATACCGTCATCGACGCGCTGATCGCATATAATAAGCGGAAACTGGCAGGGGATTTTATACACATACTCAAGCGAGATTCGATCCCGGAAGTGCTACGCCAGGGCGACCTCATCAGCGGCAGCAAGAGAGGCAAGGACCGCCGGTGGATAGCCGTAGTGGTGCATGAACAGGAGATAAGGGATGCATGCGAGTCCACAGGCATTGACTTTGATACGCTGGACCTGGACAGCGTAGTAAATAAGTACACGGACGCACTGCTGGATGATGGCGGCTGGTACGAGTCGCTCAAGGATATAGTGGCAGACGAGGGGGAATACGACGCCACGCTGCATGCTGATCATATCCAGTCAGAAAGCGAAAGGATTTCACGGATGGATGAGTGATGCCTTGATGGTACCACAACAACAACCAGCTACAGACGGCGGGGTGCTCGAAGGCGAGGTTCCATCAGAGAGCCAGGACGGCGTCACATACACCGTCATGTCTGACCCTGCGTCGGGCCGGTGGAAATGCACCTGCCCCGACTATGTTATGCGCCGCAGGTTCAATGGGACGGACTGCAAGCACATCCGTGCCGTCAAAGAGGCGCAGCAGCAGTTGCAACAGTAAGAGCAGGAGGAGATGTGGTGATGACCCAGATGACAAAAAGAGAGGAAAAAGTCGCTCCATACAGGTGCCTCAAATGCGATACGGCTTTTGCAAAGTTGGAGAAATTCAGAGCACACGTGAAGGCTTCAGGACACAACTCGTGGACCGTGTCAAGCAGTGAACTGCTCAGGCTGGGAACATTGTCCCCCAGAAAAATCCTGCTAGGGTGAGTTGACAAATGGCTGTCCACACAGAAAGGATCCCGATAGACAGGTACGTCTGCGATTCTTGCAACGGCCCGCTCACGACCGACAACGACTCATTTGTTGTAATAACGTCGTATGCGGTCAGGTACGAACATGGGCTATACTGTCCGCAGTGCGCCGGCAGGCTTGTCAGGTGTAGAGAAGAAGCAAAAGAAAAACCAGAGGCGCCTTTACGCGTATACCTGCTCGGAGAGGCCGTCGACGACCTGAGCCGGGAACTGTGCATCAGCTCTTTCGAAGAGTTCGACCCAGAACAGCACCGCTAAACGCGCTGCAGCCGTTCTTCTTGTCAAGTCAACAATCGAACAGACGACACCGACTACTATAAAGAATGCCGCGGCCGGGGATGATGAAGCCTGTTAACTTTGATATCAACAGCAGATGATATCAACGCACGAACTGACCCGGCCGTCACCTGTTACTGACCTACAACCCCCTTTTCTATTTTTTCCTCTTAAAAAGGCTCTGGCAGCCTTGCCTCTACGTGGCAGAGCTAGAAACCCACTCTTTTCTTCTGCAAAAAAAGGAAAGGTGGGGCCAAACAGGCTGCAAAAAAAGGTGAGAAAAAACCAACATGTCAACCACAACCACAACAACAACATGCGTAGTTGAAAACAACGAGCAGACATCAGCGCCTGCCATTTTTTCAGGGGCGCTTGCACAGGTACCTCAGCAAGTCGAAAGCCAGGAGAATAAAATGGTCAGGCTCTCCTCGCTGTTAAAGTACAGCGAGAAAAAGATGGCAGAGAAAAAGCTGGTTGCCATCGCGGTACAGGAATGTGAAGGCGGCCCCATACGCTACCTGCATCCAAGCAGCATGGTCCCACAGACAACAGTGATAGTGAGGGACAGAGAAACTGGCGCGCTTGTAGGCCTGCCCGCCGTGATGGGCGGCTAAAGTCGCGCTCCCTACCTGCATAAAGGCAGGCCACAGCCCTGCCCCGTCCTCATCTTCCTTCATGTATGTGCCATGCATTGGCCAACTGCCAGTAAGAGTTGGTTGACCAACATGCACACGCACACACGCGTGCCTGCTTGCCCGGAAATGGCTATTGGGAGGTTGATTTTGACAGGGGGATGATGAAACGAGGGTAACTCTGATCCTCGCCACCGCCAAGGAGGAAATGACGAGCAGACAATGATCTGACCCCTGTCACCACGACGTAGCACTGCACTCCAATTTATTTTTTCAGTGGCCCCGCTTGGCAGACCTCCTCGCGGTGGGGCTGGTAACGGCATTTTAAGGCGGCATTCGCTCTGCTAGCGGACGCTGTCGCAAAAGACGCCGGCCAACTGCCAGAAGAAAATAGGTGAAAAAACAGAATGAGTGAAAACAAAATTGAAAACAAAACGACTTTGGGCGCAAGCCCCGCACAGGTACCACAGTATCAGTATCAGTATCAGGAGAACGGAATCAAGAGGTGCGGCTACTGCGACATGCTGGTACGCTGGACCTCGGCCGACGGCGGCAAGAAGAACGTCGCAACAAACGCCGACGGCTCGCGCCACCATTGCCTTGCAAACGGTACTGCAAAGAGGAAAGAACCGTTGAAGCACGACAGGCCGACTGCGCAAGAGGTCATCTCGTTTTTGAATTCAGCCAGAGAGGGAAGCGCCGCCGGCCCTGTAGCTGGAGCCGGCGGCAATGCTAGCGGCACATCCTCGGCATACCAATCCTTACCTAACCACCACCAGACGCAGCAACAGCAGCAGGAGCCGCTTGCCATAGCCATCGCCACCGGCAACAGTAGTAGTAAAGATGACCACGACGCCGCCATAATGGCGATGCATGGTGAGGAAGAAGCCAACATTGTTGTTGCAGCGTGGAAGGCACAGGCAGAGGCTACAAACCGGCTTGCAGACGCAATGGTCGAAGTCGCGAGGTCTGTGGACGCACTTGCAGGGACTGCAAACAACATCGCGACGTCGAATTACAGGCTGTCAGACGAGCTCTCCAAGCTGACGCACCTCATACGCGGGATCGTGGCGGCCTCTTCTTCCAGGAAAGGTAGTAGCTGTGGTAGTGGGGTGGATGCTGCCTGATGGGCCAGTGGCAAGTCTACGAGGCCATCTGCGCACTTGGAAAAAACGTCACTGCAAGGCAGATACACGAGTTCCTTGAAAGCGCTGACCCGTCACACCGACGGCAGAACATCTCTGTAACTCAACTGTACATCAAGAGGCTATGCGCTGCCGGGCTTGTGTCTAAAAAGCCCTACCCAGGCATGCGCTGCGGCACCTGGATGTACAGCATAGCGGCCGAGTACCCCAAGAGGAACGTCGTCGTTGCTGCCGCTGCTGCAACAATACCTCCTCCTCTTCATTTTCCTCCACAACAACAACGACGACAACGCCATCATCAGCAGCAACGGTGTTGTGATATGATGACATGATGATGAAGAAGAAGGAAAAGAAAAGAAAGGCCGACGGCAATAACAACAAGAACAACGACGACGCCGACGCTCATTCGTTAAGGCCTGTGGCATGCCCCTATGGGTGCGGTACAGTACTGTGGTTCTGCAACAATGTTTGCAAGGGGTACCACGACCCGCTGTGCAGGTGTTTCGACTCCCCGCAGGAGTATGATTTCAGCAGGCTCTGACTCCTGCGCATCCGCACCGTACGGCTTCCATCCTGCCTGGTACTCCTTCTCCTACAACACCGGCCTCGATGTCGTTGTCCGATATTATCCTATGAGCCATGTCCACATGCCTGCGCTTTGCTTTCTTTGATTCAAATAAAAAGTAAACTACCAGCTGCTCACATGTTCCACACCTGGTCTGGACAGGCGTCAATTCCGGACGGCCAAATTATGCCCACGACACATATGCAATACAGGCTTCCAAATCTGGTTAAAGCAGGCCATATTGTTGCAGGCGGAGGTGACTATAGATATGGATCTTCTCTATATATTTAAATTCTAGAATTATCCAACGTCGCTCGCTTTGCGAGCAACGTAGGCGTGCTTGCTTTGGCTGCGCTCCTTGTTCTTGGAAGCGCATCCATGGTAGCATCAGCAAAACAAGGTAGGGGAAACGGAAATGGAAACGGAAATGGTGGCGGCAACCCCTTTGACGCATTGTGGGATGCCATCGAAGAAGTCCGGGAGCAGATAGCAGAGCTTTTCGCTATAAATGAAGAGCAGCAGGAGCAGATAGACGAGCTGGCTAGTGACAGTGAAGCGCAGCAGGAAGACATCGATGCCCTGACAGAGGCTGACGAAGAGCTGCGAGGACAGATTGACGACCTAGAGGCTGCCGACGCTGCAATTCAGACACAGATAGATACGCTTGAATCACAGGTAAGCGACATAGACATCCAGATCCAGTTGCTAGAAGACGAGCAGGCAGCACTGCGGGAGAAGGTTGCCGGACTAGCCTCGCAGGAAGAGGTAGACTCGCTCAACGCAGATCTTCAGTCGGAGATAAACAGCTTGCAGACTCAGGTTGATGCCATTGATACTTTTGACCCGACTGATCTGCAGAACCAGATCAACGAGCTGAGAGAGAGAATCGCCTTGTTGGAAGATCCAGATGGAGATTGTGATGCTCCTGCAGCGCCGGGCGTTGACTGGCACAACTGCGATTTGAGAGGTAGAAACCTCCGCTCTGCAGATCTTCATGGTGCTGATCTCTCGGGTGCTGATCTCTCCGATGCGAAACCTAGTGACAACCTTCTCACATATGCGAATCTCTCCGGTGCTAACCTCGAAGGGGCCAACCTCTCCGGTGCAGGCGTTAGTTCTGCCGACCTCTCCCGTGCTAACCTCTCCGGTGCTAACCTCTCCGGTGCTAACCTCTCCGGTGCTAACCTCTCCGGTGCTGACCTCTTTTTTGCAGACCTCTCCGGTGCTGACCTCCATTTTGCAGACCTCTCCGGTGCAATACTAGTAGGCTGCACTGGTCACGTAATCTGCAACTGAAAGGGGCCAAATCCCTTCCCTTTCCTTCCCTTCCCTTTCTTTCCCTTTTTTTATTCGCTCTTCCAGACCGGCAAGCTCTGTGCGCACTAACAACAACATGTAACAACCAGTCAAGTTAACTTCCTCCCGAATCAAGCATTTCTTCCGGCACAAATCACAGATGAAGGTTAATTCTTAGCAGTGATGCAGCCTGCAACAAGATTGCGATTGCGTCATGTTCGTGATGTCGTTAAATAATGCCTTTTTTGCGTGTTCCTTCAGAGCGTGAGCTTGACTGTAATAATATTGCATTCCGTTCCATTCCATTCCATTCAATTTCATTTTGCTCTGTTAATTTTCCGCCTCTTATTTCGTGGACTGATATTTCGACTTTGATGAGTGAAAAGAAAAGAGCAGAGTAATTCCTCACTGTTTTCACGTGCCCATTGGTTACTATATTCCCTTCTTCCCCTCGCTCTTTTTCTATTGATGATTAGGTAAGGATTATTATGACTATGATGATGTTGCTGATGCTGATGCTTCTACGGTCGTCCGTTACGTTTTTTTTGCCTTTGTTATTGTCGTCTTTCTTTGCTGTCTCTCTCTTCGCCTCTGCCGTTCCGCCGGTCGGGCTGTCGGTCGGTCTGTCGTCTGCTGGCTTGCTGGCTTGCTGGCCGACTTGCTGGACGTCCTTCTGACTTGATGATTTGATTTGGCTATCTATCTGTTCACTCACTTGCTCCCTGGCTTGCTGGCTGACTGAGTGGTTACTGGCTGCTGGCTGGCCTCCTGGTCTTCTCTCTGTCTTTTTTCTAGCTTACTGGCTACTGCCTTTCTCTTTTTTCTTTTTTTTATTTGCAGGTCCTCCTAGTCCAGTCTAGGCGAGTCTCTTGGTGTCTTGAGATTATCCTTACTCTTTTTCTTGCTATTGTCTTGTTTTGATGCGTCTCTTGGTCTGGTCTGCTGGCTGCAATCCTGACTGACTCATTGACTGACTGGCTACCGGCAGTCTTGTCCGCCTGTCTGTCTGCCTGCCTGCTATTCACTTGCTATCTGGCCGATTTGCTGACTGGCCGTACATGCTGATGATGATGGTTGAATTATTGAAAAGTTGGTAGTGGCGGTGGCGGTGGCGATGGCGATGACGATGGCAATGTCTGTGTTGTTGCCGTTGCTGTTGTAGTTGTTGTTGCCTGATCTGTAGCAGCAGCAGTCGTGTCTTCATGAGATGGAGATGGGGATGAAAACATCCCTGTTGGTTTTCACTTCTTGCCCGAAGGCAGCCCCGGTTTCAAAAATGAGGGTTAAAAGGATATGGATGTGTAGATGTGGAAAATGCCGGGTTATCCGGAATTCTAAGTTCTGTTACCGTC
>FWWM01006448.1_pt1 | contig 24571 bp, 21 predicted proteins | sample 2228351 | NCBI WGS metagenome assembly FWWM01 (sample SAMEA103939774, study PRJEB20133) | metagenome
CCCTGAGGGGCTGGACTTTGGCGCGGTGCTGGCCTGGAAGAATGAAAAGGGCACTGTGGCCACCTATAGGTGCTGCGATGCCTGCCAGCCGGTCAGCAACGAGGCGCTGTTGGAGCTGGAGGTGGACGTGCTCATCCCGGCGGCCCTGGAGAACCAGATCGGCCCCTGGAATGCACAGAACATCAAGGCCAAGATCGTCGCCGAGCTGGCCAACGGCCCCACCACGCCCGAAGCCGACGAAATCCTGTTCAAAAACGGCGTGTACGTGATCCCCGACTTTTTGTGCAACGCCGGCGGTGTGACGGTCTCTTACTTTGAGCAGGTCCAGAACGCCTACGACTATTACTGGGAGGCCGCTGAGGTCTATGAGAAGCTGGACAAAAAGATGACGGCGGCATTCCACGCTGTGCACCAGACGGCCCAGAAGTATGGCGTTCACAACCGCATGGGGGCCTATATTGTGTCGGTGGCCCGCGTGGCCGAGGCAATGAAGCTGCGGGGTTGGGTGTAACCTGTCAGCCGTAAGGCGGATTGCTAATCCGCCCTACAGGGTTGAGAATAAAAACGGGCGCGGGGTGGAACCTCGCGCCCGTTATCGTTTGGGGGCCGGCTAGGGCAAGAAACTCAGCGGGTTGCGCCGCACGCCGTCATAGATCACTTCAAAGTGCAGGTGTGGCCCGGTGCAGCGGCCGGTACAGCCCATTGTTCCGATCTTTTGATTCTTTTTGACGCTATCGCCGGCCTTGACCAGGATCGTCTGCAGGTGGGCGTAGCGCGTCTTGTAGCCGTTGCCGTGGTCAATCACCACCTGATTGCCATATCCAAAGGTATCCCGGCCGGCCATGAGGACATAGCCGTCGTCGGCCGCGACGATTGGCGTTCCGGTGCGGCTGGCAATGTCAATGGCCGGGTGTCCGCTCCAGTAGCGCTGGCTGAGGTAGCCCTGGGTTGGCCAGGCAAAGCGGCCAGAGCCTTTCAGTGCGTCCTTGGGGGCGTTCCCGACGATGGTCATCGGATAATAGTTCTGCTGGGGCACCACGATCTGCTTGCGACCATCTGGAATGACCAGCTTCTGGCCGGGCAGCAGCAGGTATGGTTGGGTGAGGCCGTTGAGGGCAAAGGAAGTGATCTTGTCCACCGTGGTCTGATAGGTCTTGGCCAGCTTTTCCACCGTATCGCCCTGCTGGACGGTGTGGTAGACGCCATCTACCGGCAGAATGGTGAGCACCTGGCCCACGTGCAACAGGTCTGGCGATTTTTCCAGGTCCGGGTTGGCCCACAGGATCGTCTCCGGCTTTAGCCCAAACCCCTGGGCAATGGCCCACACGTTGTCGTTGGCCTGGACGGTGTAGGTGATGATCTCCATCCTGTTGCGGTCGGGGATGGTGGTGTGCGGGACCGGGGCCTGAAACAGGGTCGAGCTGTTGCTGATCACCCGGTTGCCGCCCCGATAGCTCGTCTGGGTAGTGACGGTGTGGGTGCCCAATTCAGGCGCTGGGGTGGGTGTGGGCAGAAGAAAATCGATCTGGGGAATGCTGACCTGGCTGATGCTGACCACCCCTACGGCCAGCAGAAACACAACCAGATGCAGAGCCAGCCGGTTGATCTGAGAACCATCGCCCAGGCTGGCCCCTACCCGCCCAAAAATCTGGACAAAATTTGCTTGTGCCAGAATTCGCTGCACCGGGCCGGAAAAAAGAGGCCCGATGTTCTTTACTAACTGCGCCCCCCTTGTCCCTGGCAGGCCCCGGACCCTGGCTTTCACCTGGCTCTGCAGCGAGGCCACAACCTGGCGGCCCCTGGCCCAGATCGCCGCTGGCGCCGTCTCCTGCGCAGGGAGCTCGGTTTGCGACTCAATCATGCATCCACTCCGAAAAGGTTGCGCCGCCCATATGGCTGCGACAAGACACAGTATACCACAGGAGAGGGATATTGCCAAATCTGGCCCTTGGGGGTGTGATATGGGGTCAGGCGCCCGCACACCCGGCGCTTTGGCCATCTTTCGGGTGAACGGGCCAGGAACGCGCCGACGCGGGGGCTTTAATCGGCAGAGGGTAACTGCCTGCCCTCTATTTCGTCAGGCGATCGTTCAATCCGATTCGCGTCATGGTCGTAGGACAACTGGTGGCAGTTGTCCTACTGCCCCCATTGGAAGGTTTAGAGCGATGCTAGATATCGCGGTTCAGGGTGGCGAGAAATTCGTTATTACTCCGGGTCTTGCGCAGGCGGTCCAGCACCGGCTCCACTGCATCGGCCCCGCCTCCCAGAGCATCTATCATACGCCGCAAGGTCCACACCCGCGAGAGGGTTTCCTTGTCCAGCAGCAGCTCCTCGCGCCGGGTGCTGGAGCGTTCGATGTCAATGGCGGGGAAGAGGCGTCGTTCGGCCAGCTTGCGGTTGAGGTGCATCTCCATATTGCCGGTGCCTTTGAACTCCTCATAGATGACGTCGTCCATACGGCTGCCGGTGTCAACCAGACAGGTGGCGATGATGGTCAGGCTGCCGCCTTCCTCGATGTTGCGGGCTGCGCCAAAGAATCGTTTGGGTGGGTAGAGGGCCGCCGGGTCAATGCCGCCCGACAGGGTCCGTCCGCTGGGCGGGACAACCAGGTTGTAGGCCCGTGCCAGGCGCGTAATAGAGTCGGCCAAGATGACCACATCCCGTCCGATCTCAACCAGCCGTTTCGCCCGCTCCAGGGCCATCTCGGCGACGCGCACATGGTGTTGCACCGGCTCATCAAAGGTAGCCGCCATCACTTCCGCCTCGACGGAGCGGGCCATGTCGGTGACCTCCTCCGGTCGCTCGCCGATGAGCACCACCATCAGGTGCAGGTCGCTATAGTTGGTCGTAAGCCCGTTGGCGATCTCTTTCAGGATGGTGGTCTTGCCGGCTTTGGGTGGCGAAACGATCAGACCGCGCTGTCCCCGCCCGATAGGGGCCAGCATGTCCAGCAGCCGTGTGGACAAGGGGAACTGGCCCGTTTCGAGGCGAAGCTGCTGCCGGGGAAAGATCGGCGTCAACGCATCGAACCAGGGGCGGCGCTTGGCCTGCTCCGGGTCCATGTTGTTGACCGTCTCCACCCGTAGCAACCCGTAGTACTTTTCGTTCTCCTTGGGTGGCCGGACCTGGCCGATCACCGTGTCTCCCGGTCGCAGGCCAAACCGGCGGATCTGGGACTGAGAGACATAGATGTCGTCGGGGCTGGGCAGCAGATCGCCCGACCTGAGGAAGCCGATGCCGTCGGCGACGATGTCCAGAATGCCGCCGCCGAACAAAAGCCCCGCGCTCTCTGCCTGGGCTTCCAACAAGCGCATGGCCAGGTCGTGCTTCTTGAGCCGGCTATAGCCGGTAAGCTGGAGCTGGCGAGCCATTTCCTGCAGCTCGCTCAGGGTCTTGGTTTCAAGTTCAACAATATTCACTTCTACTCTCCATATCAGGAATCTTCAGGGTTTGGGAAACTGCAAGGCCGTGGACAGAAGCGATGTCCTGGTTCCGCCTGGCCCTCCACGGCATATAGGGCCCAGGCGTTATCACAGGCTAATTCCAGGCTGCAAGACCCGGCAACTTGCTCTGGTGTGGCATGTGAGACGGGTCTATCATGGGCGATGCCCGGTGCGTATTGATCCATCGTTGGGCTGGAACATCACAGAGTCAGTTTTCCCCCGTGGCCGGATAACAATCTGTGGGACAAGCGTTGTGCTTACCCTGAGCACACTCAACGCTTGGGAGATGATGGACCCCGAAGAGAAACCTTGCGTGGGCCTGCGCCAGCCACGTTACAAACTGTACAGGCCGAAGGTTAACCGGGAGCACATTCGCTAATGTGCGCAATGAGGACCGTCTCTAGCCCACAGACAACCTTATTATAGCACAAATCATCGGGCCCGTCAAGTAGCAAAAAACTTGTGCAGATGGGCCGTTATGCCGCTTCAAAACCTGTGAGCGCGCAGACCGGAACAGGCTCAACGGGCGGAGTCGGGCTAGATCACGACCAAGAGCAGCCCCTCACCAGGGAGGGGCTGCTCTTGATCAGGGTGTTGCTATTAGTATTCCGGCGTCGGCGGCGTGGGTGTCTTTTCCTTCTCCGGAATGTCGGTGATGAGCGCCTCGGTGGTCAGGATCATGGCCCCGATGCTGGCTGCGTTCTCCACCGCGCTGCGGGTGACCTTGACCGGGTCAATGATGCCCTGCTTGACCATATCCACGTATACGTCGCGCAGTACATCGTACCCTACATTCATGTTGTTCTGTTCCCGCTGCTGACGGCGGACGTTCTCGACGACGACGGCGCCATCCTTACCGGCATTGAACGCCAACTGGCGCATCGGTTCTTCTAGCGCACGGCGGACAATGGACACGCCGGTGTTTTCATCGGCGAACTCGAATTTGAGCTCGTCCAGGGCAGGGATGGCGTTGATCAGGGCTACACCACCGCCGGGCACCATCCCCTCCTCGACGCCGGCGCGGGCGGCCGACAGCGCATCCTCGACGCGGTGCTTCTTTTCCTTCAGCTCCACCTCGGTGCCGGCGCCGACCCGGATGATGGCCACTCCACCGGCCAGCTTGGCCAGCCGCTCCTGCAGCTTTTCCTTGTCATAATCGGAGGTCGAGACCTCGATCTCGGCTTTGATCTGGTTGATGCGGCCTTTGATCTGCGCCTCGTCGCCGTGGCCGCCAACGATCGTGGTCTCTTCCTTGGTCGAGACGACCTTGTCCGCCCGGCCCAGGTCGCTGATCTGGGTCGTCTCCAGCTTGCGGCCCATCTCCTCGGTGATCACCTGGCCGCCGGTCAAGACGGCAATATCTTGCAGCATCGCCTTGCGCCGGTCGCCAAAGCCGGGGGCCTTGACCGCCAGGCAGTTAAAGACGCCGCGCAGCTTGTTGAGCACCAGCGTCGCCAGCGCCTCGCCATCCACATCCTCGGCAATGATCACCAGGTTCTTGCGGCCGGTTTGGACCATCTTTTCCAACACCGGGATGATGTCCTGGGCGCTGGAGATCTTTTTGTCGTGGATCAGGATGTAGGGATCTTCGATCACCGCCTCCATCCGCTCCGGATCGGTGATAAAGTAGGGCGAGATATACCCCCGGTCGAACTGCATCCCCTCCACATACTCGGTCTCGAAGGCCAGGCCCTTGCTCTCTTCAACGGTGATGACGCCGTCTTTGCCAACCTTGTCCATCACCTCGGCGATCAGATTGCCGATCTCCTGGTCGTTGGCCGAGATGGCCGCCACGTTGGCAATCTCTTCCTTGGTGTCAATCGGCTGGGCTGCGTCGCGCAAGGCCTTGACCACCGCTTCGGCCGCCTTGAGGATGCCGTTCTTGAGCAACATCGGGTTGGCTCCGGCGGCCACGTTCTTGAGCCCTTCATTGACGATCATTTGCGCCAGCACGGTGGCGGTGGTGGTGCCGTCGCCGGCCACGTCGTTGGTCTTGGTGGCCGCTTCTTTGAGCAACTGGGCGCCCATGTTCTGGAACGGGGCTTCCAGCTCGATCTCTTTGGCGACCGTCACACCATCATGGGTAATGGTCGGCGCGCCCCACTTTTTGTCTACCGCCACGTTGCGGCCCTTGGGGCCGAGCGTGACCTTGACTGCATTCGCCAGGGTGTCCACGCCGATTTTCAGGTCACGGCGGGCTTCTTCGGAAAAAATCAGTTGCTTTGCCATTTTACTCACTCCTTTTTCTCATTTACCATGTCGTTGATCATTCCAGAATGGCCAGGATGTCGCTTTCCTTGAGGATCAGATACTTCTTGTCCCCAAGCTTGACCTCGGTGCCGGCGTACTTGGCGTACAGCACCCGGTCGCCCACCTTGACGTCCATGGGGATATACTTCCCCTCTTCGTCCCTGCGGCCTGGGCCGGCCGCGACCACCGTGCCCTCCTGGGGCTTTTCCTTGGCCGTCTCCGGCACATAGATGCCGCTGGCCGTCACCTCTTCTCGTTCGATCGGCTCGACGACCACGCGATCTGCCAACGGTTTGAGTTTCAGTGTCATTTCTCATCCCTCCCTATCGTTAGTTTTGGTTGACATGACTACTGCGTTAGCACTCTTGACGGGCGAGTGCTAACGCGGGGCGCAGTGTACACCAACTTGCGCAAAAGGTCAAATTTCGAGGTGGCTGTGGATCAAAAAACCGGCCGGCCCTGCCCCTCGACGAGCAGGCGATAGGTTTTTGCGATGCGGTCCCAATGCCCTTCCCGGTCCAGCGACCAGAAACGGCCGATGACCGTTGCTACCTGGCCGGTGCCCAGGCGCTCGGTCGCCCACTCCACCTGCTCGATGTAGAGGGCCCCACTTTCCGGACGTTCGCCGCGCCGACCCAGCATTGCATGGATGTAAACCTGTGGTACTCTTTCCCGATGGGCCATCTCCAGAAGCGCCAGCAGGTGATCCACCGATCCATGAGAGCTGTAGAATGAGACGATGCCCAGCAGGTGCAGCCGCACTCCATCCCGCTTTGCCCCCTGCATTGCCCAGCGGAAGGCCCGGTTCTCGAAAAAGGAGCCGTCCTCTAACGCCTGATTGATGCGCACCCGGTCGGCGGGGATCACCCGACCGGCGCCGATATGCAGATGCCCCGCTTCCGAATTGCCAACGGTGCCGGGTGGCAGGCCCACGGCCAGGCCCGCGGCCTGGAGCTGCGTTTGCGGCCAGGCTGCCCGCAGGCTGTCCATGACCGGTGTGTGGGCCTGGGCGATCAGGTCGCCCTGCCCGCCGTCGCCCAGACCCCAGCCATCGAGGATGAGAAGTAGCACGCGGCGGCTTTCTGGCGGCAGGGGAGAGGCCAGGAGGCTCCTCCCGGTCATGGCCGTCGGTTGGGGCAGGCCCATCAGGTGCAGCACCGTCGGGGCTATGTCGGTCAGCGCCCCCTCCTGGCGCAGGTGGGCACCCCGGCCAAGGGCGGGGTCAATCAGAAGAAAGGGCACGGGGCTGTCGGTGTGGCCGGTGTCTACCGTGCCGTCGGGGTAGTACCAGCGTTCGACGGTGCCGTGGTCGGCGGTGACGACCGTCGTGACGCCGGCGGCCTGGGCCGCCTCGACAATGCGCCCCATCTGGGCGTCTACCGTCTCCACCGCGATGCGGATGGCAGCCGGGTTCTCGACATGGCCGATGACGTCCACGTTGCACAGGTTGACCGTCACCAGCGCGTAGCGTGGGTCGCGCAGCGCGGCGATGGCTGCATCGGCCACGGCAGCCGCGCACATCTGCGGCGGCATCTCGTGAAAGGCCATGCCGTGCGGCGAGGGGATGACCACCCGGTCCTCGCCGGGGAACGGTTGCGCATCTTTGCCGTTGAGGAAAAAGCTGACATGGATCGCTTTTTCCGATTCGGCGACCTTGACCTGGCGCAACCCGGCGCGGCTGACCACCTCGCACAGCGTGTCGGGGGCGCGGCCCAGGGGGGGAAAGGCCACCTGCACGTCGAGATCTGGATGGTACTCAATCATGGTGACCATGTGTACCGTCATCGGCCGGCGTGGAAAGTGGGGGAACTCTTGATCCACCAGGGCCGAGGTCAGCTCTACCTCTCGCTCGCCACGGATGTCGTAAAAAATAACATAATCGCCATCCTGGATGTTGCCCACCGGCCGGCCGTCGCGGTCCACCCGCACCAGTGGTTCCATAGTTTCGTCTTCCTGACCAGCACGGTAGGCAGCGCGCACCGCCTCGGCCATTGGCGTTTTTTGTGTTTGCATGGGCTATCTCCCTGTAGGTGTCGTAGGTGAATGTCTCCTGACGATCCCACCATACCGGCGGGAACCGGTGCATTAGACTCTATTGGAAATAAGGATTTTGGAACCGCCAAGACGCTAAGAACGCCAAGTTTTATATTGAAATTCTTTGCGGCCTTCGCGTCTTTGCGGTGAAAAACGCTATTCTCGATAATGTCTATTATACTACAGCTCTGGTCGCCCGCCAATATCGGCATGGGGAGCGTCACAAGTCAGTAGGACAATTCCGCAGGAGTTGTCCTACTTCCCGAGATGTCCCCAGGATGTTACGCTCTCCGGCATGGGGTGATTCCTCGTCTCCCTATCCTTTGGTCCGAGGAGGGGGGCCGTTTGTGCCCCGGCCCACGGTGTGCTATAATTTTCCCATGCGCCTGACCCATCTCACACTGCACAACGTTCGTAACTATGTCCGGCTGGAGCTGGACCTGCCACCCGGCGTGATAGTGCTGCTGGGCGACAACGCCCAGGGCAAGACCAACCTGCTGGAGGCGATCTACTATCTGGCCACCACCCGCTCTCCTCATGCCGGGGCCGACCGTGAGCTGGTAAACTGGCTGGCCATCGAGCAGGAGCCGTTGCCCTACGCTCGCCTGGTGGGCCGCGTGGCGCGGGGGGGGAGTGAGCTGACGGTAGAGATCACCCTCACTCGGCAGGAGAACAACGCCGGCCGTTACCACAAGCAGATCCGCTTGAACGGCGTCCCGCGCCGGGCGATGGACCTGCTGGGTCAGCTTACCGTTGTGCTCTTTATGCCGGAGGACATTGACCTGGTTTTTGGCCCGCCTAGCCTGCGCCGCCGTTATCTGGATGCCACTTTGTGCCAGATTGACCCGACCTATTGCCAGGCGCTTTCACACTATAACCAGGTCATTACCCAACGCAATGCCCTGCTCCGCGACCTGGGGGAACGCGGCGGCGATCCGGCCCAATTGCTCTTCTGGGATGAGCGGCTGGTGGAGCATGGATCGCAGGTCATTGCCCGTCGGCAGGAGGCGTTGCTGGCCCTGGACGAATTGGTCCACACCATCCACAGCGAGTTAACCGGCGGTGCGGAGCGGTTGCGCCTGCGCTACCTGCCCGGTGTGAACGTTGAGGAGCGAGGGACGATCGCCGAGAACGCAGCCAGGTTCCAGGCTCAGGTGGCAGCCTGGCGCGGGCGGGAGATCGCCGCCGGAATGACCCTTGTCGGGCCGCACCGCGATGAGGTGCGCTTTCTGATTGACGGCATTGACGCGGGGGTGTATGGCTCGCGGGGGCAGCAACGGACGGCTGCCCTGGCCCTCAAACTGGCCGAGGTAGAGATGATGCGGCGCGAGACCGGCGAATATCCCGTCCTGCTGCTGGATGACGTGCTTTCTGAGCTGGATGAACACCGCCGTCATCTTATCCAAAGCCGGCTGGACAATGGGCCGGAGCAGGCCATCCTGACCACCACCGACCTGCACAACCTGCCGGAGTCGTTTCTCCACCGCTGTCGGCTGTGGCGTGTGCAGATGGGCCGGCTGACCGAGGTGGCTGCCTACTCGTAGACCTTTTCGTCGTTGCGGTCTGCCTCTGGCGCGTCGGCCTCCACGTCGCGCCCGGCGACCTGCTTTCCCATCAGCTCCCGATAGTATTCGTGTTGAATGATGAGGTTCATGATCTCGTTCGTCCCCGTCCAGATCATGATCAGCCGCACGTCGCGCAGCAGGCGCTCGATGGGGTAGACGTTGGTGTAGCCGATGCCGCCCAAGATCTGCATGGCGTGATTGACCACCAGCCAGGCGGTGTCGGTAGCAAACCTTTTCGCCTCAGAGACCAGCCGCCGGCAGCGGGCCGGGTCGTCACCGGCATCCACCGTCCGGGCTGCGCCGTAGACCAGCATCCGCGCCGCATCGAGCTGGGTGATGCTGTCGGCCACTTTGAAGCTGACCGCCTGAAAGTTGCGGATTTTCTGGCCAAACGCCTTACGCCGGTCGGCGTACCGGGCTGCCACCTCTAGGGCAGCGCGGGCCATGCCTAGCGCCCCGGCGGCGCTGGTCATCCGCTCTGGAATCATCATCTGGTAGAATATCGCTGCTGCGCCATTTTCCGGGCCGATCAGGTTCTGGGCCGGCACCCGCGCCTGCCGAAAGTAGATCCGCCCCGTCCCTCCACCCCGGGTGCCCATCAGGCCGTAGACATGCTCGACCTGGACGCCCGGTCCGCGTTCGACGATGAAGGCGCTCAGTCCCTCGTGGGGGCGGGCTTGGGGGTCGGTGCGGGCGTAGACCAGGAACAGGTCGGCCCCTTCTGCTCCCACGACAAAGCGTTTCTGGCCTTCTAGCACAAACTCGTCGCCGTCACGCCAGGCGGTCGTCGTAGTGCCGAAAAAGTCGGACCCGCCCCGTGGCTCGGTCAACGCTTCGGCCACCGTCAGCCGGCCCGCCAGCACCGGGCGCAGCCAGCGGGCCTTTTGTTCGGGCGTGCCGAACAGGTTGAGGGCCTCGCCGACGATGCTGGGCAGCGAAAAGAGACAGCCCAGGGAGGTGCCCAACACCCCTACCTCTTCCAGGGCAACGATCTCGTCGGCCCAGCCCAACCCGCGCCCGCCGTACTCGACGGGGAAACGCAGGCCGAGAAGGTTGCGCCGCGCCGCCTCTTCTACATACTGGCGCGGGTAGCGCACCTGGTCGGCGTCCATGTCCAGAATGAGCTGCCGGGGCACCTCTCTGACAAAGGCACGCACCTCGTCGCGGAGGTTTTTCTGATCCGGGGTTAAAATCGCGTCAAACATGATCCTCGCCCTAACCCGGACAAGCCGGAATCAAAAGGAACTCCTTACCGCCAAGTAGCTGCTCGTCAATAGCGACCGAGGTCGCGCCTCAAGGGCCGTTGGCAGTCGTCCTCCTCCGAGGACGCCCCAACCTGACGGGTAAGAATTTCACCGGTAGGGCAGGATGCCGTCCTGTCCTACACTATGGGGCGACGGTATAGGTCGCGATCACCTCGCCCAAGGCGTTCTTGAGCGTCGCCACTTCGCCGGGCGACCAGATGGCCCCTAGCTTGCCCCAGTAAAAGTTGGCCGGCGGGCTGCCATCCTGGCCGATGCGGGTATGGACTATCACGCTGCCCCCTTTCCACAGCCGGAAATTGGGAAAGGTGTAGACATTCCCATCGGCGTCGCTCAGGGTCCAGCCCTGCATGTCGGCCAGCCGGTCGCCGGTGTTGGTAATGACCACCTGCTCCTGGTCTACCTTTCCGGCCCCCAGGATGTCGCCGATTTCGATCTTGAGCTCGCCGGTTGCCGGCAGGGGGGTGGGCAGGGCGGTGGCCGATGCCCCCGCCTCGGCAGCGGCGGTAGCGGTCATATCAGCCGAAGGGGGCTCGATAGGTAGGGGGGTGCTGGTGGCGGTGGGTACCGGTGTGGGGGTGGCCGTCATTGGGGGCAATCCACCCACCGGGATGATCAGCTCCATTCCCTCCTGCAAAAGGTTCGGGTTCTGGATGTTGTTAGCGGCGATGATATCTTCGGCAGGCACGTCGTATTGGAGGGCCAGGCCGGAGATGGTGTCGCCAAAGCGCACGACGTGGATGACAGGGGTAGCGGTGGGGGCGGCTGTGATTGCCACCGGCGTGGTGGCGGCCTGGACCGGTGGTGTAGCTGTCAACGATACCCGCGCCGGACGGATCACCAGCAGGGCCACAACCAGGCTGATGACCGTCGAGATGGCCGCGTTGGCGGCGAGAATAAGGGCTATCTGTTTGCGGGTCATCGGTTCATCTCCAAAGAGCCCAAGCCAGTGCAGCGGCCACCACCCCTCCCACCAGCGACGAGGCCAGATTCACCACGTCGTTGTTGAGCCAGGCCCAGCCGCGCAGTCGGCGGGTCGGCTGGCCACAGCGATGGACAGGGCTTTCGGTTTCTTTGTCGCAATGGTTGCAATAGTAGACCGCCTGCACTGTAGCGCCCAACAGACTGTCGAACAGAGAGCCAACGACCCCGCCGGCCACGGCTAACAGCGGATAGGCCACCGCTGTCAACTGCCAGCCGTTGCCCTTTAGCAGCGACCCGGCCTGGGTCAGGGCCGTCGCCAGGGTGCCGATCAGCAGCGCTCCGGCCACCGAGGCCCAGGTGCCCAACCAGGTCACCCCACCAGATGTGCCGGTTGGCACCGGCCGGCCGGTGGTTAGCAGCCGGGGCGGCACCCGACTGAGAACACCCAGCTCGGTGGCCCAGGTGTCGGCGTTGACCGTGCTCATGACGCCGATAAAGGCGGCAAAGAGCAGCGGATCGGGGTAGCGGGCAAAGACGATGGCCAGGATCGCCCCCAGGCCGCCGTTGGCCAGCGCCTGGCCTATGTCGCGGCGGCTGCCCTTGGCAAACTTGTCGGCCACCGCCTCCTTGTCGGCGCGGCGGTAGTGCGACAGCCAGCTAGAGGAGAGGAAAAAGGCGATGAGCAGCAACCCCCACACCCAACCGCCCAGGCCAAAGATGAGCGTGCCGACCAGGATCGCGCCCACCACCCCACTGACCGTCAGCGCCCCCCGCCAGTAGCCCAGCCCGCCGATCAGCGTGCTCAAGGCCAGTCCCAAAAGCAGCCGCTCGATCATGGCACGATGCTAAAGGTCGCCAACCAGAAGAGGACCTGGGCCACTGCCGCCGACCCCCACAGCAGATAGGAGCCGGCCCGCTCGCGCCGGTATAGGACCAGGCCCAGCACCAGGTTGGTTCCGAGGATGATCAGGCCGATGATAGGCAGGGCAAACAGCTCCACCTTGTCGCCGATGCGGTCGGCCAGGCCTTGGGCGTTAAAGTGGAGGGGCAACTGCAGGTCCAGGCTGGGAAAGCGGGCGCACAGGTAGCCAAACAGCCCCAGGTTGACGATCAACGCCGCCCCAAGCAACAACCAGGTAGTCCGGTCGGCCCAGATCGGCCAGTCGAGCCAGCGGGCATGGCGCACCTCCCGGTCTAGCAGACGGTTGGGGCCTAGCTGCCGCCGCGCGTCAAAGGCTGCCAGGAAACCGGGCGTGTCGTGGGGAGAGATGGCAAAAGCCAGGCCAGGCGTCACCAGCAGCAGTTGATCCTGCATCGGGCCGGTCGCCAAAAAGAGGGTCCGCCCAATGCCGGGCACCAGACCTTCTCCCCGCTCGTGGCCGGGCCAGCGCAGCCCCTGCCGGTGCACTACCTGGCCGCTCACCTGCCGGCCGGCTACAATCCGCTGTATGTCGCGGATAGGGATGATCTGTTCAAAGCCGAACCACCGGATGGCGATGCCGTTGCGGTCCAGGTGGTAGCGCAACGTCAGACAACTGGCCGTCTGGTAGACCAGCAGCACCAGCAGCGGCAGGCTCAGCAGTACCCCTAGCCCCATCAGGAACGATAGAAAATCGAGCTGTTGGGCGCGAATGCCGGCACCGATCAGATGCCTCAGGAGCCAGCCATCGAGGGCGACGATCAGCCCGATGAGCAGCAATCCCAGAGGAACGCCGATTCCGAACTTGGCCCGCCAGGTCAAAAGGTTCTCCCCCTCATCATCAAGTGCCCGGCATCTGATTACTGTCGCCGTCTGGCCCGCCATTGCAGCGCGGCATAGCCCCCCAACCCGGCCAGCCCGGTGAGCATCAAGGTCAGCGTCGCCGGTTCGGGGACGACAGGCGAAGGCGGGGTGGGTGTGGAGGTGGGCCTGGGCGTAACCGTAGGCTGCTGCACCGGACATTCGTCGCTGGCCTGGGCGCGCAGCCCCTCAGCGCAGGAAAGCTCGCTGTTGATAGCAATCGCGGTGAGCGGATCATCCAAACGCAAGGTAAAGGTCACCTGCCCCGCGTCGCCGGGGGCCAGATTGCCCAATCGCCAGGTAATGACTCCCCCTGCCTCACTGCCACCGCTGCTGGCCCTGACAAAGGTTGTGCCCGGCGGTACGGCGACGGTCAGCACCACGTCGCTGGCTCCCATTGCTGCTGCGGCGGGAATGGCATAGTCCACCGGGAAGGTGGCCTCGTGGCCGATAACGATGGGCGCCTCTGGGCAGTAGGCGACCAGGTCCAGGGCGATGATCAGGGTAGCGGTCACCTGGTCATCGGACACCCGGTCGTTGTTATCGCCAAGCTGGGCCGACAGCCACAGTTGGCTGCGGGGCGTTTCCGGCGGGAAAAGGGCCTCGCGGTCGAAAGCGAACTCGATCACACCGGGTACCGTGGTGCTGTAGACAGCCAGCCCCGCCAGTCCGTTTGTGGTCGGAGCTATTACACCGGGCAGAATGTCCGTGCCAGGCCCGAGCTCGGTGGTAGTTCCGCTGCCCTCGATATCGAACTGGAAGCCGAGCTTGTACGCTTCCGAGTTCCCCAGGCCGACGCCGTCCTCAAACGGGGCCATGACCAACGGTCCCTCGTTGGGGCCGTGGGTGCCCACTCCCAGGTCGCCGGGGGTACCGACGGCGCTGTCCGAGTCGCCAGCGCGGCCATCCACATCGAGGCGAAAGTACCAGCGGTCGTCGCTGGCCTGATAGTGGGCCCACAGGCCGATGGCGTCATAGCCGCTGCGGGCGTAGGTGGGTGAGTGGTGGGGATGAAAGCGGGTATCGGTGAGGTACACATCCAGGCCATCGGTTGCCACCTGCCAGGCCGGGTCCCAGTCGTCGCCCACACCATCCAGGACGATAGGCCCTTGGGCCGTGGCCTGACCCGCCAGCAGCGCCAGCAGGATAGCGATTCCCGCTATCGCCCGGCCCCAGAAAGTTCCTCTTTTTTGCTTCTGGCTCCTAACTTTGGGCATGGTCAACTCCTTTCTCTCTCTCACAACTCTGGGCTCCTTCTCACCCATCTTCTCGCTCCAGGTTCCGTCCTGGGAGCAGTCATAGTGCCGGACACCCGCCCGACCGTTACAGTGTCAGATTGCGCCCGAGTGGTTTCACCTCTTGGTTCCGACCAGGCCGGGTTAGGGCCTAATCAAGTTTCTACTCATATACCGGCGTGCACCAATGGCGGTATTGGGGGAGTTTGCCCCGTACCGCATCAAAGTAGAGCTCGCGCAGGCGGGTAACCACCGGGCCGATGCTCCCGGTGCCGATGGGCCGGTGTTCGATGCGGGTTACGGCCGCCACCTGGCAGCCGGTGCCGCACAAGAACGCTTCTTCGCAGATATAGATTTCACTGCGATCAATGGAGCGCTGGATCGTCTTTAGCCCCATCTCCCGCCACGCCAACTCGATGATGGTGTCGCGGGTAATGCCCTCCAAAATGTTGGAGGTGACCGGTGGGGTGATCAGAGAGCCGTTGCGCACCATAAAAAAGTTCTCGGCGCTGCCTTCGGAGATGTGGCCGGTGTCGGTCAGCACCAGGGCTTCGTCGTAGCCGCTCAACATGGCGTCGGTCTTGGCCAGGGCAGAGTTGATGTAGGCCCCGGTGATTTTGGCCCGTGCCGGCGTGGCGTTATCGTCCACCCGCCGCCAGCTGGAGATACACACGTGGGCCCCCTCTTCCTTTTCGATGTAACGGCCAAATGGCACCGCAAACATGGCAAACTCGTCGGTCAAGTCGTGCAGTCGCACGCCAATGATTTCGTCGGCCTTGTAGGCCAAGGGGCGGATGTAAGCGTCCTGCCGATACTCCTCCCGGCGTAATAGTTCCACGGTGAGGGCGCTCAGCTCTTCGGCCGTGTAGGGCAGGTGGATGCGCAAGATGCGACAGGAGCGATGCATCCGCTCATAGTGTTCCCGCAGGCGAAAGACAAAGAGTTGTCCCTCCTCCTCGTTCCAGTAGGCGCGGATGCCCTCAAAGCACCCGGTACCATAGTTGAAGGCATGGGTCATGATGCTGACCTTGGCTTCCTCAATCGGTACAAATTGTCCCCGGAAAAAGGCGTACTTGGGCATTGGTCCTCCTTGACCTGTTGATGTCTCATTATACCCGTTTTCGCGGCGTTATGCAACTATTCGACATAGCTTACAACAGCCTTGAGCGGCTGGCGCGGCGGAGAGGAGGTCTCTCTCCCGGCCGGTTTGCCGATGGGCAGGATGGCCACCGGGCGATGCCGGGGCGGTAGGTTGAGGGCCTGGGCAGCGAGGCGTTCGTCAAAAGCGCCCACCCAGCAACCACCCAGCCCCAGCGCCACGGCAGCCAGGAGGATGTGCTCCGTGGCGGCGGCCGTATCCTGCAGGCAATAAAGCTCACGGCCCCGCTGGCCGTAGCGCCCTGCCGATTGCTCTGCATCGGCGCAGACGACGATAACCACCGGCGCCTGGGCGACGAACGACTGGCCATAGGCGGCGGCAGCCAGCGCCTGGCGCATGGCCGGATTGCGCACCACGTAAAAGTGCCACGGCTGCCGGTTACCCGCCGACGGCGCGCGGATCGCTGCCGTCAGCAGCCGTTCTACCGTCTCTGGCGGCACCTCTGCGCCTGGATCAAAACTGCGAACACTGTGTCTTTCCTCTAGAACTTGCCAGAAATCCATTAAAGTCTCCTTTCGTCAAACGTCAAGCGTCAAACGTCAAGCGTCAAGCGTCAAACGTCAAGCGTCAAACGTCAAGCGTCAAACGTCCATGTTTGCAGCTCTGGGATCAGGTCGTGGGCGGTCATGTCCAGGTGGACAGGAGTGATAGAGATGTAGCGATGGGCCACGGCCCAGATGTCGGTGCCCGCGTCGAGGTGACCGCCGGGTGGCTCGCCGCCGATCCAGTAGTAGGGTTGGCCGCGTGGGTCCTGGCGCTTGATGAGCAGGTCGCGGTACACCCGTCGCCCCAGTCGGGTGATCGCCACGCCGGCAATCTGGTCGGGTGGGCAACAGGGCACATTGACATTGAGGAACACCCCCGGCGGCAATCCATGCTCCATCACCTGGCTCACCACCCGCGCGGCAACCTGGGCGGCAAAGGCAAAGTCGTGGCTGTCGTAGCTGTCGAGTGACACGGCCACGGCCGGCAAGCCAAAGATCACCGCTTCCATCGCCGCGGCCACCGTGCCGGAGTAGGTCAGGTCGTGGCCCAGGTTGGCCCCCTGGTTGATGCCCGAGATCACCAGATCGGGCTTTTCGGGCACGATGCCCAGCAGGGCCAGCGCCACGCAGTCCGATGGGGCGCCGGTGGTGGTGTACGCCTCGATGCCGTCGGATGCTCGTTCTTCTCCCTGGCAGTCAAAGGAATAGGGCATCACCCGCAGCGGCTTGTGCATCGTCTTGGTATGGCCTGCCGCCGACCAGTTGTGGTCCGGCGCCAGGACGGTCAGCCGGGCCAGCGGTTTTATGGCCTGGAGCAGTGCCTTCAGCCCTGGCGCTTCGATGCCATCGTCGTTGGTCAGAAGGATATGTTTCATGGTAAATCTCAAAAGCCTTGGTTGGCCCAATGGCATTATATCATATCTGGGGAACAGTACAAAATGAATGGGAGAGGGGCAGCACAGGCCGCGTTGTGCTGCCCCCTCTCTACTCTTTCAAGATCGGGAAACCGAAAGGCTTTATAGCCGCTCCTTTGCCCCCACATCCATCAGCACCAGGCCGGAGATCATCTTGGGATAAAAGTCGGTGGACTTTTGGGGCATCTTTTCTCCTCGGTCAGAGCAGGCTTTGACCTCGGCGATGCGCGTTGGGTTGAGGACAAAGACGCACAGCGCCCGGCCGGCGTCCACATCGGCCAGCGCCTGATCCAGATTGCGGAAATAGTCCAGGTACTGTTTGGCCTCGACCTGCTGCTTGGTGATGCCCATCACCCGCTCGATCAGCAGCTCATGGAGGATGCTCACATCCAGCCGCCGCCACTCTGGGGCGCGGTTGGGCACGAGCCGGTCCATGATGCCGGGGTCCTTGAGCCGCAGGAGGTGGTATTGGCCGTCGTAAAAGCCGATGCGCCGGTCGTCGGGCGTGGCTTGGGCCAGAGCGGCCTCCAGGGCTGCCCGGCCGTCCAGCGGCGTCACCTCAAAGTAGGCAGCCGCACCGTCCAGGATTTCGGCCGGCGTCTTGGCCGTGTAGTCGTGAATCTGGCGGTGGGTGGGCAGGATGACCAAGCCCGGATCGTCCATGCTGACAAAGCTGATCATGGCATAGTTGAAGGCGGCGTTGGTCGGGGCGTTGGGATGCCTGGTCCTCATTTCGTCCCGGTAGTTGAGCGCCGTCTCGTAGCGGTGGTGCCCATCGGCGATGATCAGGCCGACCTTGGGGGCCATCTCGGCGGTCACGGCGGCCAGCACCTGCGGATCGCTGACGATCCAGAGCCGTTGCCGCACATCCTGCTCAAAGAGTTCCTGGACATCGGCGTCGGGCGGACGGTTGGCGATGGCGGCGTCGAACAGCGTATTGATCCGGTTGTCGGGATCGGGGTAGAGCATAAAGATCAGCTCAAAGTTGAACGCCGTGGCGCGCAGCAGATTCAGGCGGTCTACCTTGGGGCCGGACAGGGTCCGTTCGTGGGGCAGGACGATCCCCTCGCTGAACTCGGCCAACTGCAGGGCGGCGATGAACGCCTTGCGGATCAGCTCACGGCCATCGGGCAGGGTAAAGGTTTGGTGGTAGACGTAAAAGGCCGGGGCCAGATCGCGCAGCAGATAGCCGGCGTCCAGCCAGGTTTGATAGTAATCCCGGGCACGGGTATAGACGTTGTGGTCCGGCGTGTCGTCCTCGAACGCCTGGCCCTGGATCAGGCGCACGATGTTGTACGGGTGCAGGGCATAGTAGCGGGCCTGCAGATCAGGGCCGATGCGGTCGTAGGGTTGGCTGACGACCTGGCTCAGATCGCCAACCTTATGGGGATTGTAGCGGATTCCGCGAAACGGTGCAATTGTCGCCATGTGTACCAGCTCCCTTTGTGTTGCGTGCTGCATAACGGAGATGCAGAACACGCCTCACGCCCAGTTTTTCTTGTAAAAGTCAATCAGGATCTCGGCCACCTCGGCGCCAACGCGCCCCTGACCCTCGATGGTGCTGGCGCCGATGTGAGGCGAGCCGATGACTAGATTAAAGCCGTTCTTGTCTTTCAAGCTAAAGAGCTTGGCATTGCCGGGGTTGACTTTTTCGTCTACAAATACGTCCAGCGCCGCCCCGGCCACCTTGCCGCTTACCAGGGCGTCGTACAGGGCGTCCTCGTCCAGGGTGCCGCCCCGGCCGCAGTTGACAATGTACACCCCCTGCTTCATCTTGGCAAAGGCTTCCGCGTTGAGGATGTTGGTCGTCTCAGGGGTCTTGGGCACGTGGAGTGAGATATAGTCGCTCTGGGTCAGGACCTCATCCAGGCTGACCTGCCGGGCGTAGGGTACATCCACCGGCGTGCGCCGGTAAAAGATGACATTCATGCCCAGAGCGGCAGCCCGTCTGGCCACCGCCTGGCCGATGTTGCCCAAGCCGATCAACCCCAGCGTCTTGCCGGCGATTTCAGTGCCCTCCAACTCTTTCTTTTTCCACTCGCCAGCGGCCATGCTGGCCGACGCCTGAGGGATCTTGCGCGCCAGAGCCAGGATGTAGCCGATAGTCAGCTCGGCCACCGAGTCGGCGCTGGCTTTTGGGGTGTTGCGCACGACAATCCCCTTGCTTTCGGCGTATTTGACGTCAATGTTATCGAGGCCCACGCCGCCGCGCACGATGATCTTGAGATTGGGGGCGGCGTCAATCACCTCTTTGGTGACTCTGGTGCGGCTGCGGACCACCATGCCGTGGTATTGAGCCGCGTCGCGCACCAGCTCCTCCGGGGTGATGGTCGGCCGGTTGTCCACCTCAATGCCTGCCGCCCGCATGGCTTCCAGCGCCGAGGCTTCGGTTTTGTCACAAATTAACACTTTCATGGTTTTTCACCTCGCAGATGAGTAGATGGGCAAATGAGCAAATCGGCCGATTGGCTCATTTGCTGATTTACCCGCTATAGCCCCAGGATGTCGTTAATCTGATCCAGCAGCCATTGGATGTCTGCCACTTGATGGTCGCCCATGTGGCCGATGCGGAAGCACTTTTCCTTGAGGTCGCCATAGCCGTTGGAGATCATGGCTCCCCGCTTGCCCAGCTCCTTATTCAGGTCGGCGACGCTGATGCCCCGCGTGTTGGCGATGTTGCTTACCGTGTGGGACAGGTAGCGTTCGTCGCCGTAGAGGGCAAAGTGGGTCCGCGCCCAGCCACGGACCAACTCGGCCATAGCCAGGTGCCGGGCAAAGCGGTTCTCCAGCCCCTCGGCCAGGATGTCATCCATCTGCCGGTTGAGGGCCTGGATGAGGCTGATAGCCGGGGTGGACGGCGTCTGGTTGGCCTCGTATTTCTTGTCCATTTCCTTGTAGGCAAAATAGTGGCCCGGATGGGGCACCCGCAAAGCTCGCTCACGCGCCCGGTCGCTGACGGCACAGACGGTCAGGCCCGGCGGCAGGGCAAAGCATTTTTGCACACCGGCCAGACATACGTCCAGCCCCCAGGCATCGAATTCGATCTTGACGCCGGCCATGCTGCTTACGGCATCCACCAGGATCAGCACGTCGGGGTATTTGGCGTGGATCATCTCCGCGATCTCGCGGATGGGGTTCATGATGCCGGTCGAGGTCTCGTTGTGGCACAGGGTGATGGCATCATAGTCGCCTTTGGATAGCGCCTCGTCCACCAGCTCGGGGGTGATGGCCTGACCCATTGGCACCTCCAGCTTGTCGCAGGGGATGCCGTTGTCCACCGTCATCTGGTGCCAACGCTTGGAGAAAGCACCGCACACCGTGTTCAGCACCCGCTTGAGCGATGCCTGGCGCACCGAACCTTCCATTACTCCGGACGACGATGAGGCAAACAGGTAGACCCGCTGCTGGGTGTAGAGCAGCTTTTGGAGTTTGGGCGTGACCTCGGCCTGCAGGTCAGAGTACTCCTTGGCCCGGTGTCCGATCATGCCCACGGTCTGGGCTTGCAGAATCTCGTCCCGCACATGGGTGGGACCCGGAATGAATAGTTTTTTGTACATCTTTTACCTCCTCGTAAAAATTGTATGGGTTTGAACCATTTCCAGTGGAACTGGGCGACAGGTTTACACCCCTCGCCTGCGAGGCAAGAACAGTGGTGTGCTTCAGAGACAAAGAATGCGACAGAGCCTCGCCCTTGAGTCACCTGACGCAGCTACAGTATACCAACATTCTCCAAAACAGGCAACTTGGCAGACAGCTCTGGCTTGACGGGTTGCGTTTTGTCTGGTATGATGGGCCTGCCTGACAGAAGGAGAAAGGAGCCAACGATGAAGCGATCGATCTACTCAGCAGTCATACTGCCCTTAGCACTGGGCCTGACCGTGGTTTCTCTGGTTGCCGGGACGGTGCCCGAATCTGTGGGGCCGATCTACAACGGCCCGGAGCTGGATTACCAGCCATCCATCATCCGCATGTTGCCCGGCGGGCGTGAGGTTGCAAAATGCAACCGCCTGTAGTATAATCCCCCAAAAACGACCGGAGGTAGGAACTATGCCTGTCTTGCATGTGCGAAACGTGCCCGATGATCTCTATACACGCCTGCAACGTCGTGCAGCGGCTCAGCGGCGCTCACTGAGCGCGGAGGTAATCACCTTGCTAGAATGGGCAGTAGAGGGAAGAGAACGTTTCTCAGAGCTCTCTCTGGCTTCAATTCGTCGCCGACGCTTCTTCGAGCCGGCGGCTGTCGGTGCGCCGGATAGTACGACGTTGCTCCGCGAGGATCGTGGCCGATGACGGCCGGGCAGAGGGTCTGTACGGATTGTGTGGTTGATGCCAGCGTGGCCATCAAGCTCTTTCTCATAGAGCCGCTCTCCGATCGGGCCGGCGATCTGTTTGCTTGCTTGACCGCTACCCCACCTGCGACCTTTTTCGTACCGGACCTGTTTTTTATCGAGTGCACGAACATTCTGTGGAAGTATGTGCGGCAATTTGGGTACCCGCCCGATGCAGCTCAACAGGATGTGGCTGACCTGATCCGGCTGCCGGTGCAGTCGATCTCTACAGCAGACCTGGCCGAGGCAGCACTTGCACTGGCTGTGCTGCACCAGATCAGTGCGTATGATGCCTCATATGTGGCCCTGGCCCAGCGGTTGTCCCTGCCGCTGGTCACGGCTGACGAGGCGTTGGTTCGTCATCTCGAAAAAGCCGGTCTGGATGTGCGCTGGCTTGGCGAGTGGCCGTAGGAGCACCATACCCCTGATGGGAAATCGGCCCGGGTTGACAGGCTTTTTCGACCTGCGCTTCCCGGAGATCAGACGAGTGAAAGGAGGGGGTTCACGATGAGCACAAATCGTCGCCTTGACGACTGCCTGTCCATCCGCGATGGGCGACTGTTTATCGAAGAGCGCGACACGGTAGAGCTGGTTCGCGAATTCGGCTCGCCGTTGTTCGTCCTGTCGGAGGACCAGATCCGGCGCAACGTCCGCCGCTTCCAGCAGGCGTTCCAGGCCGGCTGGCCCGACGGCCCGGTCAAGGTCTTGCCGGCGGCCAAGGCCAACTGGATTCCGGCCGTGCAGCGCATCCTGGCCAGTGAGGGCTGCGGCTGCGACGTCTATTCCGCCGGCGAGCTGAGCGTTGCGCTGGGGGCCGGCTTTCCCCACGAGCTGATCTCGGTCAACGGCGTGCCCAAGGACCGCGAGCACATCTACCGCTGCGTGCGCGAGGGGGTGCGCCTGACCATTGACAGCCTCGAGGAGCTGGAGGTCATCGAGGCCGCGGCAAACGAGCTGGGGATGGTCGCCAAGGTGCGGCTGCGGCTCAAGCCGGCCATTTCCAGCTTTATCCAGCGCACCGACTTTGTGGCCGAGGGGCTGGTGCCGACCGACATTGCCGCCCTGGTCTACAAGGGCGGGCTGGCCTTCGACGATGCCGTGGCCCTGGGACGGCGCATCCTCCAGATGGAAAGGGTGGAGCTGGTGGGCATCCACGAGCATCATGGCCGGCATCACCGCTCGACAGAGTACTGGGAGGCGCAGATGGAGGCTTTTGCCCGCGACGTGGGGCGTCTCTGCCAGGCGCTGGACGGCTTCCGGCCCCAGGAGATTGACATCGGCGGCGGCTTTGCCATTCCCCGCGACCCGTTCAACGCCGTGACCGACTATAGCGAGCCGCTACAACTGGGGGCGCTCTATGCCGTATCCAAGGCGATGAACCTGCTGGGGGCCGAGGCCCGCTACAAGGTCATGGCCCGGCTGATTGACACGATTGTCACCCGGCCCAACCAGACCCCCGCGCCGAGCATCGAGGCGTATGCTGAAGCCTGCACCCGTACCCTGCGCCGCGAATTGCCCAAATATGGCATCGAGACGGCCGGCCTGATGCTGCAATTGGAACCGGGCCGGGCGCTACACGGCAACGCCGGCATCCACCTGACGACCGTGTGCAGCCTCAAACGCCTGGAGAGGCCGATCCGGTGGAAGATGATCATCGTGGACACCACCGAGTTCTGGTTCACCGGGGGGCGCTACGAGCACCACCTGCACGATTACCTCTTTGCCAACAAGGCCGACGCCCCCCTGACCGACAAGGCCGACATTATCGGCCGAAGCTGCTACGGTGACCGGCTGATGCCCACCGTGCCGGTGCCCGAGGGGGTCGAGGTGGGCGACATCCTGGCCCTGCTGGACACCGGTGCCTACCAGGAGGTCTCGATGAGCAATTTCAACGCCATCCCCCGCCCGGCCACCGTGCTGGTCACCGGCGACCGGGCCTCGGTCGTGCGGCGGCGGGAGACGGAGGAGGATGTCTTTCGCCGGGACGTGATGCCGGAACACCTCAAAAACTAGAGCGGCAGTGCCTGGCACCTTGGGAAAATCAACCTGAGCGGTTACCGGCAGCTACCTAGCGCCCCAGCACACTGATGACCTGTTTCAGCGTGTTGGCTGCCCCCTCTTCGATCTCGTCCACCTCGTCGCGGGCGTCCACTGTGGCGACCGTCTGCCAGTCGCTTTTGGCGCGGGCGGGAAGCCAGGTGTAGCTGAGCGTCTTTTCCTGGCCGGCCGCCAGTCTATCCACGTCCCACTCCACCGGCACCACCTCTTCGCCCTCAGGGGCCCAGCGCAGCACAAAGTGGCCAGCATCCGCCGGCCCGTCGTTCCGCACCTTGATGCGGACTTTGCAGGCCTGCCCCCGGTAGCAGGGGTTCGGCTCGAACAGGATTGACTCGATCACCAGGTCGGGCAGATTCGCCGGCTTCCCCGGCAGGACGTGCACCGTCAGCTTGTATTCAGTCACGCCGCCGGGGCCGATGGCCGTCATGACATAGGCCGTTGTTTCCCCCAGGCAGACCTCTTTGGAACCGGGGGTGGCCACCCCACCGATGTTGTGGTTAATGGTTACCTCGGCGGCATAGTCCACCTTGCCCCAGCTCAACGTCGTACATTCGCCGGCCTGGATGCTGGACGGGTTGGCGGTAAAGTAGGCGATGACCGGCTTATGCTCCGTTCCGCTGGCAACAATGATCGTCGCCTGGGCCGTGGTTTTGCCCACCTGGTTCTCGGCGATCAGTAGGTAGGTGGTCGTACTGCCGGGGCACACCTCCTTCGAGCCGGGGGTGGCCACCCCGCCGATGTCGGGCTGGATCGTCGCCCCTGTGGCGTTGTCCACCTTGCCCCACTCCAGTTGGGCACAGGCGCCGGGGGCGATGATGCTAGGCACGGCGCGAAAGTACTCGATGATCGGGCCGGCCGGGGGTTGCACGACGATCTCGATCCTCTTTTCCACCGCGCCGCCACGGCCTACCGCCCGCAGGGTGTAGGTCTTGGTTGCGTCCAGACAGAGATCGAGCTGACCTGTGGCGTTTACCTGCCCCACGCCGCTGAGGGTTATGCTCGTAGCCCCCGTCACCTGTCCCCACTGCAGCCGAGTGCACTGCCCTCGCTCGATGGTCGTCCGCTCGGCGCGGAAGTAGCCGATGGTCGGCGGCGGTGCTTGCGGCGCGGTCGCCGTTGGCGACGCAGCCGGAG
>FWWM01006449.1_pt1 | contig 24571 bp, 20 predicted proteins | sample 2228351 | NCBI WGS metagenome assembly FWWM01 (sample SAMEA103939774, study PRJEB20133) | metagenome
TCAAGAATTCGGACAAGTCCAGAATGATCTGAAAGTTTATCCCTGCAGGCATGTGTCGGAGCACAGGTTGGAGAGCGTGAAGTATGCCTTTGCCAGCCCGAAAACGAAGACGGAAGTAAGTGCAATGGATTTCTTCGTTGAAAAATCAGAATTCGTGAATGAACTAAACTTCGTGCGCGGTGCGGTGGACAAGCGAAGCACGCTTCCCATCCTTTCTCACTTCCTGCTGGAAGCGGAAGGATTTCAGACAGCTCAGTCTTTGGCTGAACTTGCGGCCTGCCGCGCCACGTATTCCCGCACGTAGGCGGCAAACAGTGCGTCCAGCTTGCGGGTCACCGGACCGGGGGCTTGCGGGATGGTGTTGCCGGCGATTTCGCCGGCCGCCAGCAAGCTGCGGTTTGTCGAGGTGATGAAGACTTCGTCGGCGCCGAACAGATCGCCTGGACGCAGTGTTTTCTCTTCCATACTCACCCCCGCCTGCGCCCCGATTTCCAGTAGCACTGCTCGCGTGATGCCCTCCAGGCAGCCGGAGGAAACCGGCGGGGTGAAAACTTTCCCACCCTGCACGCAGAAGATGTTGGCCGCGGTGCATTCGGCCACCTCGCCGCGCTCGTTCAGCAGCACGACTTCATCGTAGCCCTTCTGCTGCGCTTCATACAGATTCCAGGTGTTGTTCAGCCAGGCCGTGGTTTTCACGCCGGCCAGCGGCGAGGCGGCATGGCGGCCTTGTTCACGCAGCATCAGCCGGCACGGCTCGCGGTAGTCGGGTAGTCCCGCGGTGTAGAGAATCAGATCCACCTGAGGAAATTCCTCATCGCTGCGCCAGAAGCCAACCTTGTTGTAGATGATGTAGATTCGGGCACTCCCTTCACGTACCCGGTTGGCGCGGATGAGTTCACGCAACTGGCTGCGCACTCCCTCGGCGCCAAAGGTTGCGGGCAGGTGTGTGCGTGCAGCATCTCGCTGCAGACGCTCCCAGTGGCGCTCGAAAGCGAAGGGCTCGCCTTCGAAGATGCGCAGGGTGGTGAACAGTCCCCAGCCGTTCAGTAAGCCGGCCTGGCCGGGAGAGAGCCGCACCTGTTCGATGGGCAGCAGCTTGCCGTTGTGCACCACGTGGCGATGAATCATCCTGGTCTCCCAGACTCGGCCATTGTACAGCAACTCTTCCATCGCGGGCCGGCTCGATTCCGCTTGACGGGTCGGCGAAGCCTCGGGAAACTATGATGTGCGAGGCTGCGCCCGCCGTACCCGGCCCCAGGTGACTGGCATCTAAGGTTTTCAGAAGCCGCCCAGCCCACAAGGAGGCAGCATGGGATCTTTTCAGTGGAGATTTTTCCTTGCTCGTTGGCCAGCGGTGCCGGCGATGCTGGGGGCGGCCCTGGCGGGGCTCGTGGCACTCCTGGCGGTGAGCTGCGGGCAGAGCAGCGTCGAGGTCGGCTCCAATCCGCCGCGTGGCACAGTAAGCGTCAGCGTGAGCGACCCGCCCAGTTGCCGCGTCCCGAACGGCGATTTTAAGAGCGTGTATGTGAGCATCCGTTCTGTTCAGGCCAACCTCAGCGCCGACGAAAATTCGGGCAACTGGGTCGAGCTGGCTCCGCAACTGGCCGACAACCCGGTGCAGCTGGACTTGCTCGCCGGCGGCCAGAACCAGTGCATCCTGCGCCAACTGAGCCAGCAGGTGTCCATTCCGGCAGGCGACTATCAGCAAATCCGCCTCATCCTGATGCCGAACAGCCCACCGGCCGGCGCGCCGGTTCCTTCTCCAAACGCCTGCGGCACTGCGGGATTCAACTGCGCAGTGCTGGAAGACGATTCCATCAAGCAGCTTAACCTGAGCAGCCAAGACATCACCGGCCTGAAGATTCCGCCCGGACAGATTGTCGGAGGTCCCCTCCGAGTGGAGGCAGGCCAGCACGTGGACATCAACATTGACTTCAATACCTGTGCCTCCCTCGTGCGACAGGGCAACGGCGAGTTCCGCATGAAGCCCACGCTGACTGCCGGCCAGGTAAGCCAAGTAACGACCGGCATCAGCGGCACGGTGTTCGACAGCGCCACACTCCTGCCCATCAGCGGCCAAGTGCTGGTCACGCTGCAACAAGCCGATGCTGCTGGTTTCGGTCGCATCGTGATGCAGGCGGCTGCGGAGGCGAATGGAGGGTTCAGCTTCTGCCCGCTGCCTACAGGCATGTACGACGTGGTGGCCGCGGCCGTGGATGATACCGGCATCGCCTATAACGCCACCGCGGTCTTCGGAGTTCCTGCGGGAACCAGCGGAGTCAGTGTCCCGCTGGTGAAAGAGGCTGCCGGGCCGGCCAGGATTCAAGGCCGGGTCAGCTCCAGGAACGGCGCAGGCGCCAGCATTGACGTAGCACTCGGCGCGTTTCAGCCAGTGGAGCTAAACGGCACGACGCGGTTCGTGAACATCCCGCTGCTCGGGGATTCCACGGCTACCGTGCCGACCGAGGAGACGCCGATGAGCGTCGTTTGCCCCGCAGGGACATTCTGCGCGCAGTACACGCTGATTGTGCCGGCGTCGAACCCCAGCTTCGGCGCGTTCCACCCCGGCGGCACCACGTTTACCGCCCCGGCGGCAGGCGACGTGCTTTATACGGTCGAGGCGAAGGCGTTCGAGGCCATGAGCGGCGGCACGCCGGCCTGCTCGCCTTCCTCGCAGACGACGGACAAAGACAGCGCCGACCAGCCGCTGAAAGTCACCGGCGGGAGCACCACCACCGCCAAGCAGATGGACTTCACCGGCTGCTCGTAGAGAACCGAAGGCGGAAAATCAAGAAGTGAGGGAGCGGCAAGTACGCGCCGGACCTGCGTCTTTGTGACGCAAGATACCTCCTCATCTCCTTGCTTCTCAAATCTGCTTATGCCTTGATACGGTCGGCGGTGACTTCCACCTCATCCACGCCCTTGAAGGAGAAAAACAGCTTGACCAAAAACTTCGGCGGCGCTTCGGATGTCTGGCGGACGATGGTGCCCACCGCGTCGGTTACCGCGGCGTGGAAGACCACGTTGGCCACTCTCATCCCGGCCAGGTTGACCCTGACGTTTTGTCCGGGCTGGAACATCGCGGCTGATTGTCCTGCTTTTCGCCGCCAGTAGCAAGGTAGCGCGGCGCAGTCATCTCCCCTACCAACGCGAGCGCAGCCTTAGTATCATGTGCGGTCTGATTGGCAGTCCGTCGCAACACATGCCACGGGTCATTTTCAACTCCGTCGAGGGAGACCAACATGCATCCGCCCTACAGCAAAATCTTCCGTGCCGCCATTTTGCTCACCGCGATAACGCTGACTCTTGCCGGCTGTTCCCGGGCCCCGAGCGCGCCCGAAGCCGGACTGAATTCGTTCTCTGCCGACCGATTGCTTAAACAGATCACGGTTCTTGCTTCAGACAGATTCGAAGGCCGCGCGCCAGGCGGCACCGGCGAGCAACGCACGATTCAGTATCTCGAAAGCCAGTTCCGCGAGCTCGGACTCGAGCCGGGCAATCCCGACGGCACTTATCTGCAAAGAGTGCCGCTGGTGGGCATTACTGCTGACCCGAATATGACGCTCACGTTTTCGCGCAGCGGGCGGACGTCACGGCTGAAGTTCGGCGACGATTTCGTGGCCTGGACCAAGCGCGTCACCGAAGCGGCTGCCATGGACGCGGAGATGGTCTTTGTGGGCTACGGCGTCACCGCGCCGGAGTTCAACTGGGACGACTTCAAAGACGCCGACGTCAAAGGCAAAGTCCTGGTCATCCTGGTAAATGACCCGCCGGTTGAAGGTGAAGACATCTTCGGCGGCAAGGCCATGACCTACTACGGGCGCTGGACCTATAAATACGAAAGAGCTGCCGAAGTGGGCGCGGCCGGTGCATTGATTATCCACGAAACCGGCCCTGCGGGTTATCCCTGGGACGTGGTGCGTGGGTCATGGAGTGGCGAGCAGTTCGACCTGGTTACCCCCGACAAAAACATGGGCCGTGTGGCTGTCGAGGGATGGATTACCAGTGAGCAGGCCGAGCGACTGTTCCGTATGGCGGGCAAGAATCTGGCCGATCTGAAGAAGGCCGCCGTCAGCCGCGATTTCCGTCCGGTGCCGCTGGGCGTCCGCGCGCAGATGGTTGTGAAAAATACGCTGCGCACGGTGGATTCCAACAACGTGATCGCAAAACTGGCGGGCAGCGACGCCAGGCTCAAGAGTGAATACGTTATTTACACCGCTCACTGGGACCACCTCGGCCGTGACGAAGGCGCCCAGGGCGACACCATATACAACGGCGCGAAAGACAATGCTTCGGGGACCGCTGCCGTGCTGGAAATCGCCCGCGCTTTCAAGCAGCTCGAGGTGCCGCCGAAACGTTCGCTGCTGTTCCTGTTGGTGACGGCTGAAGAGCAAGGCCTGCTCGGGTCGCGCTACTACGCAGAAAACCCACTCTACCCGCTGGTGCAGACCGCGGCGGTCATCAACCTGGACGCGCCTAACGTGCTCGGCCCGACGCACGACCTGGTTGTCATCGGCATGGGCAATTCCACACTCGACGACGTAGCCCAGCAGGTGGCGCAGCAACTCGGCCGCACCTTGAAGCCCGACCCGGAAGCCGAAAAGGGTTTCTTCTATCGCTCCGACCATTTCAGCTTCTCCAAGCTCGGCGTGCCAGCGTTCTACGCCGACGACGGCATCGACTTCATCGGCAAGCCGGAAGGGTGGGGCCTCGAGATGCGGCAAAAATACACCGCCGAGGACTATCACAAGCCTTCGGACGAAGTGAAAGACTACTGGGACCTGCGTGGGCTGGCCGAGGATTGCAAGTTTTTCTTCCTGATGGGCTACAACGTGGCAAACGACCCGAAGCTGCCCGAATGGAAGCCCGGCACCGAGTTCAAAGCCGTTCGCGAGGAATCTTTGCGCCAGGCCGGCCGCTGAACTGGGCGGGCTTCCCCCGGCTTCCGCGTTCTAGGCAGCAGGCTGCGTGAAGCAGTTACCCCCCTTTGCTCGGGCAGGTCATCGCCTGGCATGGGTACCGTCTTCCCAAACGGCTATTGTCTGTTTCGCGGCGACCGCAGTCCGATAGATTGACAGCCTTGAGGGACTTCCTCAGACTGGAACAACCTCTTGGAGGCAACGGTGTCGAGAAGCTTGCGCATCGCACTAACCGCGGTCCTGACCGTGGCCCTCGTAGAAGCACCTTTGCAGGCATCTGCCGCGCGCATGCTCGGCGTGGTGGTGCAGGGCAGGAACGCCCATCTAAACAGCGCCGAAGCAGCCGGCGGTACAACTGTGTTCGCTGGCGACGTGCTGGCCACGCAGGCCGAAGGACTCTTACGCCTGCGCATCGGCACCGGGCAGGTGTATCTGCTCGAGAACAGCACCGTGCGGCTCGTCGCCGAAACCGGCAAGTTGGTCGCCGCTGTCGAGCGCGGCACGCTTGGCTTCTCCTTTACCGGCCAGCAGCCCATTACAGTGCAGTTCCAGGACACGGTCGTGCGACCAGCAGCCGCCGACGCCACGCACGGGCGACTCACTGCGGTCAGCGCAAATGAGGTCGTGGTCAGCAGCATGCGGGGCACGCTCGAAGTCGTCTCGGGCACGGAGCGCTTCCTGGTCAGCGAAGGCACCGCCTATCGAATCCTGATCGAGCAGGAGCCCGAAGGCGAGGGCAAACAGGATGCCCGGCGGAGAAAGATTCTGGCGATCATCATCGGCGGGCTGGCTGTCGGCGCGCTGACGGGACTGATCGTTTACCACGCCTTGCGCAGCCCCAATGCGCCGTAACCGGCCAAACGTCTTGTGCGACGACGAACCTGACCTTGTGGGGCGCAGCTTCAGCCGCAACAAAACACTTCTGACTCCCATCTCTTGTTGAAGATTCAACTCGCATTTCTCACGAAGGCAGTTTTGCAGAAAGGCAGGCGCCGCAATGCGTGTCCTTTTGAGCTTGTCCCGCTCTGCGAGACGGGCGCAGAATCTCGGGGACTGATTCAACCCAGAGCGAAGTGCGCCTGACATTCCTCGCCACGTTTTCCTCGAGGCCTCACAACCTCTTGTGAGAAATCGCGTTCAGCCGTTAAGGCCCGCGCCCCATGTGGCGTGCCGGCTGCTGTACGACCAGCTCTGAGATGGCGCCAGCGGATATTTCGCCTGCCGACTAGTCTTTCTTGCTGCAAAGCAGCGTCCTGTGCGGATCAATCAGAATGCGGCGCGGAGATACGTGGGCGGGAAATTCAAAGGGAGTGTCGGGCTCCACGGCGATCACGGTTCCGAGCAGGCCGGGTTCACCGGAGCCGGTGTCTGCGTACAGCGGCACGGAGGCCAGAAAGATGCTTCCGACGCCCCGCTGCCGCAGCGTACCGCGAACGCGAACGGCCGCGCCCAACCGTTGCGGCTGGTAGTCCAGCGAGTAGGCCGGAATGCCTGTTCCGCGCACCCACTGATCAAAGAACCATTCCATTGAGTCATCACCGTCCAAATTCATGGCCGGAGTCATCCGCTGTTCGAGTTCCCTCTGCAAATCCGCGGTGGAAATGGTGCGGTCGGCGCCCCGCGACGAAGCAGGCGATGCCTTCCCCGACACCAGCACCCGCAGCAGCTCGACGAAACGCAGGTCCGGCTCCTCGGCTTCTGGCGCGCGCAGCATCATCCGCAGCATGTGCCACACCCAGGTACCCTTGCCGTAGAGAATGGTGCGGTACGCATTCGGCGCTTTCGACGACCGCAGCCGCCAGCCCAGCAGCAGCGGGCCGACCGCCTCCACAGGCCGCCAGGCACCAGCCGGGATGGCTGTTAGCTCTTCGCGATACGCCTCAAGCCAGCTTGCGAGCACGCCGGCTGCGGGATTACGCGCGTCCAGGTACATCAGCGCCACATAGTTCGCCAGCCCTGCGAGTAGCCATTCATCACGATAGCTCGCCGCTGCGACGGCGTTGCCTAGCCATTGATGGGCCAGCCTGCGAAACAGGGCCAGCTCGACCGGCGCCTCGTTCCAACCCGTGAAACTCCCGGCTGGCGAACCGCTTACGCTGGAATCGAACGGCCCTGCCAGATTGAGCAGCCCCGGCCAGCAGTTGCGGGCGTCACCCGTCGCCTGCGTAACGGCCAGCCGGTCGAAGGGAAACGGCCCCAGCAGCTCTTCGTAGAACTCGATAGCTGAAGCAATCATGCCAGCAATTTCCTTCCGCGGCGCCGCCGGGCCTTCCGCGGCTTGCTGCGCAGTCGTGCGCTCAGGTGTCGGCTGGCCGCCGCTGCCGATTGCGGCCGCGGGGGCCGTGCCGGTTGATGTTGCCCGCCGAGCGAGCGTCTGCCCGGGATTCATGGGGGCATGCACCTCCAGTTTCCAGCGGCCGCTTTCGAACTCTTCGGATTCGAGTTCGCCCAGGTGGAAGCCGGCCCTCGGCAAGGGAGCGCGTGACTGCCACCGTCCCGCGCGCCACGCCCCGTCCTCGGAAATTTTCCCCGGCGTGCCGGTCGCGACAAGGGTCAGGTGCCGCGGCCAGCGGAAACGAAGATCGTAGCTTGAGAACTGGCGTCCGCCGGCCGCGCCCGGATACCAGTTGACGCACTCTTCCACCGCAAACACCCCTGTGCCGGTGTCGCGAATTACTTTGCCACGATAGGCGATTTGCACAATGAACTCTGCGCCGGCGGGAACCTGCTCCGGCAGGACGATGTATAAAAGGAGGTTACTGCCTGCGACGAACTCGTCAGGGCCCAGCGGCTCACTCTGGAAAAATTCCAGCGGCGTGCCAGCTTCGTCGGTCACCTGCTCGACACGGAGTTGCCGGGCAAGTTGAAGTTCGACGACCCGTTCGCCGTTTGCGGCTGCCCGCAGCCGAACGCGGGCCCGGCCTGAGAACGCCAAGTCCCTTTCGATGGTCGCTTCGATTTCATAGTGGAGTGGCACAAAGGCCGGCCAGGGGAGCCGGTGCGCTTCCTGCGGCGTAAACGATGTCCACACGTCGTAGTAGCGGACACCGCGCAGCCAGTTCGGCTGGCCGGCCAGGACGTGTTCTTCGCGCCGGGAGTCGAGCAGCAAATCGAAGGCGCCCAGCTCAGGATTCGTGAGCGCGGCGTAGAAATACGGCTTCGGCTCCGCGGACAGCAGGTCTTGCAAGGCGCGCAGCGATTGCCACGGGTTCAAGTTGGCGACGACCAGATCCCACTCGTCGGCAAAGGTCGGCTCGGAAAGTTTTCGCGCGGTGCGCGTGGCGAGCTGGTTTCGTAACTGCCTGCCGGTATCATCTGTGAACCGCAGGTAGGCGCGCGTGAATTCAAGATCGAGCAGCGGTGCGCCGGTAAAGCGGAGCAGCGAGAGCCGCTCGACCGGGTCGCGCGGGCGAGCCAGCACGCGGCCGTGGCCGGTGAAAACGGCGCCCAGGATGCGGCCGTCGTGCTGCTCAAGCATGGCCAGCTTGCCTTCGATGAACGACAATCGCACCCCTTCCGGCCGCAAGTCGAAATCGCGCACAAAGTAGATGTGCGCGCGGTCCACACGCAACTGGTCCAGCGCTTCTCGAAGCTGGCGCGCTGGCGCTTGCGCCGGCGCCACTTTAGCGGCAAGCAGCATGACCGCCACCGCACGCAGGATTTGTCTGGCCCGCAGCACCGGGATGACTGTAGCAACTTACGGCATCGGCCGGCAATCGTCGCGGCCGGATTTTTCCGCCGGTTGCTAAAATTCCGTTTGTGCGCACTCTGGTTCGCATACTTTCCGCAGTAGTTCTGCTGGCCTTGGCCGCCCCGGCAGACACCATTGTGCTGAAAAACGGCCGGCGCATCCGCGCGGACGGTGTGGTGATCGCGAACGAGCGCGTGCGGTTCGAAACGCCTGCGGGCTGGATGAGTCTTCCGCTCTCGCTGGTCGAGCGCATCGAGCGTGGCGCCACCGGAAGCGACCTCGGCGATGACGGGCCGAAGCTTTCGGCCCCGGTAGTTGCGTCCGGAGTCCGCTACGAAGAAGTCGCCGAAGCCACCATCGGCAACGGCTCGATTAACCGCGAGTATCTCGCGCGGCTTGAACAGGAGGCGCAGCGTGGCAGCACCGCGGACGTTGAGCGTGCGGTGGCGGCTCATCATGCCGCCGCTCAGTTCAGCCTGCACAGCGGAGATCTTGAAGAAGCCATTGGTCATTACCGCCGTGCGCTCAGCTTCGCACCCACGCACACCGGCGTGCTGCTCAATGCCGCCTATCTGCACCTGCGCCGCAGCGAATACACCGCCGCGCTCGAATATCTCGACCGCGCCCGCCGCGTGGCGCCGGATTCGCCGGACGTGGCGAAACTGGCCGGGTGGGCCTACTACGGTGCCAACAAAGTCGAGCAGGCAGTGGCCGAGTGGCGCCGCGCCCTGGTGCTCCGCAGCGACCCGGAAGTGGCCGCCGCGCTCGAAAAAGCCGAGCGCGACCTTGCCATCGAGAGCCATTTCCGGGGCGGTGAGTCCAGCCACTTCACCCTGCGCTACGACGGCAGCGCCGAGCCGCAGCTTGCCCGCGATATCCTTCGCGCTCTCGAAGAGCATTTCAATGCTCTTGCCCGGGAGTTGAACTACACGCCGCCGGAAGCTATCGGCGTAGTGCTGTACACAAACCGGGCATTTGCAGACATCTCCCGCGCGCCGGAGTGGGCCGGTGCGATGAATGACGGCCGACTGCGCGTTCCGGTGCAGGGACTTTCGTCGGTCACTCCTGAACTGAACCGCGTGCTGCGGCACGAGCTCACGCACAGCTTTATCGCGCAGAAGACGCGCGGGCGGGCTCCGGTCTGGCTCCACGAGGGAATCGCACAATGGCTGGAAGGCGAGCGCAGCCGGCAGTTGGCCGGTGCGCTGGTTGCTGCCGCCGATGTGCGCGGACCGCTGCCGCTTGAGGCGCTGGAAGGTTCGTGGATGCAACTCCCGGCTACCGCGGCAGGGCTGGCCTATGCCTGGTCGCTGGCCGTCGTCGAATATGTTGTGGAAACCCATGGCATGCGCGATGTCGAGCGCATCCTCGACCGCATTGCCGCCGGTGCCCCTGCCCCGCAGGCCGTCCAAGAAATCCTTCGTATGGATTACGCGGAACTGGAGCAAGCGGCTATCCGATTTCTCCAACGGAGGATGTAAGGACCGACAGGCAACCAAATGGGAAGCAGAAAGTTAGAAATCTGAAACCTCAAATCACAAATCAGAAAGCGGGAACTCCCTACAGGGTCGCCAATAGTCCTGCCAGCAGGGCGGTGCGTTCAGGCAGGCAGCGCACAAGGATGAATTCATCCGAACTGTGCGCGCCGTGGCCGACCGCGCCGAGTCCGTCAAGCGTCGGTATTCCAAGCGCTGCGGTCAGGTTCCCGTCCGAGCCGCCTCCGGTGGAAGCTTCTTTCAGATTCAATCCCATTTCGCGCGCCAGCATCCGCGCATGGCGGAACAGCCGCGCGACGTCGCGCGTGCGTTCGAGCGGTGGGCGGTTGATGCCGCCGCGAATCTCCAGCTTCGCGCCGGGCAGCACCGGTCGCAGGGCGCGAAATTTTCTTTCCAGGCGCGGGACATCGGACAACTGCGAGATGCGCACGTCCGCCAGGGCGTGCGCGCGTTCGGCGATTACGTTGGTGCGCGTGCCGCCTTCGACCACGTCTACGTTCACGGTGATGCCGCGGCGCGGGTCGCTGAACCCTGCGATGCGTGCAATTTGAAATGCCAGCTCGTGCACCGCGTTCACTCCATCTTGCGGATTAATGCCTGCATGTGCGGCGCGGCCGCGGACAACGATAGAGAACGCACCCACTCCTTTGCGCGCCGTCTTCAACCGGCCGTCATGTCCGGCGGAAGGCTCGAGCACAAGTACGGCGTCGCTGCGGCGGGCTTCACGCTCAATCGTGCGCCGCGAAGTTTCGCTGCCAATTTCTTCATCCGAGGTAAACAGAAAGACAAACCGCTTGCGCGGCACAATTCCTGCGCGGCGCAGGGCATCGGCGGCGAACAAAGCCATCACCAGACCGGCCTTCATGTCGTAAACGCCGGGGCCGTACGCGCGCCCGCGTGCGACCTGAAACGGCATCTGGCGCAGCGTGCCCAGCGGGTAGACAGTGTCCAGGTGGCCGAGAACAAGAATCTGCCCGGCCGGCCTTCCCTCACCAAGCCAGAGCGTGGCGCAAAGGTGATTGCCACGCGTTCGCTGCGGCAGCAGCTGCACCCGTGCTCCGCGGCGGCGCCATTCGGCCGCCAGCAGGCGTCCGAGGCGGTCCACGGCAGCCTTGTCGAAGCTTGGTGATTCCGCCCGCACCAGCCTGCCCAGCAGGCGCACCATTTCGTGCTCGCGGGCGCGCAGGTCACGCAGCAGCTTTCGCATTTCCGGCATGGCGCGCGTATGCTAGCAAGCGGGCTGCGGCGGGGCAATTGCGTTCCCATTGCCCGGCTTTGGCCCTATAATCAGCGGGTTGTCGCGACGGAAATCGAGCGGCATTTCTGGCTCGTGCGGTGTGCCCGTAAATTGCGCCGGGAGGAAGCGGCTGCCCCGCACTTCCGCTGAGGCGAAATGATGATTCTTGACGTCAACGCCATCCAAAAAATCCTGCCCCACCGCCACCCCATGCTGATGATTGACGCCATCGTGGAGATGGAGCCGCAGAAGCGTGTCGTCGGCATCAAGAACGTCACCATCAACGAGAGTTTTTTTCAGGGGCACTTTCCCGGCAACCCGGTCATGCCGGGCGTGCTGATTGTCGAAGCCATGGCGCAGGCCGGCGGCGTGCTGCTGTTCCAGGAGGTGCCCGAACGCGACGACAAGCTGCTCTACTTTGTGGCCATTGACGACGCTCGGTTCCGCCGGCCGGTAGTGCCCGGCGATCAGCTCCGCGTCGAGGTCACCGTACTGAACTGGCGCGGGAATTTTTGCAAACTTGCCGGGCAGGCCACAGTCAACGGCGAACGCGTCGCCGAAGCCACCCTGATGTGCAAGATGGTGGATCGCCAGCCATGAGCAGGATTGATCCGCGCGCCATCATCTCGCAGCGCGCGAAACTCGGCAACAATGTGCGCATCGCGGCGTTCGCCATCGTCGGCGACGACGTCGAGCTGGGCGACGACTGCATCCTGCACGAATACGCCGCCGTGCGCGGGCCGGCGCGCTACGGCCGCGCGAACGTTTTCCACTCTTTCTGTTCGGTCGGCGGGACCCCGCAGAGCCTGAAGTACCGCGGCGAGCCGACGCGGATCGAGTGCGGCGACCAGAACACCTTCCACGAATTCTGCACCATCAACCGCGGCACGGTGGACGGCGGCGGAGTAACACGCATCGGCAGCCGCAACCTGTTCATGGCCTATTCGCATGTGGCGCACGACTGCATCATCGGCAGCGACACGGTGTTGGCCAACGGCGCCACGCTGGCCGGGCACGTGCTGGTGGAAGATTTTGCCACCGTGGGTGCGTTCTGCCCGGTGCATCAGTTCTGCCGCATTGGCCGGCACGCCTATATCGCCGCGTTCACTGTGATTACGCAGGACGTGCCGCCGTTTTCGATGGTCGTGGCGCCACGCCAGACAAAGTGCTACGGCGCGAACAGAGTGGGCCTCGCACGCCGCGGCTTCAGTCGCGACCGCATCCAGGCCATCGAAGGCGCCTTTCGGCTGCTGCTCCGCTCAAAGCTGAACACGAGCCAGGCGCTTGAGCGGATGCGGGCCTCATTCAACGGACAAGCCGACGTCGAAGAAATGATTCGCTTCATCGAACAATCCGAGCGGGGCCTGGTGAAATAGAACACGATGGCTACGGCGGAGAAGAAGTCGGCCGAAACACAGGACTGGGGCCTGATTGCAGGGAATGGGAAATTTCCATTTCTCGTACTGGAAGCGGCGCGCAGCCGCGGCATTGAAATGGCCGTGATTGCCATCCAGGAAGAAACGTTTCCCGAAATCGAAAAAGTCGCAAGGCGACTGCATTGGGTAAGCCTGGGCGAGCTTTCCCGCACCATCGCACTTTTGCATGCGGAAGGCGTGCGGCAGGCAGTGATGGCCGGGCAGGTGAGGCACAATAAGATCTTCAGCTCGATTAAGCCCGACTGGCGGCTGAGCAAGCTGCTCATCACGCTGCCGGTGATGAATACCGATTCACTAATTGGCGCGATCGCGCGCGTGCTGGAAGAGGAAGGCATCCGGCTGGTGGATTCGACAGCGTTTCTGCAGCCGTTGCTGCCCGAGCCAGGGGTGCTCACGCGCCGCGGACCGAACGAAGAGGAAGCCGCAGGCATCGCCTACGGCCACTGTATCGCGCGGACGATTGCGGCGATGGATGTCGGCCAGACGGTCGTGGTCAGCCATCGCGCCTGTGTGGCCGTCGAGGCCATGGAGGGTACTGACGAAGCCATCGAGCGCGCCGCGCGCATCGCCGGCGGCAAGCCCTTGGTGGTGGTCAAAGTCAGCAAGCCGAATCAGGACATGCGATTTGATGTGCCCGTTGTGGGCCTTCCCACGGTAGAAGTAATGAAGCGGTCGAACGCCACGGCCCTGGCAATTGACGCAGGCAAGACGCTGCTGCTCGACCGCGAAGAGCTGATCGCTGCTGCCGACGCTGCGGGCATCGCCATTCAGGCCTTTGCAGTTTCGACGTAAACAGTTTCGCCGCACTCGGTCAACAGGGGTGACCAGGAATCAGAAAATTCGAGTCGCGGTGGTGGGCGTCGGCGATTTCGGCCGCAACCACGTCCGTGTCTGCCGCGAACTGGACGGCGTCGAATTCGCCGGCGTAGTGGACACAAACGCCGAGCGCGCCCAAGCCGTGGCACAGGAATTCAATACGGAAGTCTTGCCCGGTTTGGAGGCCTTGCCTGGGCGCGTGGACGCTGCCAGCGTGGCAGTGCCCACGGTGGACCACGCGCACGTAGCCGGCTGGCTGCTCGAACACGGCGTGGATGTGCTGGTGGAAAAGCCAATGGCTGCCTCGGTGGCCGAAGCCGATGCGCTGATCGAATCCGCGTGCAAGCACAAAAGAATCCTACAGGTCGGCCATCTGGAACGGTTCAATCCCGCCGTCGTCGCCGCGCTGAGCATTGTGAACCGGCCGCTCTTTTTTGAGGTTCACCGGCTGGGGGTATTCACTCCGCGCAGCCTGGACATTGACGTTGTGTACGACGTGATGATCCACGACCTCGACATCCTTCTGACAATGGCCGGCGCCGAAGTAGCCGAAGTGCGCGCCGTGGGAATCCCCATCCTGACCGACAAGATAGACATCGCACACGCCCGCATCGAGTTTGCTTCCGGCGCCGTGGCAAACCTGACGGCCAGCCGGGTTTCGACCGAGCGCGTGCGCAAGCTCAGATTTTTTCAGGAGCACGAATACATTTCGATTGACTACACCCGCCAGGACCTTCTCCGCGTTCGCGTGGCGCCAAACGTTGCCGTGCTCACGGAATCCATGCCGCAGTTTCAGTTCGAAAAGCTGCCTACCGAACCGGAAGAGCCGCTGCGCGCTGAGCTGCGCGCATTTGTCGAAGCGGTGCGTACGCGCCGAGCCGCCCCGGTGGATGGCGTCGCTGGCCGTCGCGCACTGGCGCTGGCAGACCGCGTGATGAGTGGCATCCTGGAACACGCGCGGCGCGTCCAACCCAGTACCCTTGTTCCGCCCGCGTACCGCTAAGTTCCGGGCTCGCCGCGGATAGGGTACACTCTCAGCAGGCGATGATTTCTCGCACGCTGGTGCCGAAGGAGATCAACCCAGCCGTCCAAGAAGGCGGTTCCGGGTCCCGCCGCACTTCCACTACGCTTGACGGGCGCATGGTGGTGCTGCCGAGCATGCAGAGAGGGCCGCTCCACGTGGAAACCTCAATTCCGGCGCACCTTCCGCTGGGGTCGGTTGCGGAGCGCCAACTGGTGCCGAAAGACCTGCCCCCTCTGCCTGCCGAATCGCGATTGCCGCGTCAGCCGGTGCTGCCCACGCGCCTTGATACCCGCCTGGTCGTGCCCCCCGACGCCAAGCTGGTTGCACTCGAACTCGGCCGGCCGCTTCCGCCGGGAGCCATCGGCGAGGTGGTGGACCCCGACGTGTTCACCACCGGAGAGGTGACGCTGCTGGCCCGGCCTGTAGATACACGGCCTCGGGTCTGGCGCTGGCCGACGCTGCTTTCTTCAGCGCTGGTGCATGCGCTGCTCGTGATGTTGATTCTGTTACAGCCGAAGCTGTTTCCCTACGAGCCGCCCACCGAGGAAGAAATCGCGCAGGCCCACCGGCAACTCGGGCTGGTGTACCTGCCGCCGCCTCCGGTGGACGTCGTGCCTGCGCCGGCGGTGCCGCCGCCACAGCAATCGCCGCAGATACGCATTGATCCCCGGATGTTCCGCCCGCAGGCCGAACCGCCGCAGCAGAACATCGAAATCCCCGGCCCCAAAGCGGACGGACTTGGTCCGGGCGAAGTCGGCCGCCCATCAGAGCCGGGCCAGGAGCCCGGCGCCGGCGAGGACAACGAACGGCCGCGGCGACCGCAGCCGCAGCGTGGCCCGGAGATCGCCCGGCTCGAACCGGTGCCCGAGTCACGGCCGGGCAATGGCTCCGCCCTTGACCTCGGTTTGCGCCCGCGATCGCCCGGATCCGCGCTTGAAGAACAGCTCCGCGAAGCACTGCGCAATCCCGGCGGCGGCAGCTATCGGTTGGGCGATGCCGGGCCGGGCGAGCCGGGCCGCGGAGGCGGCCAGGGCTTTCACGACGGTCTGGTTCAAATTCTGACGCCCACGCAGGGGGTGGACTTCACCAACTACATGGGTCGCGTGCTGGCGCGCGTTAAGCGTAACTGGTACGCAGTGATTCCGGAATCGGCACGCCTCGGCGAGCAGGGCAAGGTCGTGATTCAATTCAAGATTCTGAGCAACGGCCATGTGCCGTATCCCGAGCCGGTGCTGGTGGCGACTTCAGGCCGGCAGCCGCTGGACCGCGCTGCGCTGAGTTCGATTCACGCGTCGAATCCGTTCGAGCCGCTGCCGCGGCAGTTTTCCGGGCCATACATCGAATTGCGGTTCACGTTCCTCTACAATCTGCCGATTGACTACCAGTGAAGCTGAACCGGACCCAAGTGGTGGGAGCGCTGTTGCTGGCTCTGCTGGGGCTGATTATTCTGCTCATCCGCTACTGGCACGTGCTGTGAGTGAAGCGAGCAAACCGCTGGTCGTGATTGTGGGGCCGACGGCATCAGGCAAGTCGGCGCTGGGCATTACGCTTGCCGATGCGTTTGGCGGTGATGTCGTGGTCTGCGATTCCACGCAGGTCTATCGCCGGTTCAATATCGGCACCGCCAAAGTCCCGCCTGCAGGCCAGCGCGGCGTCCCGCACCACCTGGTGGACCTGGTCGAGCCGCACGAAATCTTTACCGCGGGCGAATATCGGAAGCGGGCAATCGCGGTGCTGGAGGATTTGCGCCGGCGCGGCCGGTTGCCGGTGATCACAGCGGGTACGGGACTCTACCTCCGCGCCTTGCTCGAAGGCTTATCTGACGCGCCGGCACGCTCAGAGGAGTTGCGTGCGCGGCTGCGCCTGCGCGAGTCGAGGCACAAGCCTGGCTACCTGCACAAGCTGCTCAGGCGGCTTGACTCCCAGGCGGCCGCGCGCATTGCTCCGGCGGATACCCCAAAGCTGATTCGCGCAATTGAAGTGTGTCTGCTGGCGCGGAAGCCGATCAGCGAAATTCATCGCGCTGCCCGGCCGCGTCTGGAGGGATTTACTGTGATCAAGATTGGCCTGCAGCCGGCGCGTGTGGCGCTGTACGAGCGCATCGAACGCCGTGTGGTGGAAATGCTCGAAGCCGGCTGGCTGGACGAAGTGAAGCAGTTACTCGCAACGGGCATTGAGCCGACAGCCAAGCCGTTCCAGTTCATCGGTTACCGTGAGCTGGCCGCGCATCTGGCCGGCTGGTACCCGCTCGCGAAGACTGTGGAAACCATCCAGCGTAACACCCGCCGCTACGCAAAGCGCCAGTTCACCTGGTTCCGGCGCGAGCCGGACGTGCGATGGTTTTCCGGATTCGGCGATGACCCGGCCATTGCCGCCGCCGCACTTGACTATCTTCGACCGCAGCTTGTGGCCCACGCTTCTGCCAAACCGATGGCGGAAGGCGTATAATGAAACCAGAGAAGATGAAGCAAGTGGGCCAGAGGAATCCTCCCCTGTCTCCCACGAAAGCCTCATGAAAACAGGCCAAACGACAACCAACCGTGAGCGCGTGCTGCTGATTGGGGTGGGGCTGAAGAGACCCGTGCACGTGCCGGGCGTTGCCGCCGGTGAGACGGAGCGCGTCTCGCTGGCAGAGCTCGAAGAGCTGGCCCGCAGCGCCGGCGCTGAAGTGGTCGGCAGGCTCTTTCAGCAGCGCGAGGTCATGGACCCGGCCACGCTGGTGGGGCGCGGCAAGCTGGAAGAGATCAAGGCCGAAGCGCAGGCGCACAACGCGCCGCTGCTGATCTTCGATCACAACTTGACGGCAGTGCAGCAGCGCAACATCGAAATGGCCACCGAGTGCCGGGTGATTGACCGAACCCAGCTCATCCTCGATATTTTTGCGCGCCACGCCCGCAGCCGGGAAGGGCAGTTGCAGGTTGAACTAGCACAATTAAACTACCTGATGCCGCGACTCGCTGGCCGCGGCGCAGAACTTTCGCGCCTGGGCGGCGGTATCGGCACGCGCGGTCCCGGCGAGCAGAAACTCGAAACCGACCGCCGGCGCATCCGCGACCGCATCCGCCGAATTCGCGAAAGCATCGAAAAAATCCGCCGACAGCGCACTGTGCACCGCCGCGCGCGGCAGGCGGTACCGCTGGGCACTGTCGCGCTGGTGGGCTACACCAACGCAGGCAAGTCCACCCTGTTCAATGCGCTCACGCGCGCCGAAGTGCCGGTGTCCTCACGCATGTTCGCCACGCTTGACCCCACCGTGCGCGCCGTGAAGCTGCCTTCGAACCGCCGGGTGCTGCTCTCCGACACGGTCGGATTCATCCGCGACCTGCCGCCCGGATTGATTGCTGCCTTCCGCGCCACGCTGGAAGAAGTGCAGGAAGCCGCCGTGATTCTCCACCTCAGCGACGTCTCAAACCCGCGCCACACCGAGCAGGACTTGGAAGTCGAAAAAGTGCTGGCTGAATTGGGCGTGGCCGATCGCCCGCGGCTGCGCGTCTTCAACAAAATGGACCTACTCCCGGCCGAGGAAGCCGCGGCACTGCACGAAGGCGACGGCAATTTGTACATCTCGGCATTGCGCGGCATCGGGCTCGACGCTTTGCTCGAGCGGCTTGACCAGGTTTTGCCCGTGGATCCGCTCATGCGCTTGAAACTTCGCGTGCCCGCCAGCGACGGCCGCACACTGGCCCTGGTGCATGCCCTGGGGCGCGTGCTTCGCTTGGACGCGCGTGACAGTCTGATGCTGCTCGAAGCGGAAGTCCCCGCCTCGCTGGCACGACGCCTTGAAAACTACGCGCCCGCGTCGTCGCAGTAGCGTGTTTTATTCACACTGCGTGCAGGTAGCAGGGCGCAGCTTCAGCCGCAAAGGTGGCGATTTGGCCCCAAGAAGCTTTTTCGGGCCTCTGTGCCAGCACGCCCTCGGAAGCGACATTTTCTTTTCGTCTCGCGCCGGGCGTGGTTCTTGTTGGGAACAAGCTGCCCCGGCCGCGCGTACCTTGACTTGAAGGTGAGAGGAACGAGTCATGACCAGTTTCTTCTTGTGGCTGATTCTGCTTGTCCTTTGTTGGCCGCTTGCCTTGCTGGCGCTGGTTCTCTATCCGATTGTGTGGCTGCTTCTTCTGCCATTCAGAATCCTGGGGATTGCGGTGGGCGGCATATTAGAGCTTTTCCGCGCCATTATCATGCTGCCGGCACGCCTGCTGCGCGGGCCGGGCCGTGCCTGAAGCGCGCGAAACCCCGTGCTTTCAACTCCCGGTAACCTGTGGAAAACTCTGTGGATAGATTCTTCTCCGGGCTGCGCAAGTAAACTTTGGTCCTTCAGCAGGTTTCGCTCATCCTTGGGTTCAGTATGTGTAACAATCTGATGCCATGATACTTAGCTTGACCGGAGCCGCCGGCGGACGGGTGGGCTGGACCAGAAACTGTGCAACTCTGCCGTGGAACTTTTGCACAGGAATGGTGCAATTCATGCCTCTCTTAACTCAGGTATGTTCACCTTCAGTTGGCGCCTATTCACGATTCTAGCCGCACAAGAACAGCCGCAGCCGGGCTGGGCATTTCCGGACCGGGCGAGCAGCAGGCCACTGGTGCAGGAACATTCTCGGTCAAAAAATGCCGCGGGAAGCAGGATATGGCAAATAGGACACGATCAGAAACAGTTTCGAAAGTGTCCGGAACTCCGTTGGAGGTTGAGCGGCGGTTCTCAGGCCCGGTTCGTTTAGAATCGGGCTGCAAACCCTGTTGAAAGGAGAGAACCGCCGTGAGGAAACCCTATCACAGTGAGCTGCCGAAGAACATCACCACGATCTCCAAGCAGGACCCCCGGGCGCTGGCCCGTTTTCTGACCCGCCAGGGGCAGGCGCTGCTGCCGCTGGTGGAGCTGATCGAGCAGTCGAAGCTGGCCGTGGATGAGCTGATCGACGTGCTGGGTCGGGCCAGCATCGAAGCGGTGCTGCGGCTGTCGGCGCAAGGGCTGGACCCCCAGCGGCGCTATCTGTTCGTGATCGACGGCTCGAAGGCGCTGCGGGCGGCGATCCATGCCGTGTTTGGCGGGGAAAATCCGGTGCAGCGTTGCCGGCACCACAAGATCGAAAACGTGATGAGCTACTTGCCAAAGCATCTGAAGCCGCCAGTGAAGGCGGCGCTGCGCGCGGCGTTTCGCCTCTCGGCGGCGGAAGGGATGGCCCGGCTGGAAAAGCAAGCGCAGTGGCTCGAACGCGAGTATCCGGACGCGGCGGCCAGCTTGCGCGAGGGCTTGGAGGAGATGTTCACCCTGAACCGGCTGGGGCTGCCGCCGTCGCTCGGGCGCTGCCTGGCCTCGACCAACATCATCGAGAGCCCGCACAGCGGGGTGCGGCTGCGCACGCGGCGCATCTGCCGCTGGCGCGACGGGCGCATGGTGTTGCGCTGGGCCGCCGCCGCGTTCCTGATGACGGAGAAGAATTTTCGCAAGATTCAAGGCTACCGCGACCTGTGGATGCTCCGAGCGGTGTTGAACCCGAGCGCAGAAGAAAAGCAGCTGACTACGATGGAGCAGGTGGCCTAAAATGCGTCACGCCGCCGCCCACCTCCAACGGAACCTCGGACACCTTCACTATTCCATTTTCCTGCCTCAGATAAGGTACTTCGGTAGTATATTCAGCGGCCAAGAACGAGGATTACTTCGGAGGTAGGACGTGTCCCGAAAATCGCCGACGAGCATCCGCGTCAATCCCAATGCGAGGTGCGTGCGGATATACCCGGTGGAGAATACCAACAAGAACGTCCAGGACCTAAAGACTGTCGGGATAAAACTTACCAAAGACCAAGCTATTCATCTCGCCCGTATACTCTTGGCTGTCAGTCAGGAATGGGAAGAAATTGATCTAACGGCTTATAGATTTGAGAAACGCAAGTCAGACGGGACATATCAGCTGACTGTCACGACCTTCAGGGCTGAAAGCTGACTCCACACATGTCAGCTTGATCGCGAGCACGACGCGCCAGCAAGGAGGTTGTAAATGACCCGGCTCGTTTACACTCCGGATGAGGACCTAAAGGTTCATGAGGAAGGTGCAATACGGCTCATCTGCAGGCCTTTTCAATCGCACGAAGATGGGCTTCCCGAATGGCTAAAGAATGCTGCGGACGCTTATGGTCGTGAGGATTTGCCCGAGACTAGGCGCATCATAGTTGTGGTCTTTGATGGTGGCCGCAAGGGCAGCTCGGCGTCGATCTCATGTCTCGATTTTTGCGGAATGACAAGCAACGTGATCGAAAGGGACTTCAGGATTTGGGCAGACCCGGAAGCAGCCCGGCGCGGAGCGCGAGGCACTGTCGTTCAAGGGGGACATGGAAATGGCGGAAAATGCTACATGACCCAGATGTTCGAGGAATATGCGTCGCTCTACACGGTCAAGCAAGGAAAGGGCAACCGTTATGGTGTGGTCGGCGGTTCAGTTCGATTCGGGTACATCCCCAGCCGCCAACAAGGCCGGGATTTCGAGATCACCGATCTGATCGGAGAACTTGACCGCGTTCTGCATGAGGTTGGCTGCTCGGTTGCAACTCTTCCACAGCCTGCACGTGATGTTCTTTCACTGGCAAATGGCTTCACTCTGACGAGAGGCGTTGGGCCAAAAGGATATCCGGGAAAGATTCCAGTTGCCCATTTGGTTGAAAGCCTCGAAGAGCATCCACAGATGATTCGAACTCTGGAGCTGTGCAAGGTATACGTCATTTCAAACGGCAGGCTATGGAATGACGGAAAGAACCTGCAGCTCCCTGAGATCGAGCCGATGGAGGGAGCAGAGATCCCAAGGGTCATTCCAATTCCTGATGTCCTAAGAGACCCCTCCAGTGATAAAGAAATTTCGACAACCGAGCGAGGTGCACTTCCTTCCGGTGTTCTAACGCTTCGGACTTCGAACGTGAGTATGCGGCGGGGGAAGAAAGTCCGGCATAACATAGTCTACAGAGCACAGTCGGGCTACATCGGCTATGTTCCAGTGATGGAGCTTGATATTCAATCAGCGTACCGAGACCACATTTACGGGGAGTGTTGCCTTGAAGCACTGGAACGCTACAAGAAAAACGAAAGGGCCCGTCTTGCAAACAGTCCCCTTACCCGGGCTGTCGAACGCTTTATTGCGAACCAGATTCAAACTTATGCCAGAGAGTTCGAGGCTCGTGAGCGGCGCCGATATGCGCAAGAAGAGAGAGACGCAGTTAGCAAAATCAACGAGGCTCTCGACCGCTGGAAGAATCGCTTTATCAATGAATTGATGAAGGGCATGTGGGGAGCAGGGGAGGGTCCGATTCCTCCCACACCCCCTCCGCTCCCCGTAGGAAAACCAGCCAAGCTCGAGCTCACGCTGAGTCATATGAGATCGGGCATTGGTGTCGCTTTCCGCCCATCTCTAAAGTTCTTGGATGAAAATGGGAGAAGGATTCGTCCAGTTCCCTTCAGATGGGTCAGCGAAGACACTAACGTCGCACTGGTTGATGAGGATCTGTCTGTCATAAACACATTTACCCCAGGTAAAACGACCATATACGCCGAGATCCTAGACGGGAAGCTATCCTCCAACAAAGTGCCCCTTGAGGTCATCCACATCGAAGACATCCGCATCATTCCGGCCCAACTTGAAGTTCCCGTTGGTAGTCGGCACAAACTGGAAGCCGTGTGCCGGTTGTCAGGTGGGGAAGAAACCAGCGATGTTTACCTTGAGTGGACAGAGAGCAATCCGACTGTCGCCAGGGTGAGTTCGGCTGGCCTTGTTTTTGGGTTTTCACTTGGTGAGACACAAGTAGTGGCGGGAGATGATTCGTGCCTTGCGAAAGAGCCGGCCGTCATCAAGGTGATCCCCGAAGCAGGGCGAGGGCGAGGAGATAAGCATGGCCGAGGAATGCCCCTTGTGTTGGTTTCTGGTGATTTTGACCGCGACCCAGACACAAACGAACACTTGATACTGAGCAGCGAACATCCACCTGTGTACCAACGCCCGAAGGATGTTGACCGCAACATTTGGTGGATCAACAGTTCCGCACCGCTGGCCAAACTCTACTTAGACACGAGTAAGGGATACGGATACCAGTCCTTAGCATGGAGGATGTACCATTTGGAGCGCTACGTCGATGTGATCGTTCAGATCGCTCTAACACATGGACCGGAGGAATCTGAATCATTGTCCGTTAACGAGTGGATTCTCAGGTGGGGATCGAAAGCAGCTGATATCCAGCAGGCTGCCGCTGCAGACCTGCGGGAATTCCTTGCAACGGGCGAGCTCCCCAAGGCCTAATTATGGCGCGGGAAACGTTTAGCGTATCAGACAAACTGCTGCTTGCAGCCTACGACCTTGAAGAACGTGGCCAGCGTCCTTTCACGGCAGAGGATCTCGTCGTTGGTGCCTGGAGAAAATTCCCCGATACCTTTGGCTTGGCAGGATATCAGGACGAAGAGGGGCGACTCTGCCATCCCGATTCGAATAGGGTTTTTGCGGAAATAATGGGTTCAAAGCCCATAAGAAAGAAGGGTTTCCTAAAGAAAGTAGGAAACAAGATGTACCAGCTGACGGAGGCCGGTCGAGAGCACGCACGGTATCTGCTTGCTTCCGGCACGGAATCCCCAGTTCAGAAAGCCGGTCTTGCGCGCGAAACGAAGGAGCAACTCAGAAGGCTACTTGCATCGAGAGCCGTTGAGAAGGTCAAGAACAATCGGCTTGGTGATTTGACTTTCTACGATGCTTGTGCGTTTTGGGGAATAACGCCGATGAGTTCGGCTATAGAGTTGAAAGGACAGATTGCGAAGCTAGAGAGCATAGTGGAATCTGCACAAAGGGCCATCAAAGATCAGGACGCGACGTTCGAACACGGGGGGTACTCGTTTGGCGCACCGGATCTTGATGTTCTTGTTCGAGTTCACCACGCGCTCCTCCAACGGTTCCAATCGGATTTAGATGTCATTCGAGAGCGTGGAGACGAGCGCAAAATATGATTCAGCCTGTATATCAGACGAAGCTAGGCAAGGCGTACTGTTCAGATTCCCTGGAACTCTTGGCTTCAATTCCGTCTGAATCGGTCGACCTCGTTATCACTTCTCCGCCCTTTGCTCTTCGCCGAAAGAAATCATACGGCAACGTATCTGCTGAAGAATATGCAGATTGGTTCTGGCCTTTTGCCCAGCAAATAGCACGCATTCTGAAGAAGAATGGCAGTTTTGTGCTTGATATTGGCGGTTCCTGGAGGAAAGGAGAGCCGACCCGCACTTTATACCACTTCGAATTGTTGCTAAGGCTGTGTGGCCGTGAGGGCCCTTTCCAGTTGGCTCAGGAATTTTATTGGTATAACCCAGCTAAGATGCCAGCGCCCGCCCAATGGGTCACTATCGAGCGGATTCGCGTCAAGGACTCTGTGAACCCGATATGGTGGCTGGCAAAATGCGCGAGGCCAAAAGCCTGTAACCGACGTGTCTTGAAGCCTTATACGAAAAGCATGCGAGAGATGCTCAAGCGCGGCTATAATGCAGGTCCCCGGCCTTCCGGGCACGTTGTCTCAGGCAAGTGGGGCAAGCGCCAAAAAGGGGCTATTCCCTCTAACCTGATCATAGCCTCCAACACTCGAAGCAGTGATCCTTACCTGAACGCATGCAAGCAGCACGGCCTTGAGGTTCATCCTGCCAGGTTCGTGCGTGCGATACCCGATTTCTTTATTCGATTTCTGACCAAGCCTGGGAATGTCGTGCTCGATCCCTTTGCTGGGAGCAATGTCGTGGGCGAAGTTGCCGAGAAGCTGCGTCGAAAATGGATCAGTGCGGACATCAGACTTGACTACGTAATCGGGTCTGCCTTCCGATTCAACGGATTAGGCGACGCGGTACATAGGAAATCCTGCGGACGGAAAGTGTCCGGAACTCCGTTGGAGGTTGAGCGGCGGTTCTCAGGCCCGGTTCGTTTAGAATCGGGCTGCAAACCCTGTT
>FWWM01006417.1_pt1 | contig 24561 bp, 24 predicted proteins | sample 2228351 | NCBI WGS metagenome assembly FWWM01 (sample SAMEA103939774, study PRJEB20133) | metagenome
GTCATCGGTGCTAACTTCTCGATATATTCAGAGCCAGGGAAGGGAACAATGGTTTATGTGCATTGGAGCCGCAAGGGATAGAATCTATCTCACGGTTTTTTGCGAAACAGGTCGGCTCCTACAGGGATATTCGGTTTTTAAGGTGCTGTTGGAAAATATTGTCTTTGCAAACAACTACGTCTAATATAGAGAAGATTTATTTAGCGGTTGTTTAAAAACGCGCCGATTTTTAATTTGGATGTATGAGCCTGATTGAAGCGATCTGGCTGGCCGAATTACATCGAGAAACTTATGTAGCCACCCTCAAGAGCTGGCTTCCGCATGGGGAAAGAGGTAATTTCGCCATTGAGGTGTCTTATCCAGCGCGAGAAATGGAAACGCGCCCAACGTGTTTACAGGGAAGAGACGGAGAGAATCCCCAGGTTACCTTATGTTGGTGCCCTGCATCGAGCGCTGTTGTTGAAAAGCGGGGCCTGGCTAGCCTGGAAGCTGCACGATCTGACGGCCTGGAAAACCAGAGTTAAAGAGGCATATGACCTGATGGCAGATGCCGGATTGAGCCACCAGATCCGTTCGTTGAGGCGAATCTATGGTCAGGAGCTCGATGCTCAGGTGGGGTTGCCGGGTTAAAATATTGAATGACCCGTGCAGGACTCGAACCTGCAACCCACTGATTAAGAGTCAGTTGCTCTGCCAAATTGAGCTAACGGGCCAGTGTCTTAAAAATTATACCGCAGATTTGTTATACTTGATCTGATCCACGACTTCGACTTGAATTCTTTACCCTATTCAAAACCATGTCTGCGCGACTGCACAATGCCATCACTGACGTCCCTGGTATCCGTGTCGGGCACGCCCAGAACGAGGAGGCGCTGACCGGCTGTACGGTTGTCTTGTGTGAGGAGGGCGCGGTCGGCGGGGTCGATCAACGCGGCGGTGCCCCGGGTACGCGTGAGACGGATGCCCTTCACCCGCTGCATCTGGTCAATGTCGTCCATGCGGTCGTCCTGGCGGGAGGTTCGGCATTCGGGCTGGATGCGGCGAGTGGTGTGGTGCGTTACCTCGAAGAGAAGGGGGTGGGGTTTGATGTGCGGGTTGTTCGCGTTCCGATAGTCCCGGCTGCCATTTTGTTTGACCTGGGCATCGGCCGCGCGGATATCCGTCCGGATGCTGCCATGGGCTATCAGGCCTGCCTCAACGCCTCGGCGGATCCGCCAGCTCAAGGTAATGTCGGTGCCGGGATGGGGGCGACAGTTGGAAAAATATTCGGAATGGCAGGCGCCATGAAATCGGGCATTGGCACTGCCAGTGTGGAGATCGGCCGCGGGGTGCTTGTCGGCGCTATCGCGGCGGTGAACGTCTTTGGCGATGTCGTCGATCCAGCGAGTGGCAAGATCATCGCCGGCGCCAGGCGGATAGAGAAGGGTCCTCTCAAGCTCGGCATGGGACCCTATTTTGCCGATACCATGCAGGTCATGCGCACGTTGATCGGGCGGACCGTGTTGGGCTTCGCCTCCCGAGAGAACACCGTCATCGGGGTGGTTGCCACGAACGCCCGTCTGGATAAAGAGCAGGTAAACAAAGTGGCACAGATGGCGCAGGACGGTCTGGCGCGCACCATCCGCCCAGCTCACACCATGCTCGATGGGGATACCATCTTCGCCTTGGCGACTGGGCAGCGGAAAGCTGATGTCAATATTGTTGGTGCTTATGCAGCCGAGGTATTTGCCCGGGCTATTCTGCAGGCGGTGCTGACCGCCCAACCTGCTGCTGGACTTCCTTCAGCGTCATCATTGAATATTTCTTAATTCTGTGTTTTGAGGTGGCATCGTGACCCAGGAAACGATCCTGATCGTCGAAGATAACCCCATCTTGCGGGAAGGGTTGCAAGAGATGCTGGAATTGGAGGGGTTTAACGTCCTGACAGCCTCTAATGGAAGGGAGGCTTTGGCGGAGATGAGTGTTAACAGCCCCGCACTTATCCTTTCAGATATCGCCATGCCCGAGATGGATGGGTATGCCTTCTTTCGGGCGGTGCGAGAGCGCCCGGAATGGGTCACCATCCCCTTCGTCTTTCTGACCGCGCGTGGCGAGAAAGAGGATGTCCTGATCGGGAAAGACATGGGTGCTGAGGATTATCTGATCAAACCGGTCACGCGAGAAGACCTGATCACCGTAGTTAATTCCCGTCTGGAGCGTGCCCATCAGTTGCATGTCGCGCAACTTCAGCGCGCCTATGAAACAAGTCTGACTATGTTGGCGAATGCCATTGAGGTGCGCGATCTCTACACCCGCGGGCATGTTGAACGAGTGATGGCTTATTCTCTTGCCATCGCAGAATTCCTCGATGAGAACGTAGATCCAGATCAGCTGCGCTTTGGCGCCATGCTTCATGACATTGGCAAGCTCCACATCCGGGAGACGATCCTGCGCAAGCCGGGGCCGCTTTCACCCGAAGAATGGGCGGAGCTCAGGCAGCATCCGCGCGCCGGCGCCGAGATGATTAAAGACATCCCTTTTCTATCGCCAGCCCTGCTGGTCATCCGGCATCATCATGAAAGGTGGGATGGCTCCGGGTATCCGGATGGTTTATCCGGTGAGGCGATCCCCTTGGCTGCCCGTATCATCTCGGTTGCCGACGGATTTGATGCCGTGACCACCGACCGCCCCTACAAATCTGCCCGGGACCTGGAAACAGCTTTTCAGGAGATCGTCTCCTGCGCCGGCACCCGTTATGATCCCAAGGTCATCGAAGCGTTTAGAAAAGCCTGGATGCATGGACGCATTCAAGAGATCAACCGTGACCCTCGAATCGCCGAGGAAAAAAGTCAGGGAAGAGCTTGAAATTCTGTCACAAATTGAGGTAAAATTCAATACAACTGATGTAAATTTCTGTTCCTGTTGACATTCACATTGATCTATGCATCTGAGCAGGATGACAATAAGCGTTTGTCGACAGGTTTTAGCTCTGGAGCACTTGGACAGCGCTGGTCTTTCGTCCAGACGAATGTTCGGTGGCATTGTCAATTTCCGGCTCGTTGGCATGCTTGAAATGGGGGAGAGGATATCTGCGGTTCGTTATTCCAATCAGGATGATGCGCGTGGTTTGATCCAATGATAATCCATGCATCATAAAAGGAGGTGAACGCAAACTAGTTCGATGTTCGAACAAGTTCCAATAGTCTCACAAACCTTCTGTCTTCTCATGGAGGAGAAAAATGTATAGGCAAGGCATGTATCTCACTGTTACCCTCATGATTCTCAGCCTGGTGCTGGCAGCCTGTGCACCCGCGCCCGGGACACCGCAAGTCCTGGTGACCGAAGTGGTCAAGACGGTCGAGGTGCCGGGCGAGGTGCAGGTGACGACGGTTGTCGAGACTGTGGTCGTTACCCCCGAACCCACGCCGGAGGAGCGCAAGCTGGAGATCTTCCACTGGTGGACGGCGCCGGGTGAACGTGAGGCTGCGGATGCCATGTTTGCAGCCTTGAAAGAGGCCTATCCCGATATCGAGGTGGTTGAGAACCCAGTTGCGGGCGGCGGCGGTGTTTCCCACCGGGTTGTCCTGCAGGGTCGGATCGCAGCTGGCTTGCCGCCTGACACATTCCAGACGCTGGGCGGGGCTGAGCTTAAACAATATGTCGACGGCGGCGTGCTGCAACCCCTGGATGATCTCTATGCCGAGCTCGGCTACGCAGATGTTATCCCTGGACCGCTCCTGAAGGCCGTGACCGTCAATGGACATCCGTATGTCGTGCCGTTGAATATGCACATCCAGAACATCCTCTACTACAACCTGCCGCTGTTCGAAGAACTGGGACTCACCCCTCCAACGACCTTCGCTGAGCTGATCGCCGCCTGCGAGGCCATCGAAGCTGCCAAACCGGATATGGTCTGCCTGGGGCTCGGCTCGTCGGAGAAATGGGGCGATGCCTTCGTCTTCGATAGCATCTATCTCGAGGAAGCTGGCCCTGAGAATTACGTCAAGCTCTACAAGGGCGAGATCGATGTGGCTACCGATGCAGCCTATCGCTCGGCTCTGGAGAAGTTCGCCACGCTCAACGATCACATCAACGCCGACCATTCTGTCCTGACCTGGGATCAGGCGGTTGGGCTGGTGGGCTCGGGACAGGCGGCCATGACCCTGATGGGCACCTGGGCGATCGGCGCCTTCACCAAAGGCTCCGGTTGGGAGCCGGGGGTTGACTTCGGCGCAGTGACCTTCCCGCAGGTGCCAGAGCGCATCCTGCTCTTCCACCCCGACACATATGGGATCACCGTTGGCGCACCGCACCCCTCGGCAACCATGGACTGGCTGAGAGTGGTGGCTTCGCCCGAGCTGCAGATCCCGACAGATGTCACCCAAGGCGGTTTGTTCGCCCGCACCGATATCGATCCGACCGAATTCCCGGATCCGATTCGCCAGGAGCTGCAGACATACGTCAGCCAGAACCCTGATAAGCTGATCCTGGATCAGCATGGTAGCATCCTGCCCGGGACAGCACAGCCGATCTACTGGGATATCCTCTCGGCTTTCCTGGCTCAGCCCGATGTCGATGCGACCATCGCAGCCGTGGACAGCATGATGGATACTTATAATGTCAAAGAGGCTTCAGCCTGGTACCAGTGGCCATAAGTTACTCGATGCCGCTCTGGCTATTGGATGAGCCTCTCGATAACTGACCTGGTGTAACCTCAGGTAGGGATGCGTGATAGCATCCCTACCTGATTTGTCAATTATGAATTATCCTTAGACTCAAATTCTCCACCCTTTATATTCTTTACAATCGGATCAAACGAGGCGAGTGACGTGGTGAAACTGTTCAGGCGCAGATCGGGAAGAGACCAGTTGAGCTTCACGGATTACCTGGTCTTCTTGGTCCCCCTACTAGTATTTGTGCTCCTCTTGTATGGCACGTTGTTATGGACCCTGTACGTCTCTTTTACCGACTGGCAGACCGTAACACCCAACTATGAATTCACAGGCTTCAAATGGTATCAGCATCTATTGTCTCAACCCCGCTTTAAAGTCGATATTGCCAATAACCTCAAATGGCTGATCCTCGGCGTTGCGCCGACCGTGGTTATCGCGATATTACTGGCATACCTGCTCGAAATCTCTCCTTTTGCCGGGATTGAATCCTATGTACGCACTCTGATCCTGTATCCGGTTGCCATGTCCTTCATTGTGACAGGGACGATCTGGGCCTGGATGTATCGCCCGGAACGTGGGGTTTTCGACACCCTGCTGAAATTATTTGGGATCGACTCGCCATTCGCTTATACCACCAATCCGCGCACAGCTACATACTGGTTGATCCTGATTTTCATCTGGCAATATTTGGGTTTTGCAGTCATCATCATCCAATCTTCATTTAGAACGGCAGAACTGCAGGAAATGGTCGAAGCCGCGACCGTAGATGGCGCCTCCCGGCTGAGGATCCTGATCTCGGTAATCATCCCCAATATTCGTTCCGGTCTGCTGGTGCTGGTGTCCCTGTTGCTGATCTCAACCCTCAAGGTTTTCGATATTGTCTATATCGTAACCTTTGGCGGACCGGGGATCTCCACAGATGTGCTGGCTTTGAATATGTGGATCACCTTCTTCCAGCAGCACCTGGTCTCAGCGGGCGCCGGGCTGGGGATCATCATTTTTCTGATGGCATTCATCCTGGTTATCCCGTATACCATCTATGCGCTCAGGCGGTGGTTCGAATGAAAACCAAGAACAGAACCCTGAAAATCATCACCCTTCTGGTCCTGATCGTGCTCTCCTTTGCGTATCTGCTGCCGATTTATGTAATGGTCGTTACCTCATTTAAATCTATCGATGAGATCAACCGTGGCAACTATTTGACACCAACGCTCAGGCCTCAATTGTCTAATTATTCAGAGGTGCTGTTTGGCAGCGCGCGGTTTCGGAGCAACATGCTGCCCCGTCTGAGGAATTCTGCGATCATTTCAGTCGCCTCCACGGCGCTTTCTGTATTTATCGGCGGGTTGGGTGGGTATTATTTGAGCCGCACCCGGACGACATTCTCGCGCGTTCTGTTCGTCCTGGTGGGAATTGCTCTCTACTTGCCTTATCAGGCTGTGATCATCCCCCTGGTTATCATGATGGCAGCCACTAAACTGGCGCTCACATATTGGGGGATGATTCTGAGTTATTTGATTCTAAACATCCCTCTGGCGTCGGTGTTGATGGGGACGTTTTTCCTCTCCGTCCCACGCGAGCTCGAAGAGGCAGCCATGATGGATGGGGCTTCGCGCGTCCAGACCTTTTTCAGGGTTGTGACGCCGATCTCCTTCCCGGCATATGCCTCGGTAGCCATCATCATCTTCACTCAGGTTTGGAACGAGTTCTTCCTGGCTTTGACTCTCTCCAGCCCTCAGACGCAGACGGTACAGGTGGTAATGGCGGAAGCCAAAGGCACAACCATCGTGCTTTACAATCTGCAGATGGCTGCCGCGTTGATCACCGTGCTCCTGCCGCTGATCTTCTTCCTTTTTCTCGGCCGTTACTTCATCCGCGGCATTCTGGCTGGCGCATTGAAGGGCTGAGTTATACAGTGATAAACATGGCAGGTCTGGCAGATTGAAGGTCCTGTCAGATCCGTTATTATCTGTTTTCCGTCTCTCTGAGTAATGCCAGATCGTGTACAGTCACTTTGCGGTAGATCTCCTGGGGGGTTCGGCGTACCCCCTCGACGGTGAGCAGTCTCTCGAGGCTGATGTTGAACAGGCGCTCATTCTCACGCAGGTAAGGCTCGATCAATTTCCAGTCGTCATCACTCAGTTCGGTAAAAATTCCGCCGTTGAGCTGGTCTTCGTTGACTGTGCGTCTTGGATCGCGCAGGTAGATCGCACCGCCGGAGGCCAGGGAGAAGAGGTTGCCGCCGGGGTAAGGGGTATCCATCTCGCGCAGCTGGCCGTGATCATCGTAATAGACACCGTTCAAGATCACGAACCCGCCGCCTTGCAGGGGATCGCCCGCCATAAATGATTCAGCCAGATAATCCAGGCAGGTGCCGTTGATGACTGCCCTGGGATGGCCGACGGCATTGATTAAGGGACGTCCAGCGGCGGAGCCGAGCACATAGATCTCACCCCCTTTCGCTCCGTAGAGGAAAGTCTGACCGACATCACCATAAACAACCAGTTGACCGTTTTTCATGACCTGGCCCAATTGGTCCTGACCATCACCATGAATCTGCACCACAGCGCCATCCAGGCCTGAAGCGGCATAGTCTCCGACATCGCCGTAAAGGTCGACGGTGATCCCGGATGATTCGGGTCCCAGACCACAAGCCGCGAAGCGCCCACCTCGCCAGTTATAGGCAATCATGCGCTTCCAACCCGCCTCTTTGGCATGGACTATCCAGCGCGCCGCCGATTGTTCCCCTTCAGCTGGAAATCCCAGCGTATCTATCACGAGGAGGTCGTCTGGGCGTTGAGGGGACGAAAGGGACTGGCGAGTCTTCCAGGTCAGGTGTTGCCCAGCAGGCACAGCCCGAAAAACCATTGTCAGACATTCATCGACCAGAGTCAGCAAAGAAGCGCGTTTCTTCTCGCCGGTCTGATAACGGCGATCGCGCAGGAGGTTCAAAACCTGGCGGGCAAATTCCCACTCTTCCACCCCAAAACCGGCAAATGCCCGCAGCCAATCCAGCGCCCAGATGATTTCGTCCCAGCCAGCTGTCCGCATTTGAGGCTCTATCCAGCTCCAGAAGGAGCTCACCCCGCCATTGTCGAATGCCTGCAGTCCTTCCATCTCCCAAGCCATCTTGAAAGCCGGATCTGCTCTGCCTGGATCGAGCTGGCTGCGGCGTGCGTGTCGCTGATCCTGCGCCAGGATGACTGGCTGCCCAAATTTATTGGCGCCGGTCATTATGCCATCTGCGGGTGAATAAGAGAAGAGAAACGCTCCACCATCTGTATGCGATCCCCCGCGCGCCACCCAATAGCGATCGGCGTAGGGCTGGAAGTGTTCATCTTCTTCGGATAAAGAACGCAGACAGGCGTTAATCGCCTGGCGTTCAGAAGCGATCAACCCGATTTGAATGCCTGACCTGGATCTGTCACTTCCGGACGCGATGCCGCCTTCCGACCCATTCTTTGTGTGGTTTTCATAGAGGGCGAACACTTGCGGGCGCAGCATGCTGGTATCGGTGATGCCCAACAATTCATAACGGTCGTTAGCCGGGTGAGCATCGTCGATTTTTGTCCTGGCGAGGATAAAAAACCAGGGTCCATCTGGCGAGCCGTGGATGTGAGCGCGTTGCACCGCTTGATAGAGAGCGCGTTTTTCAGCCGGTAGCATCAGGTAATCGTGTTCGGTGGTCGGCGCCATGGCTTCCAGGGTGACCTCCAGTGGATATTGGTAGACGCGGTCCCAGAGGTCGAAAAGCTGTACGCTTACCTCGGTGTCTGTCAGGAACAGCTGGCCGATATTGCGCTGTCGCAGGTACTCACAAACGGCGTGGTAGTTGGCGAAATCCCCGTTATGTACCAACGCTTCGTTCAGGCCGATGAAAGGGTGTGCCCCACCGGGATGCCAGACTCGCCCTTTGGTGGGATAACGCTGATGAGCGATCCACACATGAGCCCGCTGATCGTGTAGCAGATAATAATCTACCACCTGTTCTGCGTAGCCCACGATCTTGAGGACGGACAGATTGCGACCGTGGCTGAGCACAAAAGCGCGTTTCTCACCCAGGCTGGCATAATACTGGGTGTTCAGACGATATGAATTCTGATAGACAAACTCATCTTCCACAGATCGCCGTGGGATCCCTTCCAGACCGTGTTTGGCAGCGAAAGCATCCAGGACGGACGGCTTCACCCGGGCGAAATAGCGCCAGACATCTGGTGGCTGCACCTCCAGCCCGTCCACCTGGTGGAAATCGTCCAGATGCGGCAGCTCATAAGCTTGCGCCAGATCGAAGGAAGGCAGAAGATAATTTTCTTCCACCTCTTTTCTGGCGTCTGTGTCGAGAAAAGCGATCTGAATCAAATAATGACTGCGCAGCGTCTCGGCATCGACACCGACCTGATCGGGCAACAATCCGGCCATGGCGATCCCTCCACCCTTGCCGTTGCCGCGGTTGTGCATCTGCGCCGAGGCGGTGAGAACGTGCCGTCCGGGGATGGGGATGCTGGACGCGAACCCCAAAACCCCGCAGCCGCCTTCGGCCGCCTCGTTCGAACGAGGCTGAATTGGGGTGCTGTCGAGAAGAGAGCGCCTGGAACGGATGATCGCTTCCGCATGATGATTATCCATTGCACACCTCCCATCCATGATTTGTCAATCATCACCACTGGCCACAACCGGCTGTTTAATGACAGGCACACGCGGCACAGCCGGTTGTGCCCGGGTTATCAAGGCAACCGAGCTGAGGATTATGGCAGCCGCGATGAGGATACGCGCTGTCAAAGGCTCCGCGGCAAGCCAGTTGCCCATGAAGATCGCTACCAGTGGGTTGACATATGCATAGGTCGAAACCAGGGTCGTCGGTGCCACCCGCAGCAGCCAGACATAAGCTGCAAAACCAACCCAGGAGCCGAAAATGATCAGGTAAGCCAGTCCCCATAAAGACCTTGGGGAAATGGCGGGCAGGTCGAGCTGGCCGAATTCGCCGCTGAGACCTGCCAGGAGGAGCAGACCCAGTCCGCCCATCAGCATCTCCATCCCGGTGCCTAACAATGGAGAGGCTGGCAATCGAGCCCCCCGGTTATAGAGGGAACCGATAGCCCAGGAAAAGGCTGCGAAGGTGAGCGCGCCCGCGCCTAAAAGATCGACACCACCTTCCAATCCAATGAGATGCGCCGGTCCGACCAGCAGCATGATGCCGATGAACCCGAGGACAACGCCGCCTATAGCCCACCGGGAGGGAAGACGTCCTCCCGGGCGCAACCCGTCGAGCAAGACCATCCACAATGGGGCAGAACCCACCAGCAGGGCGGCGATCCCGGAGGGCACACGTTGCTCAGCCCACACCACACTGCCATTGCCCCCGACCAGCAAGAAGAGTCCCACGACCGCCGCTGAACGCCATTCCCAGCTTGTCGGAGCAGGGTCTCCGCGCAAGCGCATTAATCCGTAAAGGACCCCGCCAGCGATCAGGAAACGCACCCCTGCCATCAGGAATGGCGGCATGGTCTCGACCGCAAACCGGATCGCCAGATAGGTCGATCCCCAGACGATGTAGACCGCGATCATGGCTGCCCAAATGGCAGAGCTCGAGGCACCTGCCGATCGCGCTGAAGGTCGGATACCGGGATTATTTGTTCTCATCTAGACACCGCCGGATCAAAAGTTTTTATGTTGCTTTCCATTCGGCATTGTTCCCATCCCACGATGAGTTTCTTTCTGATGGGACCTGCCCGATAATTCCCCAGGTCTCCGCTCTTGCGGATGACGCGATGACAGGGGATGATCACAGGGATGGGATTGCTGCCCACCGCATTACCCACCGCTCGGGCTCCGCCGGGCAAACCTATGTACATAGCCAGATCTTCATAAGTGATCAGGGTGCCGGCTGGCAGGCGCAATAACGCTTCCCACACCTTGATCTGAAAATTGGTTCCGTTGAGGTACAGGCCCAGGGGAGATCCTCCTGGTCCTATCACCTGTGAGAACAACCTCTGCCCGACGATTCGGATCGCTAGCTGGTCTTCGATCAGCTTCGCCTTTGGCCAGTAGGCGCGCAGTTCCGCCAGTGCCTGGGACCTGCCTCCTGGTGCGGTGAAGATCAGATTGCTGACTCCGCGCTTAGTTAACCCCAACAGGCATTCGCCAAAAGGGGAAGGATGAAAACCATAGCGGATCTCCAGCCCTTGGCCGCGCACCTTGAACTGCCCGGGCGTCACAGCCTCGCAAGTCACGAACAGATCATGCAGCCTGCCGGGACTGGAAAGCCCGGTTTCGAAAACGCTGTCCAGGAGGTCACCTGAGCGGGTGAGGATTTCTTTCGCCTGCTCCTTGGTCAGGTATTGCAGAAATCGTTTTGGACTGACGCCAACCCAGCGGGTGAAGAGGCGCTGAAAGTGATATTCGCTCAGGTGGACGCTCTCAGCCAGCTCTTTCAAGCTGGGCTGTTCGAGAAGGTGCTCTTCCAGGTAGTGAATTGCCCCTTCGATTAGGGCATAATCTTGGCTCAATTGGTCAAGTTCAGTTGTTATCCTTGCCATGCTTCTACCTCTTTCCAGGTTTTGCTTCATAATTATAGGTAAGCGGCGGGGAGAATCCACCCGATTCTTGCGCCTTTCGTTTGCCATAGCGGTTTCACTCCAGGTAAACCAGCAGGTCGCTCCGGCCGCGCAGTTCGGCGATCGAACGCAACCCCAGTCTGGCGAGGATGCCCGCCAGCTGCCACGACCAGGACCTATACAGGTTGACGATCTGTTGAAAACCCACATCTGCATTGATCTTCTTGGCGTGTTCGGGGTCGGTGGTGGTGATGCCGAAGGGGCAGCCCAGCCCTTTTTCACACTGGGCGATGCGAATGCAACCCAGGGCTACCAGCTCCGCTGTGCCCAGGATAGCGCCGTCAGCGCCCAACGCGATCGCCTTGGCGACGTCCCAGGCTGTACGCAGCCCTCCGGATGCCATCAAAGTGATCTCAGCGCGGATGCCCTCCGTTTCTAGGAAGCGGTGCACTTTCGGTAAGGCATATTCGATCGGCATGGCAATATTCTTCTTGGCGATCTCCGGGGCGGCGCCCGTGCCACCATAGGCGCCGTCCAGGTGAACGATGTGCGCGCCAGCGTAATAAGAACCGACTGCGACCATATCCACGTCGGTGGGCGTCGAGACTTTAACGCTGATCAGCGCGCGTGGGTTGACCTGCTTGAGCCAGTCAACATGCTTTTTGTGGTCTTCGACTGAGTACACGCTGTGAAAAGGGAAAGGGGAGAAGAGTGAGGTGCCCTGAACGGCTTCGCGCAGGCGTGCGACTGACTCGGTGTTCTTGTTCCCTAGCAGGTGACCCCCCAGGCCGGGTTTTGCTCCCTGAGCATACTTGATCTCGATCACGCGGGCGCGCTGGATGGTCGCCTCGCTGACGCCGAAGAGGCCGGTCGCGACCTGAGTGATGATGTGGTCGGCGTAGGGGATCAATTCTTCCGGATAGCCACCTTCCCCTGTGGAGGTGAACGTCCTCAATTCCTGCGCGGCGCGAGCGCGCGCCAGCATGACAGGCAAGCCGACACTCCCGTAGGACATCCCTGCGCCATACCAGGGGAGAGGCAGGATAATCGCCGGGCGCTGCGGCTCGCGCCGGTTCAGAGGCAGGGACAGATCGAATTCGGCCGGGTCAGCCACAGGCACGTCGCGTGGGTCGAGATCAAACTCGAAGGTGAAAGCCAGGCGGTCGAAGCCACCGTCGGAGGCACCAATCCGGTATTCGAGATCAGCGCTCGGGGGGTGACCAGTGCGAGCCTGTTCCTGGGATGCCAGGAGCAGCGCCGTCGGCCAGCGGAAATCGCCCTCGCCACCTTTAGGTTGCGGCAGACGGGGATAGCGGGAAAGAGGAGCGCTGCCACCCAGGATCTGGCGAAAGGCGGCTTCCTCGGTGTCTTGCCAGATGGTACGGCCGATCTCCCCGCGTAGTCGGCGCACCTCGCGCATGCCCATGGCTCCCAAAGCCTCCAGGAGCTGGTCGCGCCAGGCGTTAATCAGGTTGATTATCCGTTGTGCGCCCCACTCTGGATCGATCTCAGAGCCTTCTACGGGGCAGCGGCTTCGATCGGCCCACAATGCGCAGCCCCAGGCGACCTGCAGGATGAAATCGATGGCTACCAGGTCAGCCCCACAGGCGATGGACTTGGCGACGTGTTCTGCCGCTGCGATCCCGCCGCTGACGATCAATGTCACCCTGTCACGCAGGGCGTGCTCGACCAGTTTGGTATGGACTGACCTTAATGCCTCGGGGAGCGTGTTTCCGTCCAGATCCTGGCCGATCTCGTCGGCGTAGAGGTGGATAACGGGTATGCCTGCTTTCACCCACTCCAGGGCGAGCTGCCAAGCCTGCGCTGAGAGTGGCAGGCGGACTGCGATCACGCCCTCCGGATAGCGGCGACCTGCCTCGTAAAAGGCGGCCAGAACTGAATCAGAGTCCTGCTCCTCGATCTCGATGTAATTCACCCCCCAATCTGGATCGAGCCGATTTATGGCCGCTGAAGAGAGGCGCACGCCCAGACTGCGCGCGTCAGTATAAGGGATCTGAGGACTGTCAAGGAGATCGACCAGGGCCAGAGTACCCAGCCGTTGAGCGGCTGTGAGGACTGCCTGGAGAGCACCGTCTCCCGGGAGAGGGATGGGCAAAGGGTTGAAGATCACCGGCACCGGCAGATGGATCACAGGAGGCAGTTGGGAGAGTAAATGGCCATGGTGGTCGAATTGGAGTGCTTCCAGGTTCCCGCCCAGGTCTACCTGGGTCGAGATGTATTCCCTTCCATGGATACCATCCCGGGTCGGGCGCACGATCTCGCTCATATCCAGCCAGATACCTTCGAACCCTGGTCCGGCGAATTTACCGCCATATCCGGCTCCGGAAATGGGGATGCGACCCGTCTCCGCCATATACCACGTCTGCGTGATGATCTCGGCGGTCCAGTACTCATCCCCGCGTTGCGAGCTGCCAAGGAATACCTGGTGGCCATACTTGACATATGCCCCGCCATCGTCGAGATGGAATTCTGCTGGATATCCCGTTGCCGGTGGGGGGACCGGGCTGGTAGGGATATGGTAACGGCTGCTGGATAGCATGCGACCTCCTCAGGTATGGCACCTGCGCAAACTGATAAATAACAAAAACGAGCACGCAGGGCGTACCCGTGATTGATTCGTCTCAGTATTGATCGGGAGCGCCCCTCCTGACCGGACATCACCGGCTCTTTGTCAGGCTGGTGAAGACCACTGCAGCAGGTTTTGTCGGGCGATCTCTCAACCCGGTTTGTCTTGCTGCTTATTGGAGGGGTGAACGCGGGACGTGGTTATCCCGGGAGGCATCCGCTGATCTTTCGATTTTCCTCCGAGGGGATCCCCGGAGTTAACCTCGCCGCGGAGCGAGGAACCTCCACCTCGTCACCCTTGCTATGCAAGGGCCGTGCGCTAGCGTTTCCCGGTATTCAATTTGACGTATTTTACTCCCATTCCCCACCAGGAGTCAAGTTTTAGATAAGTCAATTTGGGTGGTTGTGTACGGTTTGCGTTGGCAGCTTGCCATATTGTCAAAATCTCCCCTCCTGGAGAGGAGAGGAGCATTTATTGCTGTTGCAGCGTTGCCCTCAACATGTTAAAATAAAGACATTCTCAGCTTTCAATATGCCCGCCCGCCTGAACACGAAGCTATCAACTGAGATCACCAGGTCAAGGATGCCATATTATGGTATAAAGTGGCAGTGATTGCGATTGGAGGCCAATAAATGTCAGACATGGTTGAAGTGGTTATAGATAGTATCCGAGTCAGCCTGATGTCCCAGCAACGGATCGTCATCTTGCGTGAGCTGAATGCCGAGCGCTATCTGCCGATCTGGATCGGAGTGTATGAGGCTGATTCGATTACGATCGCCTTACAAGAGGTCGAAGTGGCGCGTCCATTAACCCATGATCTGGTGAAGAACATTTTCCAGTCCCTCAATGCGCGCGTGCTACGTGTGGAAGTCACTGCTCTGCGGGATGACACTTTTTATGGGAATATCGTCGCTGAGGTGGATGGACGCACCTTGAACATCGATTCGCGCCCTTCCGATGCACTTGCGCTGGCTGTGCGCGCGCATGTCCCCATCCTGGTTTCACGGGCGGTGATGGATGTGGCGGGTATCACACCTGAAGAAGACATCCAGGAAGAACCGGAAGAAGCGCCCCCAGAGGAGATCGAGTCGGGGGCTGAGCGCCTGTCTGTGTTCGAGGATTTTCTCGAGAAGCTCAACATCGACGATGATGAAGAAAACGACGAAGAGAAGGACGAGAATTAGTCAGGATTGATGGCGTGAATACCGGGCGCGTCAGGGCTGCTCGTCGGCACACCGGTGCGGAGCGGGACCAGATGCCCCGGTTTTTTATCCTGTTGAAAAGAAACCCATGAGCGAATTTCCATCAGCCGATCTGAGTTCCCCAGGAGCACGGTCTTCGGTGGCGGGCGAGTCTCCCCAGACCGGCATGGTCGTCCCGCATAGCCGGGAAGCTGAAGAGGCGGTGCTGGGTGCTATTCTGATCAACCCGGAAGCCTATTACGATGTGGCGCAATTCCTGCGCGCCGAGGACTTCTACATCGTCCGCCACCGCTGGATCTGGCAGGCTTTCACCCGGTTGCACGAATCGCGTACGCCGATCGACTTCATCACGGTCACCGAGGAGCTGGATCAGATGGGACAGCTCTCCGATGCGGGAGGTCCCGCTTACCTGACAGCGCTGATCAACAATGTGCCCTCCTCGCTGCATGCGGAAGCTTATGGTCGGGTGGTTGAGGAGACCGCTGTCCGACGGCGGATGCTCGAAGCGGCCAATCAGATCGCCAGAATGGCTTATAAGGAAGAATTGGGCATCGATGAGGTGATGAACGAGGCGGAGAAAGCCATTTTCGGGGTGAGCGAACGACGGTTGACCCGCGATCTACAACCCATTCAGCAGGTCTTGAGCGATTATTATGACCGCATCGATTATTTGATGCGCCGGGGCGAGGACACTTTCGGAGTGCCTACCGGTTTTATCGACCTGGATCGCCTGTTGGGGGGGATGCAGCCTTCTGATTTCCTCCTGATCGCTGGCCGACCCGGTTCGGGCAAGACGGCCTTCATGCTCTCAGCGGCGAAAAATGCAGCTCAGACGCACAAGAAACACGTAGCCATTTTCTCACTCGAGATGGCCAACGAGCAGCTCGTCCAGCGGCTGATCGCCCAGGAGACTGGCATCGACATCCATCACCTGCGTACCGGAAAACTTCAAGAAGAGGAATGGCCGTTGTTCGCGCATGCTATCGAAGTGCTCAGTGATACGCGCATCTTCCTGGATGACACCCCAGGCCTGACCCCACTCCAGTTACGGACGAAATGCCGCCGGCTGCATATGGAGTTCCGCCTCGATCTGGTGTTGGTAGACTACCTGCAGCTGATGAGCGGGGGCATCCGCATAGAGAACCGGGTTCAGGAAGTCTCGTATATTTCGCGCAATCTGAAGATGCTTGCCCGGGAATTGAACGTGCCTGTGCTGGCTGCGGCACAGCTCTCGCGGGCGGTCGAACAGCGGGCAGACAAAGAACCGCAGCTTTCTGACCTGCGAGAGAGCGGCAGCCTGGAACAGGATGCCGACGTGGTGATGTTCATCCATAGACCGGAGATGTATGACCGCGACACTTTGCGCCCGAATGTGGCTCAGATCAAGGTCGCCAAACATCGTAATGGTCCTACCGGCCTGGTCGAATTGATCTTTCGCAGCCATCTGGCTAAGTTCGAGAACGCCGCCACTCGCCTTCCCGACAACCAGCCCGTGGGTCAGAGATGAAGACTTTCGGCGGATTCCCTGAGGGCAAACTGCGCTTTACCAGCCTGCCCGACCCGTTCTTCAGAGAGCTCCTGCCTGCGATCGATCATCTGGCGGAAATGAAGGTGAGCCTGTATGCGTTCTGGCTGCTGGATCGCATGGAAGGAGCCTTCCGTTATCTCCGTCGCGAGAATTTTCTCGCTGACCAGGTCTTTATGCTAGGTCTGGCGGAAGACCCTGGGCGGGCAGAAGCTGCGCTTGATGAAGCACTGTCACGTTGTGTGCAGCGCGGCACATTGCTTCAAGTGAAGCTCGAGATGGAGAATGGGCCGGTGTGCTTCTATTTCTTGAATACCCCCAGAGGGCGCGCAGCCGTGGAGGCCATCGCGCGCGGTGAGTGGCGCTATTCTGGCGATGCGCTGGCTCCGGTGGAACTGCTGCCTGAACGTCCCAATATCTTTCGCCTCTACGAAGAGCACATTGGTGTGCTCACGCCCATGATCGCGGATATGCTGCGCGAGGCGGAGGAGCTCTACCCGGCGGATTGGATCGAGGACGCCGTGCGCATCGCTGTCGAGAACAATGCCCGCCGCTGGAGTTATGTGGAGGCGATCTTGCGCCGCTGGCAGGAAGGAGGAAGGGATGACCGAAAGGATCGACGAGACACTCAAAAGGATCGCCGCCGCTATGTCGAAGGAGAGTTCTCCGACTTCGTCGAACACTGATCCCGAGCAGAGATCGGGTACGTTCCCCGGAAAGGCGGATCTCTCCCCTGCCGGGGATTATCTGGGAGACCCAAATTGCCCGCACTGTGGGGGGGTGGGCTATGTCCGCCTGGATGTTCCGATCGGTCATCCAGATTTTGGAAAAGTGCAGATCTGCACCTGTCGCTCTGCAGAAGTGCGGCAAAAAATCTACCGCCGGTTGTTCACTTTCAGCAACCTCGAGCAGCTGCGCCACTTAACTTTCGAGAATTTTCAGCCGCGCGGGCGCATCGGATTAGGCAAATTGCAGGCGGACTCCCTCGAGTTCGCCTACAATCAGGCACGCCAGTTTGTCCAGACGCTGGACGGCTGGCTGCTGATCCAGGGGAAGTATGGATGTGGCAAGACTCATCTGGCAGCGGCGATTGCAAATTTCGCAGTCGGTCTGGGGGTGCCCACCCTGTTCATCACTGTACCAGATCTGCTCGACAGTCTGCGTTTCGCGTATGATGACCCGGATGCAACCTTCGAAGAGCGCTTCGAGGAGCTGCGCAACATCCAGCTGCTCATCCTGGACGATTTTGGCACCCAGAATGCTACGCCCTGGGCTCAGGAGAAACTTTTCCAGATCCTGAATTACCGCTATACGAACCGCCTGCCGCTGGTAGTCACCACGAATAATGCCCTCTCGGAGATCGAAGAGCGCCTGCGCTCACGCCTGCGGGACCCCGAGCTGGTCACCCGCGTGACGATCGATGCCCCGGATTACCGTAATCCCATTGATGAGTTCGGTTTTTCGGATATCTCGGCGTTGGGAAATCTCGGCGATCTGACCTTCGGCAACTTCAGCGACCGGCGCGGTGAGGGGATCGCCGCAGAAGATCTGCGTTCGCTCGATAAAGCCCTGAAGGCAGCTCACGAGTACGCTGAAAATCCACAGGGGTGGTTGATCTTGATGGGAAACCACGGCGCCGGCAAAACTCACCTGGCGGCGGCGATCGCCAATTATCGGGCGAACATGGGTGATCCACCGTTGTTCGTCTCGGTGATGGGTTTTCTCGATCATCTGCGAGCGACCTTCAGCCCGAACAGCACCGTACGCTATGACCGCCGTTTCGATGAAGCCAAGACCGCCCGTCTGTTGATCCTGGATGGACTCGGCGCCCACACCATGACCCCCTGGGCGCGGGAGAAGATCTTTCAATTAGTCGACTACCGCTACACTGCCCGCTTGCCTACCGTGATCACCATGGCCATCTCTCTCGAGGAATTGAACGCCAGTGATCCCGGGCTGACGAGCCGCCTCCTGGATCGGCGTCTGTGCAAGGTCTACGCCATCACCGTGCCAGCTTACAGCGGTCTGGCTGCTGGTGCCCCTGGGTCCATTGATGAATCACGGCGGCGACGTACTTCGATGAGGTAAAATCAAAAGTGGAAATGACGGCTTCCGAAAAACGCTGTATCTATTGTGGGCAGAACAGCCTGCAGGTGCCGCTCCTGGCGGTAACTTATCAGGCGCGTGAGTACTGGATCTGCCCTCAGGATCTGCCCATCCTTATTCATTCGCCCGCAAAACTGGCTGGGAAGCTGCCCGGTGTCGAACGGTTGATCTTCGTGGTCGGTCACCATCCTGAAGACGAGGAGTGAATGAGTATGAGGTCGAATGATCTTTTATTCAAAGAATTACCCCTTCCCCCGCATTATGATCCCGCTCTGGTCGGACAAGTCTGGAGAGTACCTTACGAGGAACGCGCTGGTGCGGCGCGGGAGTGGGCTCTCAGCCATGATCTGCATCCCACCGCTGAGGATATATTCAAGGTGGCTCTCCTGCTGGTCGATGTCCAGAACACATTCTGTATTCCCGATTACGAGCTTTTCGTCGGAGGTCGCTCCGGGAACGGCGCCGTCGAAGACAATATCCGTTTGACGGAGTTTATTTATCGCAATCTGGGTATCATCACCGATATCATCGCGACCTTCGATACCCACCAGGCAGCGCAGATCTTTCATGCCGTCTTCCTGGTCGACGAGGAGGGACGCCATCCAGCCCCGTACACGCTGGTTTCCGCCCAGGATGTGCGCATTGGAAAGTGGAGATTCAATCGGGCTCTGGCGGACAGCCTGGGGATCGACCCCGAATACGGCCAGCGCTATCTGGAACACTACACGGCGGAGCTCGAGAGGCGTGGGAAGTATGATCTGACCATCTGGCCTTATCATGCCATGTTGGGCGGATTGGGACATGCCCTGGTCTCTGCAGTCGAGGAGGCGATCTTCTTCCATAGCCTGGCAAGGTACAGCCGCCCGAAATTCGAGATCAAGGGCGCCAATCCGCTCACCGAGCACTACTCGGCCATTGGACCTGAAGTGCTCAGTGGGCCGGATGGGCAACCCATCGCCGAGAAAAGCCGAACGTTTTTCGAGGCGGTGCGCTCCCATGATGCGCTAATCATCGCCGGACAGGCGAAGAGCCACTGCGTTGCCTGGACCATCGACGATCTGCTGGCAGACTGCCAGGTGCAGGAGCCGGGTCTGCTGGAAAAGATCTATCTGCTGGATGATTGCAGCTCACCGGTGGTCGTCCCTGGGGTCATCGATTACACCGAACAGGCAGAAGCAGCGTATCGACGCTTCGCGGAGGCCGGGATGCATGTGGTGAGGTCGACTCAACCGATAGCGGAGTGGCCAGGGATACAGGTGAGGGTGTGAAGGTTTGTTTTAAATCACTTGTCAGCGGGGATTGCCTCTGCTATAATCCCCGCCAGATGGGCGCGTAGCTCAGCCGGTCAGAGCGCACGGTTCACATCCGTGAGGTCGGGGGTTCGAGCCCCTCCGCGCCCACTTCCCCATTGGTGGCAAAAGGTATCCGTGCGGTCGGTCCCCTGGCGAGGAGTACCGGGTTCGAGCCCCTCCGCGCCCACTGTACAGGGGCAACCACTTCAGTTCAAAACGCCCCTGGCCTCAGGGTGCGTTGTGCATTAGGGGGATATTGGCGATGGTTGCACTTCCTACATTTCTCCCACTTCCCGAAGCCGTCCGCGAGTGCCTCCTGGCCGAAAGCGGCGGCTGATAGCGTTGCGGGACTTGGCAATGGTGGTGCTCCTTAACACGGTATTACAGGTGTCGGAGGTGTGTGCGCAGGTGGTGGACTTTGTGGAGATGGGGGAATGGCCGGCCTGGGTCACGGTCCGGGATGGCAAGATGGACAAGACCCGTCGAGTGTTGCGGAACACCTAAGCACGCCAGGCGCTCAAAGCCTGGCTTGAAAAGCGATCGCAAGGATCGGGTTTAGAGTTGTTCTTCTCCCGCAATGGCAAGCCATTTTTAGTGCGAGATGTATGCCACCGGGTGGCCGAGTTCGCCCGCTTTGTAGGCGTGTAAGCCACACCGCACACGCTGAAACACTCATTCGCCACTCGCGCAGTCGAGAAGGGGGTGGATAAGGCTATCCTGCAAGTGCTGCTGGGTCATTCCCGGCTGGAGGCCACTAGGCGCTATTTACACCCGACCGCCGAGCGCATGCAGAAGGGGCCTGTGAGGTGCCTCAACTGTTGGCGTAAGGCGAAATGATCATCTTAGACATAAGGTCGTTCCTTACAATTCTGATTCCATCAGTTGTTTCCTGATTTTAGCGCTACTTTCTAATCGGCTATTAAGGAAGGTTTTATCTGCATTTTCATCCATCCACGGAATGTCAATGATGATGGTGAGTTTGGTCTGGTTTTCATTGATGGCTTCGAAAGTGGTTTTACCATACATCACGGCAGGGCCATCTTGAACCTCCATCGCGAGCACGCGGTTGGTCTCAAATTCCAACACCTTCATCGTCCCTTCCACAATTTTCCCGCCGCGTTTGTTTCGCCTGTGGATAATCGTCCCAACGCTGAGGGGGGTGTCGTCATCAAGCCAAAGCTCGATATCAGCGTCCCAGCGGGGGTGATTACGGACATGTTCCACAGCAAAAAAATGGAACACTTTGTCAATCGGACGGTCGATCACCTGCGATGATACAAACTGTAAAGCCATTGTTGTCTCCTTATTGTTATTTTGATTTACCGAATAAAACCGCCCAAGTAACTTGGGCTGATGCTGACCAGTATTCCCGCCCCCGCTATCTTCTTCATCTTCTCCAAAGTCGAGGGGTTAGGTGTTCCAAAAATCTCAATCGCGGTCGGCTCGATATATTCATACGTCTTCTTTGACCGTTCATCGGCGCCTTGAATTTGCTGGTCAAGAGCGTCCGCATTCGGGAAAACGCGAACAACTATAAACTCCGTTCCTTCTTCATTTTCATAACCAAGTTGAGCAAGTGTGTTTGGCTTGCCATTAAAAATCGGTTGAATGTTTTCTTGATAGTGCTTCCTGAATTCTTCAATCTTACCTTCTTTGATTTTATTTCGGTTGATGAAGACAATTGGTTCGAACATAATTTCTCTCTTTCGCCAGGAAAAATGGACAAAGGAATTAAAGATTGACGTGGCGGAAATGAACTATGACCGCTTCAAAGCGCCGCCACATCAAACCGAGTTGAACGAAGCCGTTTTAACGCGCACCCTGGCTGTTTGGAATGTAAGAGGCACTACCGTGGCAAGATATTTGTCTTGAGTGCTCGTGTGAGAAGATTATACATCTAAAAAGCCCCCCAACGCAAACAATAAGCTCAAGAGTGCGGACATGAGTTCAGACGACTGAATACAAATAGGAGCCTCAAGGCTGGTAAACTTGTTTGTCAGAAAACCCATATTGGTCCGGAGTATCCCAGGCAGTAGATTACTAATATTCGCCCATTTGATCAGGATTAATTTGAATATCCAAAGCGCTTCAAGAAAGCCACACAAATTGGACTGCCTATACTGGCGGCTCGCTTGCTCCGCTTGAAGGAGACTGCGACAGCCATGCGCGGCAACCTGGATGCTGCCCACGAACGCATCCAGCGTTTTATAGAGTAGAGCGACCTCCGACAGACTCTGTGGCGTCTAATTCTGGAACAGGTTAAGTTATCATCGGCGATATGATTGAAATTGGATGGTTGCAAACATACAACACGGAGTATGTAGTCAGGCACAAAGATGGGAAGAGCAGGGGATTATGGGTTTTAGTGCTGGCAACTTCTGGGAGTATTCTATATTGAGCAAATCCGGTTCATCATTCGCCTGAATCTGGGTGGTCAGCACAAGCAGCCTCGTTTGATCGCTGCGGATGGCAAGCCGGTCAAGCTGTTCATTCAGCTGGGTGAAACTGTGATCCATTCGAATGTCTACTATTTAGGAAGGGTAAAAGGCAACTTGATCGGTTACAGGCAAAAGGGCATTTCCAAGCCCTCATGAGTCATCACCTCCCTGGAACCTGAACGAGGGAAGGAGATCTGTAAAGCGAATGAATATTGAATAAAACTTACGTGATTGTAAGCACCTGCTCCATCTGACAAAACTGATGAACAGGAACCAAGTCTTTTTTGGAGCAAATGCTTGCAATTGCCCTGCTGGCTTACGTGGCCAAGGTTTCGTTTGGTTAAGCAATACGTGATGTGGTTCATGGCGAACCAGATACCCCTCAAGTGACCAACACACTGCTCTATGAACCCCAAGAGGATGCAAACCAACCTCCCAGACGGTTGATCTAAATTCGAATAAATCTGGTTTCTAACCCCGCATTTTGGGAATTTGAGGCAGTTAAATCTGCGTAAATTCCGTTTGCGAGCATGCATCTGCCGGTAACAAAAACTTCCTTCGTTCGTTATCTTATTCACGGAGCATATCGATCGAAATGTTTCGATCGATTTGGTTTGAATAAGACTGAGAAATGCATCCACTTTCGGTTTATTTCGTCTGGAAAAAGCCATCAGAACCCGGTCCATTCCGGGTCGTCAGGCGCGAGGTCGGCGCACGCACCCTGAAGGGCTATCCGATCACTTTCGTTTTGAAGTCGATCCCGCAGGCGTTCGAGAGCTGGGAGCAGGCTTATCTTATCGCTGAGAGGCTTAACCGGCAATTGCAGTTGGGCAAGACTCCAGACTGGTTAGAAGAGGTTTTGCCTGAGAAAGATTAAGGATTTATCTCCCCTTTATTCCAAGGTCAGGCGAGATATCGCCTGACCCTGTTTTGTCTCATTCCATTCAGCCTATGGGATGGAAACCCACCTGTCTTGAGCAGTAAAACCTGGGTTTACTGATGCGTTGCGCCGCTCAAGATGCTGGTGCAGGCTAAACCCCTCTGCAATCTTCCAGTGGATAGACCCTGGAACAAATCCGTCGCGTCGGCCTTCCACCCTGGGATATAATGGCAAAAGCGATATGGCTGGCAGAACCAACGAACAGTGGCTGGAGGATCTCCGGGCCACAGGTCAGGCGAAAGAAGCAGCGTTGGCGGATCTGAGAGCGATGATCGTTTCAGGACTGCCCTACGCGCTTTCCGGGTGGCTATCTCCCGCCGACCCGCAATTTGAGCCCCTAGTCGAAGAGATCGCCCAGGAAACCCTGCTGAGGGTGCTCGATCGACTGGAGACATTCGAGGGGCGCAGTCAATTTGCCACCTGGGTGCACAAAATCGCAGTTCGGCTGGCTCTCACCGAACTGCGCAGAATGCGTTGGCGGGATTATTCTCTGGATGAACTTGTCGAGCAGGATGCGGGAACGAGAACGCTTCCGGCTTTGTTGCTGGATTCTTCCCCCACGCCCGATATCCTGGCTGAGCAAGATGATGTGTTGAACCGAGTGAGGCGCATCATCGCAGAGGAACTTACAGAAAAACAAAGGAGAGCGATGATCGCTGTGACCATCAAGGGAATGCCTATGGAGGAAGTTGCCCGTCGGATGGGGATGAATCGAAACGCACTGTATAAGTTGTTGCACGATGCCCGTCTGAATCTCAAGCGTCGGCTTGAGAACGAAGGCATGGATATTAAGGAATTGTTCGAAGTTTTTTCGGGCCTGTAAGGTTTCTCGTTATGGAGACGTCAATCAGATGAGGGTAAGATGAATTGGTCTAAAGCCTTCAAAAATTGGCTGCAGCGTTTGAGGAGAGGGAGAGGTGTCCGCGAGGATTTCGTCAACGGTCCAATGCGGAAATTCTTGCATATGATCGTCAACACCCGCGAGACCGAATATTCTTGTGACCAGGTTTACGAATTGCTCGATCAATATGCCGAAATGGTCGCTCGCGGCGAGGATGTCTCTCGACTGATGCCGCTCGTCAAACATCATATCGAGATGTGTCAGGACTGCCGCGAGGAACTCGAAGCTTTGCTACGCATCATGCAGGTTTCTCCCGCATGATGAAAATAAAATGTCGAGAAGCGAGGAAAGTCGAAGGCAGGACCTTCCTCGCTTCTATTCGGTAGAAATTGAGGCTTATGCGCGCCGTGCCAGAGGGACAAAG
>FWWM01006450.1_pt1 | contig 24551 bp, 25 predicted proteins | sample 2228351 | NCBI WGS metagenome assembly FWWM01 (sample SAMEA103939774, study PRJEB20133) | metagenome
ACTAATTGGCAAATTGCTATAATTATCGTGAATGATGGATTAAAACATAGGGGGTATATTATAAATAATTATCCACTTGCAAAGTTGTAAATTGATGCTTTAAAATTTTCGCACTTGCGGTGGAAGGGGTCAAAAAACCTAAAAAACAAAAAGGAGGTGAAGTATGAACAAGATGCAACTTGTAAATGAAGTAGCAAAAAGATCTGGGCTAACCAAGAAAGATGCAAAGTCTGCAGTTGATGCTGTTTTTGCTGCAATAAAAGATGCCCTTTCAAAGGGGCAAAAAGTTAGACTCATTGGATTTGGAACATTTGAAGTAAGAAAGAGAGAATCAAGGAAAGGTAAGAATCCAAGAACAGGTCAAACTATAACAATACCTGCAAGAAAAATCCCCGCATTTAGAGCTTCAAGTGATTTAAAGAAAGCAGTAAAATAATTAAATTATCCCCTTCCACCGCTTTTATAATACATTAAATGGATAGTTTGTTCCAAGTTTCATAGCCTTATTTATATCTTCCTTAGTTGCAATACCTTTCATATAGATTTCATAAGCTTCAAATTTAATATCTTCAATTATGCTTTTTGCAATTGAAAACTTTAAATTATGCAAAATATAATGCTCAAAACCCAATTCTCTAAGCTTATCAATTGCTTTTCTATCATCAAAATATTCAAAAACTTCTGCACCATATCCAATTGTAAATAATTTAAAATCATCAAATTCATAAACTCCATTAAATTCCAATTTTTTACTAAATTCAAATTTTTCAGTTTCTCTTGGATATTCATAAAATCCTCTATTCGTCTTAATACCAAAATAACCTTTTTTTACCATTTCTTCTTGAATTTTTGAAGGTTTTAATCGTTCTAATTTCGTTTTTTCATAAATAATTTTACTTACATTGTAATTTACATCAATACCAATTAAATCCATAAGCTCAAATGGACCCATTTTAAATCCTATAATTTTCATGACTTTATCAATTAGTTTAAAATCAATCCCTTGCTCATATAATTTTAACGCTTTTAAATAAAATGGTCTTGCAACCCTATTTACAATAAATCCAGGACTATCCTTACATATTACAATTTCCTTTCCTAAACTTTTAACAATTTCAATAGCTTTATTTAAATAAAATTCGCTTGTCCAATTTGATTTTATAATTTCTACAAGCTTCATAACAGCAGGTGGATTAAAGAAATGAATACCTAAAAATCGCTCCTTAATTTTAACGCTAAAAGATAATTCATCTATTGAAAGTGATGATGTATTACTAGCTATAATACTTTCCTTACTTACTAAACTTTCAATTTTTTTAAAGAGATTAGACTTTACATCAAAATTTTCAATAATAGCTTCAATTATTAGATCTGTATTGAAATCTAATTCATCTAAACTTTTTAGAATTTTCAGATTTTTCTCATAATCATTTGGCAATTTAGCTTTATATTCATTAAAATAATCTAATGCTTTCTTGATAGATTCTTGATTTTCATCATAAATTTGAACAAAATAATTATTTTTCAAAAATAAATATGCAATACCTCTTCCCATCGTTCCCGTTCCAACAACAAAGACTTTCATATTCCTATAATTTTTATAATTACCCGTTTTGGACGCTGACCATCAAACTCAAAATAAAAAATCTCTTGCCAAGGTCCTAAATCCAACTTACCATTTGTAATTGGTAATATTACTTGTAAATGCGTTAATAAATTCTTTAAATGGGCATCGCCATTATCTTCACCTGTCCTGTGATGTTTGTAATCTTTTTTATATGGTGCAAGATTTTCAAGCCATTCAAAAATATCTTCATGTAGTCCCTTTTCATTGTCTTGAATTACTACACTTGCAGTAAGGTGCATTGATGATACTAAGCAAAGCCCCTCCTTAATTCCACTCTCTTCAACAGCTTTTTTAACTTCATTCGTTATCCTTACAATTTCTCTTCGGTTTTTTGTATTAAAAAGCAAATACTTTGTATAGCTCTTCATAATCCAAACCTCCTATATATTTCATCTACATTTCTAAAATAATTCCAATTTAAACATTCTTCTATCTCTTCATCTGTTAAATACTTTTTAATTTCACTATCATTTCTAATAGCCTCTTCAAAATGCTTCCCTTGGAAATGTGAAATTCTTTTAATCCATTCATATGCAATCTTCCTACTAATACCTTTTTGAACAAGCTTTAATAAAAATGGTTGTGTTATATAATACTTTCCAAACCTTTCTATATTCTCAATAATTCTCTTTTCATCAATTATTAAATCTTTTACAATATTCTTTGAAAGTCTAATTATATAAAATAGAAGTGAAGTTAATTCTGGAAAGACAATTCTTTCAACAGAAGAATGACTAATATCTCTTTCATGCCATAGTGCAACATTTTCATGAATTGAAATTAAATAACTTCTTATTACTCTTACAATTCCACATATTCTTTCACTTCTAATAGGATTTCTTTTATGGGGCATTGCAGATGAACCTCTTTGCTTTTGGTAAAAAGGCTCAAAAAATTCACCAACTTCTGTTCTCATTAATAATCTAATTTCAAGTGCAAGTCGTTCTAAGCTTTCTGCTAATAAAACTAAATTATTTATAACATATGCATATCTATCCCTTGGAATTATTTGTGTTGAAACTTTTTCCACTTTTAATTTTAATTTTTCCATTACTAATTCTTCAATTTTTGGACTTAAAAATGCATAATTTCCAACTGCTCCTGATATTTTGCCATAACTAATCTCTTCAATTGCATCATCTATTCTTTTTAAATTCCTTAATGCTTCTGAATAATAATTTAGAAATTTAAGTCCAATTGTAATAGGCTCTGCATAAATGCCATGTGTTCTTCCCATAATTGGCTTATATTTATAATATACTACTTTCTTTTTTAGCTCCTCAATAAACTCTAAATATTCATTTTTAATTAAATATAATGCTTCTCTAATAATTAGAGCATTTGCAGTATCTACAACATCAGAGGATGTAAGACCATAATGTAGATATTTTGCATTTTCAGAAATTTCTTCAAGTGCCATTAAAAAAGCTATTAAATCATGCTCAACTTCCTTTTCAATTTCCTCACTTCTTTTTATCAGCCATTTATAATCCAAATCTTTTAATTCATCTTTTACTTTTAATGTAGATTTTGGTAATATACCAAGTTCAACCTCTGCTTCAAGAACTGCCAATTCAACTTCAAGCCATTTTCTATATTTATTTTCATCTGTCCATATCTTTTCAATTTCAGGTAATAAATAACGCTTAATCATAATGCACTTGATGTTCCAATTCTATTTGCACCTGCTAAAATCATCTTAATTGCAGTTATCTTATCTCTAATGCCACCAGATGCTTTCACACCAAAATCCTTGCCTACAACCTCCCTTAATAATGCAACATCAAAAATCGTAGCACCATATTTTGAAAATCCTGTTGAAGTTTTAATAAATTTTGCACCGCTATTCTTTACAATTTCAGAAGCAATAATTTTCTCTTCATCCGTTAATAAGCAAGTTTCAATAATAACTTTTAAATTCTGGCAAATTTTTACAATTTCCTTAATTTCATTCTCAACATATTTATAATCTTTACTCTTTAATGCAGATATGTTAATTACCATATCAACTTCATCAACTTTATAGTTTATTAATTCTTCCACTTCAAAAAGCTTAGCTTTTAGACTATTTGCTCCAAGTGGAAAACCAACAACTGAGCATATTTTTATATTTTTATCTTTGAGTAAATTTTTAACGTTTGGAATGAAAAATGGATTTACACAAACTGCATAATAGTTTTTTGTGATTGCTATATTTACAAAGTTTTCAATTTCATCATATGTAGCATCAGGTCTAAGTAGTGTATAGTCTATAAAGTTATTTATTTCTATTTGCGGAACATCACTTAATTTTTCAATTTCTAACGCTCTTTCTTTTGCTTTTTGAATATAGTTCATTTAAAAAGCTCTTCCAAAAATGCTCTAAATATATTTTTTAATTTTTCAAGTGATGATAAATCTACCCATTCATCATCTGTATGATGTCCATATCCTATTGCATTTGTTATAATAACGGGAATACCCTTTTGTGCAAAGAATCTTCCATCTGTTGCACCATGCTCCATTATAAAATCAACTTTTCTATCTAAAATCCTCTCTGCAACACTTTTATAAAGCTTCAAGTATTCATTATCATAAGGGACGAAAATTGCTTCACCTATGCTTAATACTTCAAACTTTAAATTTGGAAATTTTTTTATAGAAGCTAAAATTTGTTCTTTCATCTTTTCAACTGTCCAAGGCTCTGTAAATCTAACATCAATCTCAGCAATACAATAATCTGGAACGATATTTACTTTTATTCCTCCTTCAATTTTACCTAAATTTATAGTATTGTGCCAATGATTTGGATCTCCACAAGGCTCTGATGGAAAAATAAGGCTAATATCATTGTAAAAATCAATTAAATTATCAATCGCATTTATACCATCCCATACGCGAGAACCATGAGCACTTTTTCCTTCTGAAATTACTCTAAAATGCAAAACACCTTTTTCCCTATTTATTATATTAAAATTAAATCCACCATCAGGTATTATTGCAAAATCACAACTATAACCCTCTTCATTTAATAAGTATTCAACACCATTTTGACTTCCAATTTCTTCATCAGTTGTAAGCATAAGTCCAATATCATAATTTTTATTTTCTTTTGAAAGCTCTTTAAATAATTCAATTAAAACTGCACTTGATCCTTTCATATCAATTGCACCCCTTCCCTTTATAATCTCACCTTCAATCCTTGGCTCAAATAATTCATCTTTTGCATCTACTACATCTAAATGCCCTACGAAGAAAACCTTAGGCTTTTTGGTATCATTAAATGTTGCAATAAGCGAATGCTTTAAATTCTTTTCATATCGTTTAATGTAAAGTCCTGTATCTTTTATATAGCTTTCTACATAGTCTATGATTGCTTTAAGTTCATTTGGATTTTGAGCTGTTGTCTTAAATTTCATAAGCTCTATAAGAAGATTTTTTATAGCCATAATGTGAAAATTTTAAAGTTCATTTTTAAATTCTATCCCTTAAAATTTTCAACTTATGCTATTAACACTTGTAATCCTTCCTCTAATAACTCTTTTTCTTGCTTTTCTTATTTTTTTAATTTTCAGCTTTTTAATATCATTTATACCCACTCAAAATTTAATCCTAAAATCTCTTATCGAATTACTTATAATTCTTATTGCTGCACCTATTTCTGCAATTATTGTTATTTATACTGAGAGAAAAGTTGCTGCACGGCTTCATTCAAGACTTGGTCCCTATATAGTAGGTATTCCTCATGGATGGCTCCAAATGATTGCAGATGCCCTAAAAATGCTTATTAAAGAAGATATTATTCCAAAAAATGCAGATAAATTTTTATTTAACTTAGCACCTATAATTTTTACAGCATCTAGTATACTTGCTTTTGCAGTAATTCCACTATCTGAAAAAATCGTTTTCATAAATTGGGACTTGGCATTATTATTTTTAATTGCAATTGGTTCATTTCCAATCATTGCATCTGCAATTGCTGGATGGGCATCAAATTCTAAATATCCATTAATTTCTGCTATTAGAACAGCAGGTGTTCTTTTAGCATATGAAATTCCATTAGTCCTTAGTATATTGTCAATTGTTGTTCTTGCAAATAGCTTCAATCTAATTGAAATTGTAAAAGCTCAATCAAAACTAGCTTTCATATTTGTTCCAATAATTGGACAAGTTGGCTTTATTATATTTTTGCTATGCTCACTTGCAGAAACTAATAGAGTGCCATTTGATATTGCAGAAGCGGAGAGTGAGATTGTATCAGGAACAAATGTTGAGTATTCGGGTATGAAGTTCGGATTGTTTTATTTGGGTGAATATCTTTTTGTAGTTGTAAATTCTATTTTAATTACATTATTATTTTTGGGTGGATGGCATGGACCAAAATTCTTACCAGATTGGGCTTGGACAATTCTAAAGGCTTACTTTGTATATATCCTCTTGCTATTTATAAGATGGAGTTATATGCGTCTTAGACTTGACCAGCTTATAGAACTATCTTGGAAATGGCTAATTCCCATTGCATTTATAAACCTTATGTTTGCAGTTATATATAGATTTTATTTCTTATGAGTGGCATTGATATTTTAATCATTATTATTATTGCTTTTGGGCTTATAAATGGATTAAGAAGTGGTTTTATATCAGAATTAGTTGCCTTATTATCTCTTCTTATTAGTATCCCTATTGCTCTTAAATTTTATGGTATTTTGATGCCCTATTTGAATAATAAAGTATTTGCTATTTTTAGCATTTTTATTATCATTTATTTTTTAAGTCAATTTATTTTGAATATGATTTTCAAACCATTTAGATTGATAGCTGGTAAAACTGTTGTAAATAGGATATTGGGTGCTATTCTTGGTGCAGTTGAAATGACATTATTTATAAGTATCATAGCATATGGAATAAGGGAAAATCCCATATATGTCCAACTATTAGATAAAAGTCAAGTTTTAAAACAAATAGAAAACTTAACATTTCCTATATATGATAATCTATTTAAAAAAGATGAAGGAAATTCTACTTAGTTTTTTAACAGGTTTCTTTGCAGGATTTTTGTTCTCATTACTAAAATTACCAATTCCTGCACCTCCAAGCCTTGCAGGTGTTATGGGTATTGTTGGTATATTCGCGGGTTATTTTTTTTACAATTTTCTATTTAGGAGGTGAATTATGAAGTTCTTGGGTATTGCAGTTGATCAGACAAGCCCCTATAGACTAACATTTATAAGCAACAGTGCTATAAATATAGGAGAATATGTTGTAATTGTTGATGAAGATAGAAAGGTTCTTGGTATTGTATCTGCTGTTTATTCTGAAAATCCATATATAGGCGAGGGTATAAATAAAGTTGAATATGTAAAGAAAATTAGAAGTCTTACACAGGATTCTATAAGATTTAGGGCAATAGTTAATTTGCTTGGAGAAATTACAGAATATGGTTTATCTGCTTTGAAATATCCTCCAAAACCTTCCTCTGATGTCTATATTGCAAATAATGATATTCTTAAAAAAGTTTTCAATGTTGAAGATAAAAAATTCATAAAAATTGGAACACTTCTTAATAATGAAGAAATTCCTGTATATATTGATCTATCAAATGCAATTATAAGACACTTAGCAATTCTAGCTATTACAGGTGCAGGCAAATCTAATACAGTTGGAATTTTGATTGAAAGAATAGCTGAGAAGAATGGAACTGCTTTAATTTTTGATATACATGGTGAATATAAAAATATGCAAGGAAAAATTGTAAAGGAAAGAAAAATTAAAATTATTGAACCTACAATTGATCCAAAGTTTCTTGATATTGATGATATTGGTGCTTTAATAGGTGTTGATATGGATAGTTCCCCTCAAATGTATTACATATTAAGTGATGTTTTTGAAGATTTAATAAGAAGATATTATAATGAGAATGAAGAGGATACATTATCAAAGGAACTTTCAAAGAATTTCCTTAGTGAGGTTATTAAACAACTTGAAGCAATAAAAGAGGATAAGGAAAAGGTAAAAAGTTATGGTAGAGAATCTCTTTTTAGACTAATAAATCGTTTAAAGAATTTACAAAAGAAATATGGATCGTTGTTTAAAGATGGTGCAACTCAAATGATCAAAAGAATAGAGCTTGGCAAAATAAATGTTTTGGATTTAAGTAGTTTAGATGAAGATAAAGCTGATGTTATAATAAGTCATATATTAAGTGAAATTTTATCTGATAGAAAGGGAAATAAAAAGTATATTAAAGTTCCAATTGTATGTATACTAGAAGAAGCTCATCTTTTTGCTTCATATAAAAGACATACAAGATCAAAGTATATATTAGGTAGAATTGTAAGGGAAGGTAGGAAATTTGGTGTTGGTCTTTGGATAGTAAGTCAGCGGCCAAAGGGGCTAGATCCAGATATTTTATCGCAAATGAACAATAAAATTATTCTAAAGCTTGTAGAACCTGAAGATCAGGCTCATGTTCAAAGGGCATCTGAAAATTTAAGCCAAGAACTATTAGAATATCTACCATCTTTAAATCCTGGTGAAGCTGTATTAGTTGGTAATATGGTGAGAATTCCTGTTCTTGTAAAAATTGATAAGGCTATCCATAAAGTTCAAGGTCAAGATCCAGATATTATTGAGGAATGGTCAAAGTATGGAACTAACGAGAAAAAACAAATTTATGAGTATTAGCTATTAATCCATTAAAATTTCAAACTTTATAATGGAGAAAAAATACATAATAGTAAGTGGTGCAAGACAAAACAATTTAAAAAATATAACTGTTAAAATTCCAAGAGGAAAGCTTGTTGTTATAACAGGTGTTTCTGGAAGTGGAAAATCATCGTTAGCCTTTGATACAATTTATGCAGAGGGTCAAAGAAGGTATGTTGAAAGTTTAAGTGCTTATGCAAGACAATTTTTAGGTATTATGGAAAAGCCTGATGTAGATTTTATAGAAGGACTTTCACCTGCAATTGCAATTGAACAAAGAAAAATTCAAAAAAATCCACGCTCAACAGTTGCAACAACAACTGAAATTTATGATTACTTAAGACTCTTGTTTGCAAGGGTTGGAAAACCATATTGTCCAAACGATAATACACCACTTCAAAAATGGAGTATAGATGAGATTGTAGATAGAATTCTTAAATTACCAATTGGAACAAGAATTACTGTGCTTTCTCCCCTAGTAAGAGGTAAGAAAGGAGAATATAAGAAACTATTTGAGAAATATCAAAGGATGGGATTTAATAAATTTAGGATAGATGGTGAAGTTTATATAGATGAAATACCTGAAATTGATAAGAATAAAAAGCATACCATTGAACTAATTGTCGATAGAATTGTTCTAAGAGAGGATATAAAAACAAGGATTTTTGAAAGTGTTGAATTTGCTCTTAAAGAATCAAATGGACTTGTAGCGATTGAATATATTGAGAATGATGAGGTTAAGGAATTTATATTTTCTGAGCACTTATCTTGTCCAAAGTGCGATTTTTCATTAAGTGAGTTGGAACCAAGATTGTTTTCATTTAATAGTCCTTATGGTGCATGTCCTGAATGTCATGGGCTTGGATATAAAATTGAGATTGATCCTTCACTCTTAATTGTTGATGAAAACCTTAGTATAATGGAAGGAGTAATTGAACCAATTGGAGAGCCAAATTTCAGAATAAAAGATTATTTAATGGATTTAGCAAGAATGTACAATGTTAGTCTAAAAACACCTTGGAGGCAACTTCCAACTGAATTTAAGGAAGCAGTTTTATATGGAACGAATCATTATACTTATTGGGAAGGTATTATACCATACTTGTATAGAAGGTATTCTGAAACCAATTCCGAGTATGTTAAAGAGGAAATTGAAAAATATATGGTTTATGTAAAGTGTCATGTTTGTAATGGTTCAAGATTAAAAGCAGAGGCACTTTCTGTTAAAATAAATGGTATTAACATTTGGGAATTTACGAAAATGAGTGTAAAGTCCGCATATCAATTTTTAGAAAATTTAACATTTGAAGATAATAAATCAAAAGTAATTGCTGAAAAAATTATAAAAGAGATAAAGAATAGATTGAAGTTTTTGATGGAAGTTGGACTTGATTATCTAACACTTGATAGAACTACTGAAAGTTTATCTGGTGGTGAAGAACAAAGAGTTCGTATTGCTACACAAATTGGATCAGGTCTAACTGGTGTTTTATACATACTTGATGAACCAAGTATAGGTCTTCATCCAAGAGATACACAAAAACTTATTGATACATTAAAGCATCTGAGAAATTTAGGTAATACTGTTATAGTTGTTGAACATGATGAGAATACAATAAGGCAAGCAGATTGGATCATTGACCTTGGACCTGGTGCAGGTGAAAGTGGAGGTTATGTAGTAGCAGAGGGTAAACCCGATGAAATAATTGAATTTAAAGAACATTCTTTAACTGCAAAGTATTTAGCTGGTGAGCTCTACATTCCAATTCCACATATCAGGAGAAAACCATCAAATCTATACTTATCAATATATGGTGCAAAAGGAAATAATTTAAAGAATTTAAATTTGAAGATTCCACTTGGACTTTTTGTTGTTGTTACAGGTGTTTCTGGAAGTGGAAAATCTTCTCTAATAATTGATACTTTGTATAAGGCTCTAAAGCGAGAGTTATATAATTCAAAGGAACAACCATTACCTTACGATAAATTAGAAGGTCTAGAATACATAGATAAAGTAATAAATGTAGATCAGTCACCGATTGGTAGAACACCAAGAAGCAATCCTGCAACATATACAGGTGTTTTTACAGATATTAGGGAAGTATTTGCATTTACTAAGGAAGCAAGAGCAAGGGGCTATAATAAAGGAAGATTTTCATTTAATAAGGATGAGGGTAGATGTTCTGCTTGTAATGGTGAAGGATTTATAAAGGTTGAAATGTATTTTTTGCCTGATATTTATGTTCCATGTGAGGTTTGCAAAGGGAAAAGATATAATTCTGAAACACTTGAAGTAAAATATAAAGGAAAGAATATAGCGGAAGTATTAGATATGACTGTTTCAGAAGCATTAAAATTCTTTGAAGATGTTCCAAGAATATATAGGAAATTAAAGTTATTAGAAGATGTTGGACTTGGTTATATAAAGCTTGGACAACCTGCAACAACATTATCTGGTGGTGAAGCTCAAAGGATTAAGCTTGCAAGAGAACTAAATAAAATTGATACTGGAAGAACGCTTTACATATTAGATGAGCCTACAACTGGTCTTCACTTTGATGATGTTAGAAAACTTATAAATGTTCTTCAAAGGCTTGTTGATAAAGGAAATACTGTTTTGGTAATTGAGCATAATTTGGATGTGATAAAGAGTGCAGATTGGGTAATAGACCTAGGACCTGAGGGTGGAGATGAAGGTGGATACATTCTAGCAGAAGGCACACCAGAAGATATTGCAAGCTGCGAAAATTCTTGGACTGGATATTATCTTAGGAAGGTTTTTGAAAAAGAAAAGAATTTAGCTAAAAAATATTGTTCATAATATCCCTTTTGCTTGTAACGATTTATTTGATTTCAAGTGATCTTTCATTATTAAGTTTTTCAATTCATAAGCTTATGATAATTTTTGTTGTTGGTTCCTCACTTTCAATTTCAGGTCTTATATTACAAAACTTATTAAAAAATCCACTTGTAGAACCTTACATACTTGGTATATCGTCTGCATCAGCACTTGGATTTGTAATTTCAATAATTTTAAATTTAAACATCCTCTTTACCAATATTTTAATGTTAATACTAATAACTTTGATTTATCTTCTTATAATTGTAAACTATGGTAGTAGCTTAAAGTTCATTTTGATAGGAATTTCAATAAACCTCATTTGTTCAAGCATTATAAGCTTGCTAATGGCAATTTCCAAGCAGGATATTTTCAAAACAGTTTTTATACTGTGGGGTAATTTGGATAGGATTATAACGAAAAATGAAGCTATTTTCTTATATATTTGCCTTTTTTTTATTATATTTGTTGTTATTTGGATGATTTTAAATAAAAATAAACTTCAAATTTTATCACTTTCAGATGAAGAAGCACTTAGCTTTGGACTTGATTTTAGGAAATATAGAAGGATATTCCTGACAATTGCCTTTATCTTAACATCTATAAGTGTTTATTTTTCTGGTATTATTAGCTTTTTAGGACTTATCGTTCCTCACATTTCAAAAATCCTAAATAAAGATAATTATAGTTTTGTGATGCTTGATTGCTTAAATATATCCGTTAGCCTTCTTATTTTAAGTGTTTTATTTTTAAAATTTTTAAAGCTTTCTCTACCTATTGGTATTATAACTTCCATAATAGGCGTTCCAATTTTTATAGTTTTACTGTTAAGATATCTAAGATGAATTATGTTTATATTTTGCTTGGAACGAATTTATTTAATAGATTAAGAAATTTAAGCTATGCAATTTATAAAATAAATGAATTTTCTAAAATTATAGAAATTTCAAGCATTTATGAAACAGAACCATTTGGTTATAGATTTCAAAATAGCTTTCTAAATGTTTCCATTTTGATAGCAACAAACCTAAATCCATACGAGCTATTAAATGCCACTAAACGGATTGAAAATTTAATGGATAGAAAAAAGCTGTTTTTGAATTCTCCAAGAATTATAGATATTGACATTTTAATTTTTAATGATTATAAGATTGATAGTGAATATCTTAAAATACCTCATAAAGCTCTATATGAAAGAAAATTTTTTGTATTACCAATGTTGGAAATTATTTCAAGAGGATATAGGGATTTTGGATTTGATATTAATAATTGTTCATTTAAGGATGGATGGATTAGTCTTTATTCAAGGAATTTGCAATACCCATAAGTGAAAATAATAATAGATCAATTGCTGCTCTATCAACATTTTTTTCAAAAAATCCTGTAAGCATTATAAGAATGATACACCAACCAACCGCAATTGAAAGGAAATTATTATTTTTATAACCCTTATTTAAAAATTTCATTCCAAAGTATAAATAGGTTATCAAAAATAAAATTAGACCCAAAATTCCTGTTTCTGCAAGTGCGTCTATATAAATGTTATGTGTATGATAATGATTGTCTATCATACCTTTCCTTAAATAATCTTCAAGATAATTTGAAACATTACTATAACCTATACCAAATATAGGATTTTTTTGGAAAATTTCAATACCTGCCTTATAAAAGTTATTCCTTAGATTAAATGCATTGTAAAATTCAGGTTTAAATTTAAGAAGTATAATACTAAAAATAGCAAAAGCTAACATTGTTGAAACAAGAAGTGTTATATTTTTTTTCTTAATAAATAAAATAAGAAATAAAATGAGTATAGTTATTGGAATGTAAGATTTCGAAAATGTTAATATAAGGCTAATTAAACTTGTTAAGAATGCAAGAAAATATAGTTTATTAAAGTATAAAAATGCACAAAAGAATAAAACTGTTAAAATTGAAAAGATGGTTGCTGCAACAAGTTTATGATCAACTAGACCCATGAAATTATTTGTTTCATTCCAAAAATTCCTAATATAAAAAATATTATCTGATATTTTAGTTTTTGTATGTAGAAAAAAGCTATCACTTGAAGCTATCATATAAGAACCTGCTTTTAGCTTTAAGAAGATAAGAAAATTTGGAGGAATTATTAATTTCTCATCATTTATATTAACTTCAATTGCTCTATCTGAAGCATTTCGTATAGCTATTTTTTCCCTATTTTTAAGCTCCAAATTATAGCTATTCGTCTTAATGAAATAATATTTATTCCAAAATATAGGAAAGAAGTAATCTAAAACCCCAACTGATAAAATTATAAAGTTTGATAAAAAAATACTAATTAGAATTCCATTTATAACTTTTCTGCTTATATTAACATTTGAAAATATAACATAAACGAATTTATCAAAAATTTCTTTGATTGGTACAATGGATAAATTGTTTGCTAATAATGAAATTGCACGCCATAAATAAAGTGCTAATAAAATAATAAAATCCTTTGGAATGCTAAATTTCCTATTTATCAAAAAGTAAAGGTATGAAAAGATATAAGATAATGAGATAGAAAATGGAAGTATTAGGAAGTATAGATAAATAAGTGAATTCAAAGGGAGGGCAACGGGATTCGAACCCGCGACCTGCGGAGCCACAGTCCGCCGCTCTAACCAGCTGAGCTATGCCCTCCTTAATAATCGGGGTGCCGGGACTTGAACCCGGGACCTCTTGGTCCCAAGCCAAGCGCGCTACCACTGCGCTACACCCCGTATGGGGCGTGCAGGACTCGAACCTGCGACCCGCGGATTAAGAATCCGCTGCTCTACCAACTGAGCTAACGCCCCAGCGCCCCCGGCGGGACTCGAACCCACAACCCTCGGATTAGAAATCCGATGCTCTATCCAATTGAGCTACGGGGGCAATGTTAAAGTTTAAAATTTTAAAGCTTAAGTCTTGAAAAGGAGATTTAGCCAGATTTTTCTAAAAGATGAATTTTTCATTAAAAAAATCGTTTCAAATTTAAATGTTAAGGAAGGTGATGTTTTTTTAGAAGTTGGACCAGGTGAGGGTATTATAACAAAGGAAATTATTAAGCAAGGTGCTATAATAATTGCTATTGAAATTGATTACAATTTATCCAAGAGGCTTGAAAGAGAATTTTTTTTAGTTTTGAATAATCGATTTTTTATAATAAATGAAGATTTTTTGAAAATTGATTTAAATAGCTTAAAATTTAATAGATTTCGTTTCTTTTCAAACCTACCATACCATATTACAAATGAAACTCTATTTAAAATCATAAAGGATAAAGAGAAGTTTATAGATATTCACATTACTATTCAAAAGGAAGTTGCAGACAAAATTCTAAAGGAGAAAAATTTTATTCATTTTCTATTAAACTATCACTTTGAAATTTCAGAGCTTTTTACAATACCACCAAATGCATTTTCACCAAGACCAAAAGTATTCTCATCATTTTTAAAATTAATTCCCAAAACTTCTCAATTTGAAAAGAATTTTGAAGATAAATTATTTAAAATGATAAAAATTGCATTCTTAAATAAAAGAAAAAAACTAAAAAATGTTCTAAAAAATATACCAAAGGAATATGAAGACAAAAGAGCACAAGATCTTACATTTCAAGACTTTGTTAAAATTGCTTTTTACAGATAAAAAATTATCCTTTAAAATTTTCAAACTTAATTTGGGGACGTAGTTCAGCCTGGTTAGAACGCCGGCCTGTCACGCCGGAGGTCGCGGGTTCAAATCCCGTCGTCCCCGTATGCGCTTTAAGGTATCAATCATTGGTGCTGGTAATGTTGGTTCAGAAACAGCAAGAAGTCTTCTTTATAAAGATCTGGCAGATATAGTTCTTATTGATATTGTTGAAGGTTTAGCAAAAGGGAAAGCATTAGATTTAGGTCAAGCAGGACAAATTATAGGTTTTTCAGCTAATATTAAAGGCTCTTCAAACTACGAAGATATAGCAGATTCAGATATTGTAGTGATTACAGCAGGATTACCAAGGAAACCTGGAATGTCAAGAGATGACCTTATTGAGGTCAATTTCAAAATTATTAAGGATGTATGTGAAAAAATTAAAAATTATGCTAAAAATTCAATAGTTATAGTTGTTACAAATCCTTTGGATGCAATGACATATGCAGCATATAAAATTTTAGGATTTGAAAGAGAAAGAGTAATAGGTCAAGCAGGTGTTTTAGATAGTGCAAGACTTGCCTATTTCGTATCTCAAAAATTAAATGTTTCACCTTCTGAGGTTCAAGGTTTAGTCCTTGGAACACATGGTGATGATATGCTCCCACTTATTAAATATACAACTGTAAATGGTATTCCAATTACTAAGCTTTTAAGCAAAGAAGATATTGATGAAATTGTAAATAGAACTAAATATGGTGGTGGTGAGATAGTTCAACTTATGGGAACATCTGCATTCTTTGCGCCTGGTAATGCAGTAGCTTATATGGTAGAACTTATTTTAAAAGATAGTAAAAAGCTAGTTCCTGCAAGTGTTTATACAAAAGGTGAGTATGGTCTTAGTGATGTTGTAATAGGACTTCCAATAATTCTTGGGAAAAATGGCTTGGAGAAAATTGTAGAGCTTGAATTAGATGAGAATGAAAGAAATTTATTAAACAAATGCGCACAGCATATAAGAGAGCTTCAAAGTATTGTTGATAGGTTGTTATAATTATAAAATTGATACTTTAAATTCATCTATGTGATCTAATAAGGCTGTTCTTTCAAGCTTATATAGATTAGATCTGTATCTTTCAAACACCCCATTATTTCTAATGTTTAAGATAATCTCAAAACCATCATCTGCATGATTTCGCTTTATAAAGTCTATTAACTTATTAACATTTGCTTCATCACTTAAATCCAATTCAAAAATAACTTTATTACCAAAATTTTTTAGTGTTAAAACTTCTATACTTTCAAGCATAATTTCAGGATATCTCTGGTCATCTTCTTCATCATAGCTTAGAATACCTGTTATTCTATATGCAAAATATTCTCCTTCAATAATATCTTTATACTTAATATATTTGCTTGCAGGCACAAATACATCAATTGAACCTGTAAAGTCTTCAACTGTTAAAATGCAATAAGTTTCCTTATTTGAATTCTTTTTAGTTTGCACGAAAACCTTAGCAACATATAAAACAACTTTATTATCCTTAATATCTTCATTATTATACAAATCTTCTATCTTAAGTCCATGATATATCTCAAAGAACTTTTTAAAGCTATCCAATGGATGTCTTGTCAAATACATTCCAAGTGAATCCATTTCACACTTTAATATAAAGTTTTCATCATCTTTTTGAGCATTTTCATCTTTATTATCAAAACCCATTGAGAACAAACTGCTTCCTATTGAAACATTAACCGTTCTATTTACCCTTAAAAGAGCATTCTTCCTTGATTTTATCAATCTATCAAGTGCACCAGATTTAATAAGAGCTTCTAAAACTTTTTTGTTTATTCCCTTAATCCTAATTTTCAAATCTTCTATACTTCTAAACTTACCAAGCTTCCTTGCATTTAATATTTCCTTAATTGTATTCTCACCAATTCCCTTAATACCACCAAGTCCATATCTTATCGTGTTTTCATTTTCAATTTTAAATTCATAATCACTTTCGTTTATATCAGGTGGAAGAACAGTTATACCAAATTTTTTAGCTTCATAAATAATAGCTGGTGCTTTTTTGGAAAATTGCTGTCCTTTTAACATTTCAAGTGATAATAATGCAGAATAAAATTCAATTGTATAGTTTGCTTTAAGATATGCAGTTTGATAAGTCAGCAGGGCATAACATGCAGAATGTGATTTATTAAATGAATATTCAGCAAATTTTTCAATTGTTTCCCAAAGTTTCATAACTTTTTGTGGATCTTTGCCTCTACTTATTGCACCATTTATAAATTCATCTCGCATCTTTTCCATTAAATCCCTCTTCTTCTTTCCAATAGCTTTTCTTAGAACATCTGCTTGACCAAGTGTAAAACCTGCCAGTTTATTTGCAATCTGCATGACCTGTTCTTGATATACAATAATCCCATATGTTTCTTTTAGTATTTCTTCCAGCTCTTCAAAATCGTATTCAATTTTCTTTCTTCCAAATTTCCTATCTATATATTCATCAGCCCAATTTAATGCACCAGGTCTATACAATGCTATTAAGGCTATTAAATCTTCAAATCTATCAGGCTTCATTTTCATAACTAGTTCTTGCATACCTCTTGAAGATTCAAGCTGGAATATACCAATTAAATTACCTTTCCAAAGCATTTCATAAGTTTTTCTATCATCAATTGGAATTTTATCAATATCAAAGTTAGGATCTTTTCTATTTCTAATCAGTTCAACAGTCTTTTCAATAATACTAAGGACTGTTACAGCAAGCAAATCAATTTTTAGTATACCAAGCTTTTCAAGAACATCTTTATCAAACTGAGTAGTAATAATTTTATCTTTTTTGTTTGAAGACTTTGAAATAGCTAATGGTGTATAATTTGTAATATCATCAGGTGTTATAGCTATACCTGCTGCATGAACTGAAGTTGTTCTTGGCTTGCCTGAAATGGCTTTTGCATATTTTAGGATTTCATCTAATTTTGGGTTTGATTGCAAAGCTTGTTTAATTTCAGGTATTGAATAAATTTCATTAAAAATTTCCTCTTTTGATTTTTGAACATTTGGATTATATGGAATTAGTTTAGTTAGATAGTTTATTTCTGAATATGGATAATCAAAAACTCTTGCGACATCTTTTATTGCAGCTTTTGCTCCAAGCTTATTAAATGTTATTATTTGAGCAGTTGAATTTATACCATACTTTTCAAACAAATAATCAATAACTTTATCCCTCTTTAAATCTCCAAAATCTAAATCAACATCTGGTGGAGAAATTCTTTCTGGATTTAAGAACCTTTCAAATAGAAGATTATACCTAAGTGGGTCAATTTTTGTAACATCTAATGCATATAGAACTAGCGAACCTGCCGCACTACCTCTTCCTGGTCCAACAGGGATATTATTATTTTTGGCAAATTGGACAATATCATAAACTATTAAGAAATAGCCATCAAATCCAAGTTTTTCAATTGTTTCAAGTTCCATTTCAAGCCTTTCTTTATAAGCAGAAGGTATCTCACCTTTCATCTTATTTTTTAGACCTTCATAAGCTAATTCTCTTAAGCTTTTTTCTGTTGTTAATTTTGGTAATTTTAGATTGTTTGGATCTAATTTTATATTATAATTACATTTTTCTGCTATTTCTAACGTATTTTTTAGAGCAAATTCATAACCTTTGAATAACTCATACATCTGGAAAGGACTTTTCATATAGATTTCTCTTGTTTCAATTTTAAAGCGTTTAGGATCATCAATTTTACTTTTACTATGAATTGCAAGTAATATATCTTGTATTCTATAGTCTTCTTGGTTTATATAATGAACATCATTTGTAGCAACAACTTTTAAATTGAATTTTCGAGCAAAATCCAATAATTCTCTATTTATCTTTTCATTTTCCTTAATACCAACATCTTGAATTTCAAGATAAAAATTATCCTTAAAAATCTCATAAAACCATCCTATTAAATTTTTAGCATTTTCATAATTATTAGCGAGTATATTTTGAGCAATTTCACCCTTTGGACAACCAGATAAAACTATTATACCTTTTGAATACTTCTCTAAAAGCTCTTTATCTATTCTTGGCCTTGTAAAGAAACCTTCTAAATATGCAAATGTAGAAAGTTTATACAAATTTTTAAGACCTTCATCATCTTTAGCTATTAGTGTAATGTGAAAGTAGGCACTTTCATCTTCTTTTGTAGGTTTCTGATTTCTATAACTAGGAGCAACATAAGCCTCCATTCCTATTATCGGCTTTATACCTTCGTTAATAGCGCACTCATAAAATTCGATAATGCCAAATAGATTACCATGGTCAGTAAGGGCAAGTGCTGGCATTGATAGTTCTTTTGCCCTTTTTACCAAATCTAAAACGCTTGGAACACCATCCAATAAACTATATTCACTATGAACATGTAAATGAACAAAATCCAAATTTGACATATGAAAATTTTAAATCATAAAAGAACTAGCTAAATTTTATCCCTTAAAATTATCAAGTTATGCTACTTTTTTTAATGCTTCAAATAAGTAAGGAAGAGTTCTATCAATTTAGGGAAGAGATAAGGACGGAATTTGCGAGGATATATGGTAGGATGGATAAAATTGAAGCTCAAATACAAGCTCTTAATCAAAGGATAGATGCAATTGAAAAAAGGATAGATGATATGCGCTCTGAAACTAATACTAAAATAAACATTATAATTACAATTTTTACAGCTATGTTTGCTGCTGTTCTTGGTCTTTTGGGTGTGTTTTTATATAGTTGGATAAGCTTTATTAGAGAGCATAAAGAGAAGAAAGCGGATAAAGAAGAAGTTATAAAACTTCAAGAGAAAATAAAAGAATTGGAAGCACAAAGGAATTGAAAGAAAAACAAAATTTACTATTAGAAGCAATTTGGGACTTGGCACAAAAGCAAGGTAATAAGGAATTAATGGAAAAATTAGAACCTATGAAAAAGTCCTAACACACTTTAAAATTTTGCAATTTATGTTATTAGATGAGCTACTTGAAAAATTCAAAAATAAAAACAGATTAGCTCTATCAAAAATTATAACACTTGTGGAAAATGAGATAAATACTGAGATAATATTGTCAGAAATTTATAAATATACAGGGAAAGCTCATAGAATTGGTATAACAGGGCCACCTGGTGCAGGCAAATCTACTTTATTGAATAAGCTTTCAATTTACTATAAAAAAAATCATTATAATCCTTCTATTATAGCAGTAGATCCATCTTCACCATTTTCAGGTGGTGCTTTGCTTGGAGATAGATTTAGGATGATGGATGCTTTGAATGAAAGCATCTATATTAGAAGTATGGCAAGTAGAGGAAGTCTTGGAGGCATTGCAAAGACTACAATTTTTGTTGCTGATGTAATGGATGCTTATGGATTTGACCCTATATTTATAGAAACTGTTGGTGTGGGGCAAATTGAGCTTGATATTATGAAAGCATCTGATACAATTGTAGTTGTTTTAGTTCCAGAATCAGGTGACAGTATTCAAGCTATGAAGGCTGGACTTATGGAAATAGGTGATATTTTTGTTATAAACAAAGCAGACAGAGAAGGTGCTGATAAGATTTACACAGATCTAAAATTAACACTTGATATGGGTTTTAATACAAAGGATAAAGATTGGAAACCACCAATTATTAAAGTTTCCGCTATTAAGGAAATGGGTATTCAAGAATTATTTGATGCAATAAATAAACATAAGGAATACATCAAAAGTAATGAAAAACTAATTAAAATGAGAAGGGAAAGATATTATAATGAATTTGAAGAACTTGTAAAGGAAAAACTGTGGCAAAATTTTAAGGATAAAAAGGATTTAGAGAAAATTTTAGAAAGAGGTTTTTTAGAAAAGAAAAGTCCTTATGAGCTTTTAAGAGAGGTTTTAGATGATTAAGGTAATTGCAGAGAATAAAAAAGCAAAATCAAATTATGATATTATTGAAACATATGAAGCAGGCATTGAACTTAAAGGAGCTGAAGTTAAATCTATAAAGCTTGGTAAAATTTCATTCAAAGATAGTTTCATAATTATTAAAAAGGGGGAGCTTTATGTTATAAATATGTATGTAGCACCATATGAATTTTCGACACATGAAAAAGTTGATCCAGAACGACCAAGAAAATTATTACTTCATAGAAAAGAGATTGATAGGATTATAGGAAAGTCAAAGGAAAGGGGATTAACAATTATTCCAATTAAAGTTTATCAAAAAAACCATCTAATTAAAATGGAAATAGCACTTGCAAAAGGATTAAAAAAGTATGAAAAGAAGGAGAAAATAAAAGAGAGAATTTTAGAAAGAGAAATAAGGCGTGAATTAAAGAAGTATAGATGAAACTTTTTTTAATTTTTTATCTTTCTCTGATAAAATTGGATTTTCAACGGGCCATGGAATTTTTAATACTTCATCATTATAAATAATACCATCCTCATAATTTGGATCATAGTATTCATCAACAAGATAAATTAAGTGTGTATCTTCAAGAGCTAAAAATCCATGTGCATATCCCTTTGGGATAAAAATTGCCTTATTTTCATCAAGCTCAACTGTAATATAATTTAAACTTTTTAAATCAACTACAACATCAAAAATTTTACCACTTATAACCTTTACTAATTTTGCTTGTTCTTTAGGATGCCTTTGAAAATGAAGTCCTCTTATAACATTCTTTTTTGAAAATGAATGATTTAATTGAACAAAATGAACATTTAAATTTAATTCTCTAAAAACTTCAATAAAAAATCCCCTATCATCAACAAATTTATTAAGTTCAAATAGAAAAACACCTTTTAATGATAACTCACTTACTCTCACCTTATATTCAAAATTTTCATTGTTTCCCTAACTACATTATAATCACTATCCTTTGCCGTTGTTATACCATCCCAACCATAAACCTCTTTTAAAATTTTCATTGCATTTTCATCATTGTTCAAATTCAAAAATGCTTGCTTTAACTTCTGCTTTAAGTTTTCATCTAAATTCCTTCTTACTACAATTCCATCATTTGGTATATTATCAGTATAAGCAATAATTTCAAGCTTATCCCTTATATCATTATATTCTTTTAACAATCTATTCTCAGCACCTTCAAATGTAGTAGCTAAGTCTGCCTCTTTATTATAGACTGCTAAAATTGCATTATCATGTGAGCCAGTTTGAATTCTATCTTTAAAGAATTTGTCAGGGTCAATACCATTTTTTATTAAGTAAGCTTTTGGAAATAGATAGCCACTTGTCGATGCAGCATCAGGATAAGCCCAAATTTTCCCCTTTAAATCATTTAAGCTTTTTACTTCTCCTTTCCTTGCTACAAATTGAGACCTATAATAAGCTTTTCCTTCCCTAACGGCCTTTGCAATAATCTCAACATCATATTTCTCATGAGCTAAAACGTATCCAAATGGTGGTAAAAACGCTATATCTATTTTATTACTACCAAGAGCTTCAATAAGAGCAGTATAATCTGTTGCCAAATAAGTTTTAATTTTAATACCAACTTTCTTTGATAAAATGTCAGCAAGAGGTTTTGCAGTGGTTGCTATTTTTTCTGTTTCAGCAGATGGTGTAAATCCAAGAACTAAAACATTTTCTTTATTACAACCTATTAAAAAACCTAAAAAAATAACAGCTAAAATATTTTTCATTTTATCTATCAACTTCCTTTATCCAATCCCCCAAAGGGAGATAGACACTACTCTACTTTCTTTATACCCTTGTAATGATAACCAGCCTTTTCAATAGTATCCTTTATCTTATTTTCATCAAACTTGTAACCATCTTTTAGAACAACATAGAATACTTCTTTCTTAGCATCGTATGAAACATCTTTTACTTCATCAAGCTTCAAAAGAGCACTCTTTACTTCTTCAACACAATGGGAGCAGGATATACCATCAACGCTAATTGGTGTTCCATTAGCTTGTGATACAGCAACTTCACTTACAGAGGCTTTATGTGCATGTGCTTTTTCATCACCTGGGCATGCAAACGCAATACCCACAAATATCAAAATTAAAGTGAGCGTTCTCATGGCTTTCTACCTCCTTTCTAACATCTTCATGATCTCTTTAACAGCTTTTATTCCTGCTTTTATCATATCAACACTCACACCTCCTCTATAATAGGCAAAAAGATGTAAATTCTCATATGCAGTATTTAAGTAAGCTATTAGTTTCCCATTTTTTGGTATCTTCTCAATGGCTCTAAAATATGCTTCAATTGAAGATGGTAATTTGCTAATATCATAACCCTTCAAAAGTAAATAACTATCAATTGCTCTTAATGCAGACAAATAAGCTATTGCACATGCCTCCTTTACTTTCTTGGAATCTTTATATCTTCCGTATTCAATAGTTACCTTTGATAATATCTCCTTTGCATTCTTTAAATATAACTTAGCTTCTTTCATTGCCTCATCAGGTGTCTTTGGAACTTGAATGTCTAATCCTCTTTTCATAACTCCAAAATTTTAAAGTATATCAGGTTTTCTACTTAAAACATATAAATACTCTTGAATCCATCCTGCCCAACTACCATATTTTTTTCTAAAAAATTCACTTATAGTTCTATAATCTTTATCTGTCAAACTCTTATTTTCTTTTAGCTTAAACTCATCTCTATAAAGGTTAAAAACAATTTTCTTGATATGAACATCAATAGGAAATGCCATGTCAAAATCCAATGAAAATAATAATATACAATCTGCGATTTTTCTACCTATACCATTTATTGAAATAAGCTTATTGTGTGCAATTTCATAAGGTAAGTTTTTTAAATTATACAAGTCAAATCCATTTAAAACAGCTTTTGAAAATTCAATTGCATAATAGATTCTATTTTCAAACCTTACAGGTAAATGTTTTAATTCTTCAAATTTTGCATTTGCAATTTGTTCAGGATTTGGAAAGTTCAACTCATTTGAGAATTTTTTTGATAATAAATATACACACTTTGAGATATTATAAACAGTATTTTGAGTGGAAAATATAAATGTTATAGCTGTCTCAAATGGTTCCTGCCTTAGTATTCTAATACCCCTATACTTTAAGGCTTCTCTTAAAACATTATCCCTTTCCATAATCCTATAAAGTTCATTAATATCCTTATCAAATTTAAAATAGAAATGTAAAAATTCTTCAACTTTCAAATCAGTCTTAAGCTGTGGAATATAGAAATTTTCATATTTGCACTTATAATACAAATAATCCTTTTCTTGTTTAAGTCCTAAAAAGTTGTTGTACAAGACTGCCCAAATAAATCCATCCCTATCTAACTTTGCATATCTAAAATTAGCATTTTCATAAACACCCCATCTAAACGCCTGACCACATGTCAAAGTAGTATATAAATTTAAATCATTTGGTATTTTAAATTTTCCCTCTATCAACAGTGATTTGAAAATTATAAAGTAAATAAATTCTAGAAGATAACATTCCTTTTCACCCTATTCCCAATTGAAGTTAATAGAACATATGGAATTTTATTTATCTTCTCAGCAACATCCAACAAATTTATATGTTCACCAAATATCTCAACTAAATCTCCTTCATTTAAATCATCCCCTTCAATCACAGTGGAATCCATTGAAATTCTCCCAAGAACCTTGTAAAATTTATTCTTTGCATAAACTTTTCCTATATTAGAAAGTTCAATTTGAAATCCATCTGCATAACCAAATGAAATTACTGCAATTTTCATATCTCTATTTGCTCTAAATGTTCTAGAA
>FWWM01006451.1_pt1 | contig 24537 bp, 25 predicted proteins | sample 2228351 | NCBI WGS metagenome assembly FWWM01 (sample SAMEA103939774, study PRJEB20133) | metagenome
CTTTTAACTTTTTCGTAAGATTGTTATCAATGATTTGCTTTAATTTGCAAAATTTAATAAAATTGTATTTTAGTTGACTATGATAACAGATTTAAATTCAAAAACATCAATAGAACTTATAATTAAGAGTTTACCTAATGAACTTGTTTATCCCAACGATTTTATTGATAAAATAATCTGTGGTGATTGCAGAGAATTAATAAAGAATATTCCGGATAAGACCATAGATGCAATTATTACTGATCCACCGTATGGATTAAGCAAAAAAGACATTATGAATGATAATGACCTATCGGTTTTCTATGTGATTCTCCCTGAATGTTACAGAGTTTTGAAAGACAACAGTTTTTTTATGACCTTTTTCAGCACAAAATATCTATCTGAATTATTTAAACAGAATCCTTTTACTTATTTCTGGCAAATAGTATTATATTGTCCTGAAGGTCGGGTAAAATCTCCCATTGGATTTACGAAATATATGTCCTGTGTAGTATTTACCAAAGGAAAGCCTAAAATAGTTAAGCGGAATAAAGATATTTTTGTCGATACCCCTGGAAAGATGGTTGAACCTGATGAAGGTTACATTAATCACCCAACACCAAAGCCAAAACATTTTATTAAAGAACTTCTTAAGATGTTTACAAAAGAAGGAGACATTATATTGGACCCATTTGTAGGTAGTGGCGGTGTAACCATGGCTTGTTATCAGACGAAAAGGAGATTTATTGCTTTTGAAATTAAAAAAGAATATTGCGTATTAGCTTATCAAAGATTAATGAATGCTTCTAAAATTGGTCTAAAAAAACAAGGTGAATTATGGTCAAGATAAACGGCCAGCAAGCACTAAATCATTTTTCAAAGAAAGAAAAAGTCTTGGGTCAGTTTTTCACACCTAAGGAGGTAGTGGATTTTATATTGGATTTTATTCTCATAAATTCTGATAAGAAAGAGAAGGCTGTAGATCCTGCCTGTGGTGATGGTATATTTCTTGAAGGATTAATCGAGAGAGGTTTCAAGGAAATTATAGGAGTTGATGTGGATAGCAATATTGTAGCCTCTATACCATATAAAATTAAGAATAATGCTAAAATAATAAATGCCGATGGACTTCTCTTCGAACCAGAAAATTGCTATGATGTTATTGTAAGCAATCCACCGTTCAGTGCAAAATATGGCAGGGTCCAAAACAAAGATATACTTTCTCGTTTTGAGCTCGGGAAAGGAACAAATAGTCAGCCCATTGAAATCTTATTCTTAGAAAAATTTATTCGGCTAGCATCTGAAAACGGAATTATAGGTGTTGTCCTTCCTTTTGGGATTATCTCAAACAATAATCTTAAATCAATCAGAAAGTATATATTTAAGCATACTAAAGTCTTAGCTGTTGTTTCTCTTCCAAGATTTATTTTTAATGGTAGCGCCTCCACAAGTTCTAAAACTTGTTTACTATTCCTACAAAAAAGGAAGACGACCGACAGGTATAAAATTTTTATGAGCATTGTTAACTCATTGGAAGAATTAAAAGAAGTAATAAATCTCTTTGTCCAAAAGAGGGAGAAAGAAAATCTATCTTTTTGGGTAGAAATAAAAGAAAACAATCTAACTCCTGAATTTTATAATCCTGAATATAGAAAAGTGGAAGAGGAACTTTTAAATTGTCCTTTTAAGACAGAAAGGTTGAAATACTTAATTGACGAAATGTTCTGTGGGAGAACTGAATATGAAAGCAAAAGGACCTTTTCAAAAGAGGGCATTCCGTTTATTTCAGCGAAAACTATAACAAATTTTGGCATTGATTTTTCTAATGATAGAAAATTTATTTCAAAAAATAGTGAAATGTTTAAACCTCAATCTTTAGTAAAGAAGAATGATATTATATTTGTCAGAGTTGGAGTTGGATGTATTGGTAGAACCGTGGTAGTAACTTCCAAAGATGAATATGGAGCAGTTGATGATTGGAGTTATGTAATCAGAACGAAGAAAAATCTCTCTCCTTATTTTTTAGCTTTTTATTTACAAACCAAATATGGAAAAATTCAATTAGAAAGGATTAAAAGAGGTGTTGGAACCGTGACCATTCCTCAATCTTCATTGAAAGAAATTCTTGTTCCTATTTTTGAAGACCAAAAGATATTTAAAGAGTTATATTTAAAAATGCGCAGAGCCTACAAAGATGGTTTAATAGATGATTCTCGAAAGTTATTTGAGAAGGCTATTAAAACTGTAGAGGAAACTATAAAAGGCTAGTAAGTATCTCTTTTATGTCTCTATTATGAATCTCCGACAGAACGGAAAATGTTTTTATTGTTCCCTGAATATCCTCTAAAGTAGGATACCAAAAAGCGATTTCTTTTGATTTGGCAACTCTTCCAGCTATTGGCTTTTCATCGATACTACTAAGAACGTTTTCTACTGGTATAAAAATATATAACATTGGTTGATATCCGACAGCTCGTTGTTTGTGCTTTAGTTCACCTTCTACAAAACAAGAATTAGCAAGGGTCTTATGAATAATTGGAACTTTCCGGAATAAAACTTCAAATTCATTTAAAAATTTATCATCTGTGATGAGTTTTTTAATATCATAACTTTCAGCAAAGAAGCTTTTGATATTTTCAGCATATTCTTTTAATTTTCCTAAATCAGTTTTTGTTAATAATCTATTCCTATAGCCTATTTCTAACATTTTTCCTATTTCTATCAATTCTCTGTCCTCATTATAATAAGAGATTTGCCACTCTATTAAGTCATCGTTTTTAAGAGCAATTTGTCGCACTGGTAAAGGGTTATCATTTCTTTTGACCCGGACTTTGCTTGTTGGAAGAGTAATGGGTAAAAGACACACTATTTTATTTTTATTCTTATCAAAGCAGACTTCACATTGATTATTTGGCATATTTCTTTATCCCTTTAATTAAACTACCTTCTTCGAGCCACTTATCAATTAGATCTTTTTTGAATCGCCATTGTCCAGCTACCTTCATAGCCGGAATTTCTCCTTTTTTAGCAAGTCTATAAATTGTATGACCATTGACCTGAAGATATTCAGCCACCTGATTTACTGTTAAAACCATTCCCTTTAAAGAGGCATTTAAGTTATTTTCTTTTTTGGTTCGCATAGTTAACTGAAATACAATTTTATTAAATTTTGCAAATTAAAGCAAATCATTGATAACAATCTTACGAAAAAGTTAAAAGAAAGTCAAGCAGAAAAAAATTAGGTGGTATATTAAAATAAATAAACTCTACCGATGAAATTGGCAGAGAGAAACTGCCACGCTGAAAGTGTGGCAGGAAGTAAAGGGAGCAGTGTGAGGAAGTTCCGCCCTTTCTTTATTTCTGGTGAAAGGAATGGGAATCAATCATAGAAGTGATGCAGAGAAAATCAAAATTGCTATTAATGAAAGGGCGGGATATCCGAGCCTGCGACCATTACCTTATCGGATTTGTATTGGGTGATAGATTTCATTTTTGAATTTCAAGGGTATGGTATGAAAGTTGTCTAATAATGGCTCCTCGGGAGGGACTCGAACCCCCAACCTAGTGGTTAACAGCCACCCGCTCTGCCATTGAGCTACCGAGGAGCAACATTAAATTATTATCACATTCTCCTTAAACAGTCAATTATTTTTCTCTTTGAATAGAAAATGGCAATATAAGGAAGTAAAGGTCAGCATAAGATAGGAAGCTTAAAATGCTCTATCTTACTCAAATTAATTTTCGCATCAAGGACAGAATAAGTAGGGGGGGTTAAAGTTTTCTTATATTCTTATCTGAAAAGAACAGCCAGGAAATTTATGACCACTGATGAGGGAATTGGTCTGAGAAGTTTTTCCTCGATTTGTTCAGCTTTTGATAAAATCTCCAATTCCTTTTCTTTGAGTTCCATTTCCATTTTCGTCTGCAGGCTTACAATTTGATTATTTATGTTTGCTATTTCCACTTCTGCTTGCTGTTTTCTAAGGTTCGCTTTCTCCCTTCTTGTTATTACATTTGTGCCAGCTCTTCTTAAACTCCCTCTCGGACTCCTTCCAGTTAGAATTGAGAAAATTCCTGAGCCCACATCCATTGCTGTCTCAATTGTGAGAGTTTTAAGCTCTGTTTCTGCTCGAGCTTTTCTTGACTGTGCAGTTCTTAATTTACTTTCAAGACTTATTTTCTCTTTTGCAAATTTTGCCCTAATTTTATCCACCTCGTCCTGGAGAATGGATAGGGATTCACTCTTAATACGGTTAATGAATTCTATCTTGCTTTCCTCTAAACCACTGTAAACCTTGAAGGTAGGATTGTAATAATAAACTTCTTCCTTGCTTTTTATAAATTGCTTGATTTGTTCCTGAATGTTCTTGTAGTAATCCTTTTTGAGAAGTTTTTCAGGGATTTCCGAATAAGTCGCGCCTTCAGGTGGTTTTGACTCTCTCGAAGGAGCTAAGTCTAAAAATTCAATATTCTCCAAGGAAATAATTTCCAGTGCAGGGTTTAGAATTATTCTGAATGTTTTTTCCAGGAAAATATTTGCTGTTTTCTGCTTGTATAAAGCTTCCACTTCAGCATAAATGTAAGGGGAATAAGTTCCCGCTCCTTTTTTTGTTTCGAATATAAGAGGAATTCCCTCTGGAAAATCGGGCAAATACTTTTTAACCTCGCTTTTAATTGCAATTGATTCCACAGGGGTTTCCTTCTGTTTTAGAGACATGAGGCTTGAGATTTGAGTTTTTGTGAGAGGGCCTCTCAGATAGCTCATTGCCCAACGGGATGTTATTATTTTGGGCTCATTGGTATGAACATTGTGGACTAAAAAGGTTCTTGGTTTTAAAGAGCCAAGAATTGTTTCAAAATATTTTCTATCAAAGGATTTACCTGATTCTTGCAATGTGCCCTCAAGCCCTGAAATTACCCTTTCTTTATCTCTCTCCTGTTGAAGCTTGCCGAGAAACCATGTCCCTGCATTTGTAAGACCTTTGTAATCTATGTCCACAGGGTTCTGGGTTGCAAGTATTATAGAGAGTCCGAAAGCCCTTGCTTGCTTCATAAGTGTGAGAAGGGGAAACTTGGAAGGAGGATTTCCAGGATGGGGAGGAAAATACCCAAAAATCTCATCAAAGTAAAAGATTACCCTGGGACTATCTGTTCCTGGTTGAGACCTCATCCATGAAAGGAGTTCCTGAAGAAGAAGTGTGACAAAGAACATTCTTTCAGGATCAGAAAGATGGGCAATATAGAAAATCGAAACCCGAGGCTTGCCATCCTTCTTAATGAAATTATCAATGTTTAAAGGTTCGCCTTGAAGCCATGTCTGGAAAACAGGAGAAGCTACCAGAGAGTTTAACTGCACGCTCAGTTGCATTCTTTCTAGTTTTGGAAAGAATGAGTCTACACTGAATACGCCAAGTTTTTCAAAGGGTGGCTTTTGCACTTGCAAAATAAGATCCTCTATGGTGAGGTCATGACCTTTTTCCCATGAATCGCTGATTATAGCGGAGATAAGAATATGTTCCTTACTTTTCACTGGATCCGCATGAATTCCAAGGAGATCGAGTAGAGCAGTGGTTACACCTTTTATCTTCTCAATTTTTTCTTCCTCATCCAGATCTTTTGAGGGTTTTTTAAAACTCTGAAGAACACTTACTGGAATCCCTGAACTTGAGCCAGGAGTGAAAATTGTAAAATCCGCTGAATTTTTTAACTCAAGAATCCTTTCTAAAGGTATATCCCACTCAGAAAGACCATTTTCCCATGTGCTGGCAATGCTTTCTGCGTAAGTCTCAATATTCTGACCTTTTAATCGGGCTTGTTCAGGGTCTATCCATGGTAAAAATTCTTGTGGCGTCATTTTAGGGAATGTAAGTAGAAGATTTGTAAGGTCTCCTTTCGGATCTACTGCAATCACCGGAATGCCGTCAAGAATGGCTTCTTCAAGAGCGACAATTGCCATACCTGTTTTACCTGAACCAGTCATACCAATAATTACAGCATGAGTGGTTAGATCCTTTGTTCTATAAAGAAATTTGTCTTTTAGAACCCCTGTCTTAACATCGATTTCTCTTCCAAGATATAAATTGGTCTTCTCTATCATAAAATCTCTCCTTTGTCTTTTTTATTATAAGTTATTAGCAAAAATTGTCAAAAATTAGAGGATTTTTCAGCCTCTTTTGATTTTTATTTATTTAATTAAATAGAGAAGGATAATTATAAAAAATTGTCAGGGATAAAAACTGTGGTTAAAAATTTACTTTTTATTCTAACCAGATCTTTACAGTGGCCTCCTGGTCTTCTGCAATCAAGAGATCCGTAGAGCTAAATCTTTTCAATTCCTTAAATAAATCTTTTAAGTCTATTTCAGTTTCCCCTTTATTTATTCTACATTTTTTGCATGTTTTTAGAATTTTTTCAAGAAAGGGAAGATATATTCTTATTTTAATTTCCTCCTCCCCTCCCTTTTTTCTCTCAACAATGCTTATTTTCAGCCATTTATCCTCATTAAATGGTTTTGAGAAGCCCTGAGATTCCTCCGCTTTCAGGCTTCTTTTTATTGCTTTTAGGTCCTCTTTATCTGAAGAGATAATCAATGAAAAGCTTAAAATAAACAAAATAAGCAGAATCAATATTTTTCTCATGGTTTCCTCCTATTCTATCCAGATTTTTATTATCGATTCTTCATCATCAATTTCTAATATTTCTGCTTTTTCCATGTTTAAAAACTTCTGGATAATTTCGTTTATATCACCTGCTCTCATCTTCTTACCGTCTATCTTGAAAATAGCACTTGTTCTGATTTCAGATTTAGAAATAGCCTGTAGAGCGAGGTTAACAAGCTCCACAGGTATTTTTATTGAAATTTCCTGTTTACCTGAAGCTCTGTTTATTAAGGCTATCCTTAGCATTTTAGTTTTTTTACCCTCTTCCAAATAATTGCTTACAAGAGTAGGATCAATTCTCAAAAGAGCAATCTTAGCTCTCTCTTTGAGCTCAGGATCTTTTTCATTCTTGACGATCTCCTTCAGGACAGGGACTGAAAAGAATTTTTGATCATTCTTAAGATAACTGAGCTTAAATGCTGAATAATATCTTATTACTTTCTCATGGCTATTAAGTCTTGATTTGATATTTTCAAGATATTTTTCGTTTCCTTTTTTGTAAAGTTCATAAGAGAGATCTATTATTGCTATTTCTGCTTCTTCTGAAAATTTTCTTTTCCTTTTTTGATTTAAATATTTTTCGAGAACATTTATAGCTTCTTCTTCTCTTTTGCCCTGTTCCTGAAGACATTGCCCTAAATAAAAAAGAACATCTGTGTTTCTGGCACTTTCAGGGTAATTCTTTAAAATTTTCTCGAGTTTCAGTTCAGCTTCTTTCCATTTTCTTTCAAACATCAAAAGTTTTGCTTCAGAAAGTTCCTTTTCTTCTGCAAAAACAGGGGTTAAACAAAAAGTAAAAATAAACAGAACGATGGAGACCATATATTTTCTTTTTTTTCTGCCTTTCTCTCTCATAAGATTCTATACTCCTTTAATTCATCCTTTATAAGTTTTATCTTTAGAATCAGGTTCTCTTTTTCAATTAGCTGATGGATCTCCTCTCTTTCTTCCTTTTCTTTTTTATACTCCATAAAAATAAAATCTAATTTTGTGGCGAGCTCAATGGCATTGGGAAATTCTTTTAAGTAATTATTAATGTATCTCTTTTTGAATATCATTTCCTCACTTTTTCTGCTCAAATTCTCTTCGTCCAGAGGAGTTTTACCCTTTAAATTCATAAGAAAGAGATGACTTTCATCAAGAAATTTAATAATTTCATTTTTTGCTGAAACCTTCTCTATCTTCTCAAAAATCAATTCTGAAGAATATGAGACTCTGTTTTTGTTGAAAATGGGTATGTATGGTCTGAGAAGATATAAAGATATGGATATTGTTAATAAAGTTAGAGCAGGAGCCAAATATTTCAGGGAAAGCAGGTTTGATAGAGGGGCACTTCTTGCTTGCGCGTGGTATTCTTTTTTGATTTTTTCAAATATTGCTCTTTCAAAGCTCTCCCAGTCAACCTTTTCCATTTCATTTTCTATCTCCCTTCTTTTATCCTTAGAAATAGCATCTATTACGGTGAGATAATCTTTGAATTCCTTGCATTCCATGCAATTCTTTATGTGATTTTTTAGATTTATGCCCAATTCCTCTTTTCCATTAAGATACACAGAAAGAAGCTCTTTCTGGATTTTCTTGCATATCCTCATTTTTCGCCCTTTGTCAGTAGGTCTCTTAAATTTTTTATCGCTTTGAAAAGAATGGATTTAGCCCCACCTTCTGAAATTTCCATTATTTCAGCTATTTCCTTTAGCTTCATACCATTAAAAAAACGAAGGGAGAAAGCTAATGCCTGCCTTTCGGGAATCATTAGAAGGGAGCTCTCCAGATTTTTTCTCATGTCTTCCCTTTTGCTCTCATCAATTTTCTGGAGCTCAGAAATTCTTTCATAATTTTCCTTTGTATTTCTTCTCTTTTTTAATCTGTAATGATCAATACAAAGATTCTTTGTGACTTTCACGAGCCATGCATCGATATCTTTGCTCTCCATTTTTCCTATCCTCTTCCATAACTTTAAAAGCACTTCCTGAGTAATGTCGAGGGCATCCTCTTTTTCTCTGAGAAATCCATATGCGAGGGTAAATATTTTCCCGCTGGTGATTCTGATAAGTTCGGAGAGTGCTTCTGTCTCGCCATTTTCAATTCTCTCAATAATTCTGCGATATCTTTCATCCTTTTTCTCTTGCCCCATTATTCAATTATATTACCTCAACCATATCAGAATTAAAGTATCTTTTCCTTCCATTTCTATAATGGGGCATGGACCTAATTTGTGAAGGTTTTTTAATACATGGAAGTCAATATCGCATTCTACCTCAGAATTTTTTATCATGCTATTTAGCCCTAACTTTTCGAAAAGGCTGGCTGTATTAATGCAGAAATTGAAAAACCAGAAGGGGACACTAATCTTAACTATATCTTTTGATTCCCCATGGTAAACAAAAATATTAATGTATCGAGCTCTCGGTGCCTTGAATTTTTCAAATCTCTCTATTTTTTCAACTTCACCCAGAGCTTTTTTAAGATAGGGTTCTGGATTTTGAACATTTTTCTTTATCTCTATAAGGCATGAAACCATAAGAAGGATAATGGGAAGTATTGCAAAGTTTTTCCATCTCATTTATCTTCTCCATTAAATAATAACGAATAACAAAAAAGTAAGGTTTCCTTTAAAGCTAAATTTTGGGATTTGAGGAATTTTAAATAAAATAAATCACATGCCTATCAATTTTGAGTAAATGCTTCTGGCTATGGATGTGTCCGAGGTTCCTTTTACAATTGCTCTTCCGTCCCTGAACAAAGTTATCTCGTAAGACTGATAAAAAAGCTTAACTAAATATTCGTTAAATATCACATTTCCAAAAGGCTTCAGTCTTTCCACAAGTTCTTCGAGATTTAATGATGTCTTTAGATGAGGGTTTATCTGAACTGAGTTTTCTCCACAAATAGAAAAATTAGAGGAAGTTTTTTTCCCCTCGAGAAACTCAAATCTTCTTTTTCCACAAGCTGGACAATCCTCCTTTTTCAATTGAGAAATATTCATTTTTTCAAACTCATTTTTCCAGAGGTCAACGAATAACAATTCTTTTCTCAAGCGATCTTCCCTTCCAGTTAGAATTTTTATAGCTTCAGTAGATTGAATAGATGCAATCAGGACAACTATAGAGCCCGCTATTCCTGCGGTTTCACAAGTCATAGGACTTCTCTCGTAGGAGTCGTAAATGCATCTCAAGCATGGTGTTTTGTAAGGGATTATATTGAAAGTCATTCCGTAAGTGGAAAGGCATGTTCCATAAACCCATGAAATTCCAGTCTTTAAACTAAGATCATTTAGCAAAAATCTTCCTTCCATGTTATCCAGACCGTCAATTATAAGGTCTATTCCTTCAGCTAAGGATTCTGCATTGGTATGGTTAAAGTCAGCTACAATTCCCTCTATTTTCACCTCATGGTTTACCCTTTTTAGTTTTTCCTCTGCTAATATTGCCTTTGGGATTTGGGAGAAGATGTCATTTTCTTCAAAGAGTATTTGTCTTTGAAGATTTGTAATCTCCACAAAATCTCTGTCTACAATTCGCAACCTTCCCACACCAGCTCTTACCAGAATAGTAGCAATAGTTGAGCCTAATCCTCCACATCCTATCAACAGAACAGAGGATTTTAAAAGTTTTGTTTGCCCTTCCTCTCCTATTTCTGGTATCAAAATCTGACGGGAATATCTCTCCAGCATAAATAAATTATACTTCTATTTTTGCATAAAACGAAATAAAAGGTAGATTTACCCAATTATTTTTCCAGCCCTCTCTGGAGTTCGTCCCACCAGTTTGATAGATTTAACTCTCTTCCATTAATGAAGATATGAGTTATTTTTGTTCTTATATCTAAGGGGTCTCCATCGCAGATGAATAGATCAGCGTCTTTTCCTGGTTCAAGAGAACCCACTCTATTGTCTATCCCAAAAATCTTTGCAGGGTTTATTGTTAGGGCTTGTATAGCTTTTGAATGTTCCAAGCCGAAAGCCACTGCACGAGCTGGATGATAAGTTAAATCTTTTGCAATTGCAGGACTTCCTCCAGAGGAAAAGCAGAATAGAACACCCGCTTGAGAAAGTTTTAAAGGGTTAAGAAAAATTGAGTCATACCCATCCTCAGGTTGGGAAGGAAAGGCATAAAAATCCCCGAGTATTAAAGGTATACCAGCTTTTCTGATCTTATCTGCAACTTTATATGCTTCGGAGCAACCTTTGAATATGGCTTTGATTTTTTCTTCCTCAACAAATTTAATTGCGAGTTCTATGTCTTGGAATTTATCCACTGAAATTATTACAGGAATTTCTCCATTAAGAACAGGTTCTAAAGCCTCAAATTTTCTATTTACTGGAGGAGGTGTAATAGATGGATTTGATTTAGATAGTTTTTTCATTTCTATATATTTTCTTGCATCTTTGAAATAGTTTTTTAGTTCCTCTACTAACTTTGTAGCAACAGCCTCCTGTGTTTCTGGGCTTACTCCTCCTTCACCGCTCCTAAACCTTGGAGCAACAGGAAAGTTTATTACTGATGCGGCTACTTCTTTTAAAGCCATTTCAGGAAATGTTTTCCCTTCCATTTTTACAATAGCTGTTAAGCCTGACATAGTGCCTCCCCTTGGTGATACATGAGCTGTAGTGGTTCCATTTATTCTACTTGTGGCAAAATGAACAGAGTGGGGGTTTATAGCCCATGCCACACGAAGCTCAGGATTAAATTTACCTATTTCTTGAACATCTACTGTGCTCGGAATGGAGGAGATTTCAATGAGCCCGAGATGAGTAAAACCATCAATAAACCCAGGATAAATATATTTACCCTCAGCATCTATTATTCTGGCTCCTTCTGGAATTGCAATATCTTTTCCTAAAGATTTTATCTTCCCATTTTCGATTAAAATAGAACCATTCTCTATTTTTTCAGAAGTAACAGGGAAGATGGTGGCATTCTTTATAAAGATTTTTTCACTTGCGTAAGAAAGGGAAAATACAAAAAGGAGTTTAAAAATTAATGTGAATAGAATCTTTCTCATTTTGCACCTCCTCAGGCTTTTCTATCCTTCTTTTCTGTTTTTGCGCTCTTTTTTTTCTCTTCTTTTTTCTTCATTTCTTCGAGATATTTAGCTCTATCAAAATAAATTTCTCCATCTATTATTGTCATCTCGCATATGGCGTAGGTATCTAAAGGATGCCTGTTGAAAATGGCGAGATCCGCATCTTTTCCAATTTCAATCGTTCCTACCCATCTGTCTACCCCCAATATTTTCGCTGGATTTATGGTTATCATCTTTAGAGCCTCCAGTTCTGAAAGCTCTCCGAATCTAATGGTTTTTGCAGCTTCTGTAAATAATCTTCTCATTCTTTCTGAGTCATCAGAGCTAATGGCTACAAGAACACCCTTTTTAGCCATAAGGGCTGCAGAGTAGGGGGTGGTATTAAAAGCCTCCCATTTATATGCCCAAAAATCAGCAAAAGTGGAGACTGCTACACGGTGCTTTACAAGTTCATCAGGAATTCGATAGCCTTCGAGCCCATGTTCAAAGCAAACAAGATTTACTCCGTATTCACTGCAAAGCTTCATAATGGAAAGCATCTCCTGGGATTGATAGGCGTGACATCTCACCCATAGTTTTCTTCTCAAAATATCTCCTATTGCTTCCATTCTATAGTCTTTTCTGGGAGGGATGGGTTCTTTCACCTTTCCCTTCTTTGACTTCCATTCTTTTAACTTATTTTGGTAATCTTCCCACTTTCTCATGTATTGTTTTGCCTCTTCAAAGGATTTTCTTATTGCTTCCTCAACCCCCATTCTTGATGCTGGATATCTCTGAGTGCTTCCTAGTCGGAAGTTAGACTGTTTTGGATTCTCTCCAAGAGCCCATTTTATGGTTTTGGGAGCGCCTTTGAAAATCATTTCCTTTGCTTTCTTTCCCCACCTGAGCTTCAAAACTATTCCTTTACCACCTATGGGATTGGCTGAACCGTGCATGGTGTGGATGGTGGTTACTCCTCCAGTGAGAGCGTAAAATATAGATATGTCCTCTGGATTTATGATATCTTCCACATCTACTTCTGCAGTGATTAGTTCTCCGGTTTCGTTTACTCCTCCCTCAAGGGCTATATGAGAGTGGGAATCTATAATTCCGGGTATTACCCATTTACCATGAAGCTCAATAATTCTGGCTTCCTTTGGCGCTTGAATTCCTTTGCCTATTGCTGAAATTTTTCCATTTTTGATCAGTATATCTCCTTCCTTTATTTCCTCTCCTGTGATGGTGATTATGTTTCCATTTTTCAATAGAAGAATCTCCTCTGATCGAAGAGATAGGCAAGATAAAGCTAAAAACAAAATTATTATTTTAAACTTCATTTTCATCCTCCCTTAAGGAATTCTTCTTCCTTTAAATTCCATGGAACCCATACTGCTCTGGACCGTTCCCCTCATGGTGTCTCCTTCTATCACAGCAGAGAAAGTCAGATCCATACTTTCTCCACCAAAAGTGAGAGAAAGTGTGAAGAACGTCTCGTTGCCCAGGACCTTCCCTCCTGTAAATTCTGATGTCCCAAATTGACTAACAAATTTTCCTGAAAGAGAAGCTCCTTCGTGTTTTACCTCTAAATTGAAATTTAGGGTTCCCATGGGAGATTCCAGAGATATTTCCCATTTTCCTGTTATATTAACCTGAGGAGTCTTTTCCTCCTTTTCCTTTACTTCTTTGATCTCGAATTTTTTACCCTCAACAAAGACATATTTTATTTTGGAATCTTTTGAAAATATATTGCCCTCTACCAGAGAAATATTTGCAATTTTCCCCTTTTCAATAGTTCCTGTTGCCTTCGAAAGATTCAAAAATTCTGAAGGAATAACCGTGAGAGCCTTCAATGCTATGTCTTCAGAAAGTCCGTTTTCTACCGCTTTTCTTATTCCTTCGAGGAATTTAGAAGGAGCATCTGTTTCGAAAGAGGAGAAAGCAAAAGGGATTCCTGATTCCGCAACTTTAATAGGATTTTTAGGATAAATTTCTTTTTCGGCTTTTTCTTTTTCTTCCTTTCCCAATCTGGAATAAATGCTTGTTGGGGGTGCTTTATATCCTACAGTGAGTATTAAATGACCTCTGCAATTCTTTATTTCATTTATTACTCTGAATGCTTCGCTTCCCAAATCACAAATAAAGTAATTTAAATTGAACTCTTCGCCCAATTTTATTGCTCGGAGAATATCGTGTTGATTTCTGCAAAGAAATGTAACTGGTTTCCTTACCACAATAAATTCTCTTAGTAGTTCAAATTTTGAATCATAAGAAGGTCTTTTAATTCCTGTAGGATCCTTTTCCCATCTCTTTTTTATATGGTTGTAGTAAATAACATCTGAAAAAGTTTGTCGGAGAAAAGCGACTGTTCCCATCAAAGAATTTGGATAACCTCTTCTTGCGGGAGAGAATCTAACTCCCAGTGAAGAATTTAAAAGGATGAGAGCCTTTTCTTTACCTGAATCCAGAAGAGAGAGAACTGATCCAATTCCTGTTAAAATCCCTCTTTCTGGGATCATTTGAGCCACTGTGAATCCACATGAGTGATATTTCTCAATGGATGCTTTGGTTAACTCCAGATAATCATAAGCCTTGAGCTCAGGGGTTATTCCCCTCTCTTTTTCAGTAGGTTCTGCTAAAGCTTCTCTTGGCTGTTCTGTTCTTTCCTGAGGAAATTTTAAGAGGGATTTTCCAAGAATGTCAATAAATCCAGGATAAGCTGTTAATTTTGAGCCATCTATAACTTCTGCGTTTGGAGGAATAGAAATATTTCTTCCCACATCTTCAATTAAACCATCTCTTATAATTATTGTTCCCTTTTCAATAACGGAACCTCTCATGGTAATAATTTTACAGTCCTTTATTGCCCATGTTCTGTATAGATCTTCCTGGGAACGAAGAAAAAAAATTGAAAGGAAAAAAGTGGAAAAAATTGAGACTGCCTTTCTTAAAATTAAGCTCTTCATAGAATCCTCCTCGGAAAAATCCATATTAATATTACGAATAACTTTTTAATTAGGTTCTTATTTTATTACTAATCTTTTGTTAATACAAAGTTGAAAAATTTAGTTAAAAATTAGCTTAAATTAAACAAAATACCTGAAAAAGTGTAATCAAAATCATGCCGAATTCTTGTGCAATCGACCTCTTTTTCTTTTCCGAAAAGCAAGTTTAATTTTTCATCCACAGGTTTTTCCACAATTTTTGTGGAAATCTCATTGTCTATAAAGTCTTTTCTGGAAACAATTTACTGAGAGAATTCATCGTTTTCTTTCTGAAAGGATATGAAACTTTTAGAAAGTTTTTAGTTAGTAAAAAATTAGATATAATATCTTATGATGGATAAATTTCGACAAGCAGAGAAAATTTACAAGGAACTTAAAGAAAAAAGGGATAGGGGAGAGATAACAAAGCAAGAGTTTATAACAGAGCTTCAGAAGTTAATGTTTAAAGATGAGGAAGGAAGATTCTGGGCTTTAGGCACCACCTCTGGAAAATGGCATTATTATGACGGAAGTAAATGGATTCCTGCTGAGCCTTCTTATCAAAAAGAAACAACTGTAGTTTGTCCCTATTGCGGTTTTGAGAATCCAGAAAATTCAGTTATTTGTATTAAGTGTGAAAAAAACTTAAAGAAAAATCTTGTTATTTGCCCCAGATGCGGTAAAGAGATAATGGAAGATTTAAAAACATGTCCTTATTGTGATTACACTTTAGAGACAAAAAAAGAAACAAAAGAAATCTATTTAAGAATAAGCAAGATAAGAGAGTTAGGATTTGCATTCTTCTTAGGTGGTGCTGGTCTGATTCTTGGAATTGTTTTTGGAGCCCTTATAGGAGTGCTGAGTTCTCTACCATTTGTCGATATATTACCAGAAGCTATAAGTTCTACAAGGGGACATTTTTTAGGCGCAATAGTATTTGGTGGAGGGGGAGCTATTTTAGGATTTTTATCTTTTAGTGTTGCAGGGCTTTTAATTTCTCTATTTTTAAACTTCATCTTTTTCCTTTTCGGAGGCCCTAAAGTAAACGCTTTTATAGAAGATTAGTCGGTATCAATGATTTCCCATGTGTATGTAATTTTTGCAGTTCTGGAAAGCATAGCAGATACTGAACAATACTTTTCCTGGGAAAGTTCTACACTTCTTGAACAGGCTTCCTCTGATAATTTCTTACCCTTGAAAATATAATGAATTTTTATCTCCTCATAGATTTTGGGGTGTTCTTCTGCTCTTTTACCTGTGATTTTTATTTCAAGACCTTTAAGCTCCTGCCTCTTTTTCCTCATTATGGATATAACATCCATAGCAGTGCATCCGCCCAAGGCTATTAGAACAAGTTCCATCGGTCTTGATCCTCTATCTTCTCCTCCAATTTCTGGGCTAGCATCGAGAATTACGCCGTGTCCTGAGTTAGCGTATCCTATCAATTGTAAACCATCCACCATTTTCACAGTAGCATTTAAAAAATTTTCGCTCATTTTCTCCTCCTTGATAACTCTTAAATTTTATTACATAGTGAAATTTGATACAATAAAAGAGTGATATTGCGAATTTTTTCCCTCTTTGCCCTTCTACTATTTTCAGTTTCTTGTAAGCCAGCCAAGATTGTTTTTGAGGAGGAGCTCATTAAGTTAGAAATTTCCAGTAGAAGGGGAATTGTCCCTTTCCATGTGACTGCAAAATGTGAATTCAAAAAGGAAATTGGAGATATTCCATGCCTTGATGAGGAATGGTTATGTATAAAAGGAGAGCCTTTCACCACTTTAGGGGAATATGTAAATAAAATTTCTGTTGAGAACCAATGTGAAAATGCTTCTTTTAAGACTATGTTCTGGATGGAGTTCACTTTTGACTTTCCAGGAACTTACACAATTAGACTTATACTGAAAAAGAAAAACGGAGAAATTTTTGCCAGTGCTTCCTCTCCTTCCATAATAGTGGAGAGCAATATCTGAAAAATCCTCTTATTTTGGGGTCGGAGCTTGAAATTTTAAAAAAATTGAATTATAATCACATTATGGCGAGACCTCTCAGGCTTGAAATAAAAGGAGGACTTTATTATGTATTTTCTCATTCTATTGAAAGAAGGCATCTTTTCAAGGATAGAAAGGATTTTCTAAAGTTTGTCTCCATATTAAAGGAAGCCAAAGAAAGATTTGGTTTGATTATTTATGCTTATGCTTTAGTGAAAGATTCTTACTATATTGCAGTAGAAACTCCTCTGGGAAATCTTTCAAGGGCTATGCATTACCTGAACACAACTTATACTGTCTACTATAACAACAAGTATGCCAGGGCAGGTCCTCTTTTCAGAGGCAGGTATAAATCTTACCTTGTGGATAAGGAGTCCTTTCTACCTGAACTTACTCGTTACATAAACTTAATTCCCTATCTTATGAAGGAATCAAAAAGGCCTCAGAGATATCCTCACAGCAGTCTTGGAGAGTTTCTCCATTCAAAGAAGGAAAAATTTGTGGAAGTTACGACAGTGCTAAATTCCTTTTCGAGAAGAAAGGGAGATGCACGAAGAAAGTATAAAGAGTTTATAGAGGAAGGGATTAGAGGAAAGTTGATAGAGCCTTTAAGTCTTCTGAGAGGAAGAACTTTTATAGGTGAGCCTGAATTTGCAGAGAATCTTAAGAAAAAGTTGTGGAAAGAGGATGAAAAGATTTTCCTTGATCTCAGGAAGGAAAAGGAGAAGGTGATAGAAGCTGTTTGCAGATTTTTTAGAGTGAGCCTTACGGAACTGGAAAAGAGAAGAAAGAAAGACTTTAGAAGGCAGGCATTAATGTTCCTTCTGAACAGGAAATCTGGCTTAAAATTGAGCGAAATTGGAGAAATATTTGGAATTGGTTATTCAGCGGTAAGCCAAGCAATAAAGAAATTTAAAGAAGAGCTGGGACAAGATAAAGAACTTTCAAGAAATTTCAAGTTACTTGAGGAGAGACTGTCAAGATTGAGGTGAGGAGACTTTTTTAACCTTCCATTTTTCCACAATCCATCCCTTTTTTCGAGTAGGAACTCCTTGAAGTTCAAGTTCTGTATCCGTGAGCTTTTTTAAAGCAGCAAATAAAAGGGATGTAGATATATGAGGTGGCATGAAACCTTCTTCCATAAGTTTAAAAGCTCCTTTTTCAATTGCGGGATCTTTCATCCAGTACTCGAATTCTGTTTCATTAATGGAAACAATTTTTGCGTCTTTTAGATAACCAACTTTTTTTAGGTATTTTGCTAAAAGCTCAACAATGGAAATAGGGGCATTCTCAGATATTTTAATTTTTTCTCCAATCTCTTCGAAAAGTATTATTCCTGTTCTCCATACAATATCCTTGCTATTATCTCCCATCTTTTCTCCCACAGCTTTGAAAATGGAATATAAAATAGAGTTGAAAAAATTGAGTTTAATTCCTCTTCTCATTTTTTTCTCCGTTACTTAATTCCTGCCACCAGGCACTATTTTGGGAATTTGACCAGCTTTCTGTAATTTCCCAATATGTTTAGAACTTAAATCCATTCAAGGATTTTACCCATTTCCAGAAAAGCTTATATAGGGACATGCGATATAATCAAATTTATTCTATTGAGATACTATTTCTACTTTATTTTCCTGCAAGAGATTAACGCCTTCGATTTTCTTTGAAATATCGAATCTACCAAGGTAAGCGAAGCCAGAGCCTTTTGACCTAACATATATATCAACAATTGTAGATTTCCAAGCGGGATTATTGATAAAAGCTGATTTTGAAGAGGCTTTATATCCATAGTTGGACTTCAGGAAAATTCTTTCAGATATGGCATTGGGTGCAAGGGGTTTTCTGAAAGTAGAGAGATAACAGTCTCCAAGAGCTTGTTCTTCTCCCTTAAATCTAAATACTGCATTGAAAGAGACATATTGAAGAGATTCCTGCCCTATATTTTTCACCTTAAAGGATATTACTGGCACAAGAACAGTTTCCCATGGCCTTACATACTTTTCCCCCCAATATGTGTCAATGTCGAGAATTTGAATGGATTCTCTTAATTGCTCTGGTTTTACAGGTTGAAAAAATTTGGTTGTATTGTTCAGAAAAGGAACTCTTTGTAGCCATGGAGGGGAGAAAACAAATAGGTAAGCAAGAATGGCGCAGATTATCGCAATGATTATGAAAAATGACCATTTTATGTTCATTTTCTCCTCCTATTTATTTCAACTCACAAAATTATTATCAAATAAAAGAGAACTGGAATCAAGTTTTTTTATGCAATGCTAAGAATCTCGATATAGACCTATCGTATGTCCTCTCCACTTCTGTTGGGAAGAAACAAGCTGGAAGTTCTCCCATTTTCCTGTGATAATGAAGACATTCACAGCATATACCTTTTCTATGACATGGTTCATATGAACAATTGCATATCCCAAGATTATTTTTTATTGAACACTCTCTCATTTGCCCTCCATAATTTTTTGAATTCATTCTATATATCCCAGGGATCTAAGATTCTCCAGTAACTCCCTGTTAAATTTCGAGACAATTCTTTTTTCTTTTTTCTTGCCAAATGTTCTTACAAACTTTATTTTATTTTCCCTCTTAAATTCGTCAACAATAAACTCTGATAAAGGCTTTTCCATTTTTTCTGAAATAGGGAATCCTGAAAGAAAAAGAACAGTAGGAGCTATTTTTTCAGGAGCGGAAGGCTCATAAAGATAACATTTTTTAAAGGGATACCCTTGGAAAATCACCAATCCTTCCCTTCCTTTTGCTATGCCTCTGTTTTTGAGAATCCTGCCAGGATCAAAGATGAAAATTTTGGTATAATCTTTGAGAGAATCAGAAATATCTTTAAGAATCGCATCTTCTTTTTTAAAGGCTCTTTCCATTTCGCAGAACGAATTCTTAATACTTTCTAAATCGGATATCTGATTTTTAAAATTTTTTTCCCATTGTATATCAAGAGAGGGTAGGTAAACCATCAGAAGATCGGGAGAATATGTTTCTAAGAGTTTTTTCAATGAACTGGATATGAACGAATCAGGTTGAAAGGTATCTTCTGGGTCAAAGGAAAGTAAAAGCTCATCTTTAATATGATGAGGGTAATAATCCATCTCTAATTCCATCTTACTCTTTATCTTCTCATAAGCCCTTTCGCTAATGGTAAAATCTCCTACCTCATCAGCCGGCCATGAGGTCCACCAGTTTATCTGTCCTATTCTGACTCCTTTTTCTGAAAATATTTCCCAGAGAGTTTTTGAGCTTCTTAAATAACTGGATAAGGGCTCAAGTTGAGCTATTTTTGTTTGAAGAAAAAGAGAATTCAAAGCCCAGAGAATGCCGGAAGGCTCTCTTCTAAATTGTAATGGAGTTCTTATACCTACCAAAGAGGTAGATTGGAAGGAACGAACATTATGTTCTTCAGGAAGAGAACCTGTTGCCACAGTGGTCCAGAAAACAGCAGGGATTCTTGGATCTTTTGCGGGGTATTTGCAAACAGAACCATTTTTTATGAGCTTTTTCACAAAAGGAAGGGAGCCCTCTTTGATCAGATAATTTCCGAAAGAAATGTCAAAGCCATCCACTCCGATGATGGCTATTTTAATACCAGTATTTCGGGGAACAAATTGCTCTTCCTCCTCTTTTCCGAATCCTTTAAAAAAGAGAATAAAGCTGAATATAACAAGGATAAGTATAGTGAGGTTAACAAGGGTCTTCTTAGAAGGCAAAGGCTCATAAGAGAAGCTTCCCATTATAAGAAAGACCCATAAAAGAAAAACCCTGAAAAAAATAATGAAAATTAGGGACAGGGGAATGAATATAAAAACAAAATAATAGGGAGAGAGGAAAATCTGTCCCTTAAACCATAAAAAGAGATAACTTGTTATTAAAAATGCAAAAAGAATACTTATAAAGTGAAAAAGGGCTCTGGATGGTCTTGGTTTGAGTTTCAGTTTTTTAAGGGGATATTCGATAAGGAAACCTAAGATCAAGAAAAAAACAAGGAGGATGGCAAATATGCTCATGGAAATATATAGAAAAAGAAGTAGAAGATCGAAAAAATTCTGAATTAGAGAAAAATTTGTAAGGATATAGAGAAAACTAAATCCCATCCCGAAGATCAAAGCGCCAATAAGGGAAATCTTGAGAGTAATGGGGAAAATCTTAGGTTTTCCTTTCACAAAAATTCCGCTTATTTGTGATTCCAGATAGCCTAAGGATTTTAATTTTCTTCTTATGTTTGCTAATTCTTGCTCCATTATTTATCTCTTATCATTACAAATTTGGCAAGCTGGATGAGCAACTCATTTCCTTGAATAAAAAAGATGGATTCTATGGATGTATCCACCAGCTCCCTCATTATATTTTTAGCTCCTTCTATTCCAGCGAAGGATACAAAATTTGTCTTTCTTTTGTCCTTCCCCACTTCTTTCCCTATTTTTTTGGGATCACCCTCATAATCAAGAATATCATCTTTGATCTGAAAAGCGAGCCCCAGGTTTTTTGAGTATTTCTTTATTGCTTCTATTTCATGTTCTTGGGCATTGGAGAGCAAGGCTCCAAATATAGCTGATGCTTGAAAAAGCGCGCCTGTCTTTTTAGAATGCATGGATTCAAGAAGTTCAAAATTTATGGGCTTTTTCAGGGTTAGATCTATTGTCTGTCCTGCTATTAAACCTTCATGACCTATTGCTTTAGTGAGAATTGAGACAAGATTTATTATTACCTTCTCTTTCACTCCCTTCTCTTTCAATGTAGTTAATAGATAAAAGGCATGATTCAAAAGACCGAAAGCGGAAAGAATGGCCATGTCCTCTCCAAAAACTCTGTGGCATGTCTCTTTACCTCTTCTCATCAGAGCATTATCCATGCATGGTAAGTCATCAAGAATTAATGAGGAAGAATGGACAAACTCAATTGCGCATGCTGCAGGAAGAACCCTCTCTTCCTTTCCTTTTAAAACATGGGAAACAGCGAGGGTGATAACTGGTCTTATTCTTTTACCTCCATTCATCACCCCATATTTCATAGCTTCTATAAGAATGGAAGGAAAATTATTGGAAGAGGGAAGAGATTTTTCAATAAAATCGTCGATTTTCTCCTTTTTTTCTTGCCAGAAGCTGTGAAAAAGAGACAAATCTTCCATAAAGATTTTATAATAACAGAAATGTGGAGTTTAACAAAGAACTTTATTAAAAAAGCAGAAAAAACAGAATCTTTTTGTATGGATGCTTAACATTTGTTTTATCTTTCTCTGAATAGTATAATCAATAATTATGGCAAACATTTACCTTGATTGTTTTTCGGGCATCTCAGGAAACATGCTCCTTGGAGCGCTTCTCGATCTCGGCTATCCCCATCGTAATTTCCTGAAAAAAATCAAAGGTTTGAATCTTCCTGTTAAGATAGAGATAAAAAGAGTGAAGAGATCTTCCATTGATTCCCTTTTAGTGGAGATAAGGGAAAAGAAAAATGTGGATTCGAGAAACAAAAAAGAGATTTTTAAAATTATTGATTCTTCAGATTTCTCCCATTCAGTAAAGGAAAGGACAAAAGAAGTTTTTGAAAGATTGTTTCATGCGGAAGCCAGGGTTCATGGATTAGATATTGAAAAAGCCCATCTTCATGAAGCAGGAGCAAATGATGCAATTGTGGATATATTAGGAAGCATTTTCCTCCTTGAAGAATTAGGGGTCAATAAGGTTTTGTCTTCTCCTGTGAATGTAGGTAAAGGTTTTGTAGATACAAAACATGGGAGATTTCCTGTTCCAGCTCCGGCTACTGCGGAGCTTTTGAAGAATGTCCCTGTCTATTTTTATGGAGAATCAGAACTTGTTACACCTACAGGCGCAGCTCTTCTTATGTCCATCACAGATGAATTTGCTTCTCAAAACAGTTTAATTTATGAAAAAACTGGCTATGGAGCTGGATCCAGAGATATTAAAGGAATTCCAAATGTATTGAGGATATTTTACGGAAAGAGCGTGGAAAATGAATACGAAAAAATAATGGAAGTGGAATTCGAAGTGGATGACATGGATCCACAGCTATTGGGTATTTTTGCTGAGAAGATAAGAAAATTAGGAGCTCTTGAGATATTTTACCAATCGGTATATATGAAGAAGGGAAGACCAGGGATCCTGGTGAAGATTTTATTCAGGAAAGAAAATTTTGACTCTCTGAAAGAAGCAATTTTCAAATACACTTCCACTATTGGATTTAGATTTAGAGAGACAGAGAGGATCATAATGGATAGAAGAGAGGAGGTTTTTGATTATGATGGAGAGCAGGTCAGAGTTAAGATTTCAAAAATAGGGAAAATTGAAAAGATCAAGCCAGAGTTCGATGATTGTGTAAGAATCTCTGCTAAAACAGGCAAAGAGGTTTCAGAGATAATTAATGAAATAATTTATCGCTTCAGGAAAAAAGATGGATCTAAAGAAAATTGAAGAAGGAGTGAGGCTCATTCTTGAGGGAGTGGGAGAGGACCTGGAAAGAAAAGGTATTAAAAGAACGCCTGAGAGAGTGGCAAGAATGTTCTCTGAAATTCTCTCGGGAATCGAAGAGGACCCGAGTAAGATACTTAGTGTTATAGAGGAAGAGGAACACGAAGAAATGGTAATCATAAAGGACATTCCCCTTTATTCAGTGTGTGAGCATCACCTTCTTCCTTTTGCAGGCTATGCTCATGTAGCATATATCCCTTCTCAGGGAAGGATAGTTGGTCTAAGCAAGATTACGAGACTTGTGGATGTGCTTTCAAAAAGGCTTCAGGTTCAGGAAAGGCTCACGAAACAAATTGCAGATTGCATTGAGCAAGCCTTGAAGCCACAGGGTGTAATGGTAATAATTGAGGCTGAGCATCTTTGCATGTCCATGCGGGGGGTTAAAAAACCTAAATCTATCACAGTTACATCAGCAGTAAGGGGACTTTTTAGAAAAGTAATATCTACAAGAATAGAAGCCCTTACTTTGATAAAACAGAAGTGATTTTATTGCTTTAGTAAAGTCCAGTTATTTTTCCATCCTCATCAATATCCACTAATTCTGCTCTCGGTTTTCTTGGTAATCCTGGCATAGTGATTATCTCTCCGCAATATACCACCGCAAAGCCTGCACCTGAGCTGATAGAGACATCAGAAACTCTTAGAGTAAATCCTTGAGGTCTTCCTTTCAGCTCCTCATCATCAGAGAGGGAATAGGGTGTTTTTGCAATACATACAGGGAGGTTTCTAAACCCAATATTTTCAAGTTTTTCTATTTTCTTTTTTATTTTTTTCTCGATTTCTATATCTTTAGCGCCGTATATAAGGGTGGAAATTACTTTTATTTTCTCCGTCAAGGGTATCTCAAGAGGATAAAGATATTTAAACTGGGTTTTCTCTTCCTCCATAAGATTAATAAGTTTGCTGGCAAGTTCTATTCCTCCTTCTCCCCCTTTTTGCCATACTTCGCATAAAGCCATCTCTATTTTCTCTTTATGGCATAGTTCCTCCAGTTTTTTAATTTCCTCATCTTTATCTTCCGAATGTTTATTTAGGGCTATTATCACAGGAATACCAAAAATTTTAACATTCTCCACATGCTTTTTTAAATTCTCAAATCCTCTTTTCAGGGATTCAAGCCCTTCTTGATCCTCATTTCCATGATATTTGAGTGCCTTTATAGTAGCCACTATAACACAGGCATCAGGTGGTGAAATATGCCCTGTCCTCACAACTATATTGAAGAATTTCTCAGAGCCGAGATCTGCACCAAATCCAGCCTCTGTGATAGCCAAATCTGAAAGCCTCATTGCCATATCTATAGCAATAACTGAACATGTCCCATGAGCAATGTTAGCAAAAGGACCGGCATGCACCAGACAAGGCTGATATTCAATAGTGCAGCAAAGGGTGGGATTGATGGTATTCCGCATCCAAGCTG
>FWWM01006452.1_pt1 | contig 24535 bp, 18 predicted proteins | sample 2228351 | NCBI WGS metagenome assembly FWWM01 (sample SAMEA103939774, study PRJEB20133) | metagenome
CCAACCGCCTTCTTCTCCGCCGTCGCCCTCGCTGCCACCATCATCTTCTGGCTTTGATCAACGAGTCCTGACCCTAGTGCCCGGTCCATCAGTTCGGGATCTCCGCGCCCGTGATGCGCCTCGCGATAGGCATGAAAGCCGACCAGCGGGTTGTCGGTAAAATTGTCCGCCATGTCCTGATAGATGCGCCAGTCGATGCCCGCCGCCTGCATCCGCTCAGGGGTGGTGGTCCAGCGATAGGGATCGGCCGCGCCGCCATTCTCAACCAAGCTGTCATGCGAATTGCCGATCGCCGGACCGCCCGCCTGGCCCGTGGGATCATTGGTGCCGCTCCACAGGAACAGGCGGTTGGTGTTGGTCCCCGTCTGCACCGCGCAGTGATAGGCGTCGCAGATGGTGAAGGCCTCGGCCAGCGCGAACTGGAAGGGCAGGTCGGCGCGGGCATAGTAGCCCATGGCGCGCTGGTGCTTCGCCTCGGGCCAGTGGGCCATGCGGCCTTCGTCCCAGGCAGCCTGCGCGTCGGGCCAAGTGTGCGGCGTGCCCTGCATGCGCATCAGGGCGAACTCTTTGTCGGTGTCGAGGTGGAAGGGCGAGACGAGACGCGGGCCGCCCTCGGCCTTGCGGTCGAGCTGTTGCCAGACAGTACGTGAGGCTCCGTCTGAGGATGCCACCGGAATGGGGAAGCGGTCGCCGAAGCCGCGCACCCCGGGCATCGTGCAGAAATAGTGATCGAAACCACGATTTTCCTGCATCAGGATGACGACATGCTCGACGTCGCGGATCGTGCCGGTATGCCGGTCGGGGGCGATCGCGGCGGCGCGAGCGATGGCCGGGGGCAGGGCGGCGGAACCGGCGAGGGCGGCGCCGGCGGAGAGAAGGGAGCGGCGGGAGACTGTGACCATCGGCTCGCCATGGCCGAGATGGTTGACGTTTTGGTGACGCACACAATCCTCCCCGGCACGGGGAGGGGGACCAGCGAAGCTGGTGGAGGGGGCTTCATCATAGGACGTCGCCGGCGGCGATCCCCCTCCACCACCGCTGCGCGGCGGTCCCCCTCCCAGTGCCGGGGAGGATCGAGGCGAACTATACGTCGTCTATATGCGAAAGCGGGGGATCGCTCTCGAATTGCTATGGCGCACAGGCCTAATTGCTCGGCCCTGGAGGTCGCCCAACTCACTCGTGGCGGCCTGTCCATAGGGGCAGATATGAAGACCATGAAGTTGAGCGCCGCTGCGGCGCTGTTCGTGTTTCCCGCAGCCGCATCCGCTCAAACCGCCGAAACCGCGCCGCCGCCCGTGACCGTCAGCGGTTCGGTCGCCATCGCATCCGACTATCGCCTGCGCGGCATTTCGCAATCGGACGAGCATATGGCGATCCAGGGTGGCCTGACCGTGGCGCACGAAAGCGGCGCCTATGTCGGCGTCTGGGGCTCGAACCTGGCGGGGTGGGGGACCTTCGGCGGCGCGAACATGGAGCTGGACCTGATCGGTGGTTACAAGACCAGGATCAGCCCGACCGGCACGCTCGATGTCGGGCTGACCTGGTACATGTATCCGGGCGGCGCGAACAAGACCGACTATGCCGAGCCCTATGCGAAGCTGTCGGGCACGACCGGCCCGGTCTCGTTGACCGCCGGTGTCGCCTATGCGCCCCGGCAGCAGGCGATCGGCAAGTGGTACAATAACGGCACCAGCGCCGCCGCCGGTGTCTATGACCATCCCGGCGCCAAGAGCGACAACCTCTATCTCTGGGGCGACGGGGCGGCCGCGATTGCGGGCACGCCGTTCACCGCCAAGGCGCATATCGGCCATAGCTGGGGCATGGACGGCCTCGGCCCCAACGCCACCGCGCCGACGCCGACCGGCGACTATTGGGACTGGTCGCTGGGTGCGGACACCAGCTGGCACAATCTGACGCTGGGCGTCGCCTGGGTCGATACCAGCATTTCCGACCGCAAGGCCGCCTATCTGCGCCCGAGCTTCAGCAAGGGACAGGACGGCAACGGCAATATCGCGGGCAGCACGCTGCTCGTCTCCCTCACCGCCGGTTTCTGAGGAGCATAAGCCATGGACGATCTGATCTGGTTGCTGGTCATGGCTGGGCTGGTGGCGGCGACGCTCGCCTATGCCCGCCTGTGCGACCACGCGTGAGGGGGGCGAGAGCATGACCCTCGACCTCTGGCTGGCGGCGCTGACCGCGCTCGGCCTTCTCGTCTATCTGGTGGCGGTGTTGATCCGCCCAGAACGTTTCTGAAGGGGGCGGCACCATGACGCTTCAAGGATGGGCCTTGATATTGGGCTTCATCGCGATCCTGCTCGCGCTGACCAAGCCGGTCGGCGCGTGGCTGTTCGCTCTTTACGAGGGGCGGCGCACGCCCCTGCATGTCGTGCTCGGTCCTGTCGAGCGCGGCTTCTACAAATTGTCGGGCATCGACCCCGACGCCCAGCAGGGCTGGCGGCGTTACGCGCTGCATATGCTGGCCTTCAACGTCGCGTTGATGGTCTTCACCTATGCGGTACTGCGCCTGCAATTCTTCCTGCCGGGCAATCCGCAGGGGTTGGCGGGGCTGACTCCGCATTTGGCGTTCAACACCGCGATCAGCTTTACGACCAACACCAACTGGCAAAGCTATGGCGGCGAGTCGACCATGTCGAACCTCAGCCAGATGCTCGGCCTGACCATCCACAATTTCCTGTCGGCAGCGACCGGCATCGCGCTGGCCTTTGCGCTGTTTCGTGGGTTTGCCGGGCGCGAGACGAAGAATCTCGGCAATTTCTGGGCCGATGTAACGCGCATCACCCTGTACCTGCTGCTGCCGATCTGCGTCGTCTACACCGTCTTCCTGATCGCCAGCGGCGTGCCGCAGACGATGGCGGGCGTCGTCAATATCGATACGCTGGAGGGCGTGCGCCAGTCGATCCTGCTCGGCCCGGTGGCGAGCCAGGAAGCGATCAAGATGCTCGGCACCAATGGCGGCGGCTTCTTCAACGCCAACAGCGCGCATCCATTCGAGAACCCGACGGCGCTGACCAACCTGGTCCAGATGCTGTCCATCTTCACGATCGGCTTCGGCCTGACCTGGTGCTTCGGCAAGGCGGTCGGCAATACGCGCCAGGGCTGGGCGATCCTGGCCGCGATGATCCTGCTGTTCCTGGGCGGCGTCAGCGTGGCCTATTGGGCCGAAGCGGCGGGCAACCCCGTGCTGCACCAGCTGGGCGTGGCGGGCGGCAACATGGAGGGCAAGGAGGTCCGCTTCGGCGTCGCCGCCTCAGCGCTGTTCGCGGCCGTCACCACGGCGGCATCATGCGGTGCGGTCAATGCGATGCACGACAGCTTTACCGCGCTGGGCGGCATGATCCCGCTGTTCAACATGCAGCTGGGCGAGGTCGTGATCGGCGGCGTCGGCGCTGGCATCTACGGGTTCCTGCTGTTCGCCATCCTCGCGGTCTTCGTGGCGGGCCTGATGGTCGGCCGCACGCCGGAATATGTCGGCAAGAAGATCGAAGCCCGCGAGGTCAAGCTCGCCGTCCTCGCCATCGCCGTGCTGCCGCTGTTCATCCTGGGCCTGACCGCGCTGTCGTGCGTGACGGGGCAGGGGCTGGCCGGGCCGCTCAACAAGGGGCCGCATGGGTTCGGCGAAATCCTTTATGCCTTCACCAGTGCTGTGGCGAACAACGGCTCGGCCTTTGGGGGCCTGACCGCTTCGACCCCCTGGTATGACGGCTTGCTGGGCGTCGCCATGTGGGTGGGCCGCTTCTTCATCATCGTGCCGATGCTCGCCATTGCCGGAAGTCTCGCCGCGAAGAAGCATGTTCCCGCCTCCGCCGGGTCCTTCCCGACCACGGGTGTGCTGTGGGTCGGTCTGCTCGTCGGCATCGTGCTCGTGCTGGGCGGCCTGACCTTCCTGCCGAGCCTCGCCCTTGGTCCCATCGCCGATCATCTTGCGATGATCCGCGGTCAACTCTTCTGATCGGGAGCGCCTGTCATGGCCCATTCCCCTACCAAGAGCCTGTTCACCGCCGAGCTGGTGCTCCCCGCGATCAAGGCCTCGTTCGTCAAACTGAATCCCCGCGAGCTGATCCGCAACCCGGTGATGTTCGTGACCGCCGTGGTCGCCGCGCTGCTGACCGTTTTGCTCGTCGTCGGGCAGGACGGGCTGACCACCGGCTTCAAGCTGCAACTGGTCGTCTGGCTGTGGCTGACCGTGTTGTTTGGTACATTCGCCGAGGCGCTGGCCGAAGGGCGTGGCAAGGCGCAGGCGGCCTCGCTTCGTGCCGCCAAGGCCGAACTGACCGCCAAGCGGCTGAAGGGAGCGGGCCAGGATTGGGAGAATGTCCCCGCCAGCGCCCTGAAGATCGGCGATGTGGTGCTGGTCGAGACCGGCGACCTGATCCCGTCGGACGGTGAAGTCGTCGCCGGTGTTGCATCCGTCAACGAAGCCGCGATCACCGGCGAGAGCGCACCCGTTATCCGCGAGGCGGGCGGCGACCGTTCGGCGGTGACGGCGGGCACCCGCGTCATCTCCGACGAGATCCGCGTCAAGGTAACGGTCAATCCGGGCCAGGGCTTCCTCGACCGCATGATCGCGCTGGTTGAGGGCGCCGAGCGGCAGAAGACACCGAACGAGGTGGCGCTGACCATATTGCTCGTCGGGCTGACCATCATCTTCCTGATCGCGGTCGGCACCATTCCGGGCTTCGCTTCTTTCGCGGGCGGCAGCATTCCGGTGGCGATCCTGGCGGCGTTGCTCATTACCCTGATCCCGACGACCATCGCGGCCCTGCTGTCGGCGATCGGCATCGCGGGCATGGACCGTCTGGTCCGCTTCAACGTGCTCGCCAAGTCGGGCCGCGCGGTCGAGGCGGCGGGCGACGTCGACGTGTTGCTGCTCGACAAGACGGGGACCATCACCATCGGCGATCGTCAGGCGAGCGAGTTTCGCAGCATAGGTGGCTCCGATGTCGACGCGCTGGCCGAGGCGGCGCTGATGGCGAGCCTAGCCGACGAGACCCCCGAAGGCCGCTCGATCGTCGTCCTGGCGCGCGAGCAGTTCAAGGTCTCGATCGCCAGCCTGCCCGCGGACGCCGAGATCATTCCCTTCACCGCGCAGACCCGTATCTCGGGCGTGAGGCTCGGCGATCGGCTGATCCAGAAGGGTGCGGTCGACTCGATCCTTCGCGCCCATCCGGGCGTAGGCGAGACGGCGGCGGCAACCCAGTTGCGCCGCATCACCGACGAGATTGCGCGCGCCGGTGGCACGCCGCTGGCGGTGGCGGAAAATGGTCGCCTGCTCGGCGCCATCTTCCTGAAGGACGTGGTCAAGGCGGGCATCCGCGAACGCTTCGGCGAGCTGCGGCGCATGGGCATCCGCACGGTGATGATCACTGGCGACAACCCCCTGACCGCTGCGGCCATCGCTGCCGAAGCGGGCGTCGACGACTTCCTCGCCCAGGCGACGCCGGAGGACAAGCTGGCGCTGATCCGCAAGGAACAGCAGGGCGGCAAGCTGGTCGCGATGTGTGGCGACGGCACCAACGACGCGCCCGCGCTGGCGCAGGCGGATGTCGGCGTTGCGATGAACACCGGCACCCAAGCCGCGCGCGAGGCGGGCAATATGGTCGATCTGGACAGCGATCCGACCAAGCTGATCGAGGTCGTTGGTCTGGGCAAGCAGTTGCTGATGACGCGCGGGGCGCTGACGACCTTCTCGGTCGCCAATGACGTGGCGAAGTATTTCGCGATCATCCCGGCGATGTTCGTGGCGCTCTATCCGGGCCTTGGCGTGCTGAACGTCATGGGTCTGGCAACGCCGCAATCGGCGATCCTGAGCGCCATCATCTTCAACGCGCTCATCATTCCGCTTCTCGTGCCACTGGCGCTGAAGGGCGTCGCCTACAAGCCGATGGGGGCGGGGCCGCTGCTGGCGCGCAATCTCGCCGTTTACGGTCTGGGCGGCCTGATCGCGCCGTTCGTCGGCATCAAGATCATCGACCTTGTGGTCGGTGGCCTCGGACTGGCGTGAGTTGAGGATAATCGCCCCTCCCCTTCAGGGGAGGGGTTGGGGTGGGGCCTTTCCCCAAGCGTTTCGTTTGCGGCGGCGACCCACCCCCCAACCCCACCCCTGAAGGGGAGGGGCTAAAGGAAGGAAGCATCATGAACACGGACATTACCTCCGCATTTCGGCCCGCGATCGTCATGACGATCCTGTTCGCGATCCTGCTCGGATTGGTCTATCCTCTGGCCATGACCGGCATCGGACAGGCCATCTTCCCACATCAGGCCAATGGCAGCTTAGTGCATGTCGGCAACCGGGTGATCGGCTCCGAGGTCGTCGGACAGGCCTTCGTCAGCGACCGCTATTTCCAGACGCGTCCCTCGGCGGCGGGCAAGGGTTATGACGGGCTGGCCTCGTCGGGCTCGAACCTGGGGCCGACGTCGCTGGCTTTGGTCGACCGGGTGAAGGCCGATGTCGCCAAGCGTCGTGCCGAGGGCGTGATCGGGCCGATACCCGCCGATCTCGTTACCGCCAGCGGCTCGGGCCTAGACCCCGATCTGTCGCCCGAAGCCGCACTGGCGCAGGCGGCGCGTATCGCACGCGTCCGGGGCTTGGGCGTCGAGAAGGTTCGCGCCTTGGTCGTCGCGCATACCGAAGACTCGGTGCTGGGCGACCCCCATGTCAACGTCCTCGCCCTCAACCGCGCGCTGGACGCTGCGTCCAAGCGATGACGGCAGGCGAGCCGCGCCCCGATCCCGACGCCCTGCTGCGCGCTGCCGAGCGCGAGGGGCGCGGCCGCCTGAAAATCTTCCTCGGGGCCGCGCCCGGCGTCGGCAAGACGTTCGAGATGCTGTCCGAGGGCGCGGCCCGCCGCCGCGACGGTGTCGATGTCGTCGTCGCGGTCGTCGAAACCCACGGTCGGGTCGAGACCGAGGCGCTGGTCCGGGGGCAGGAGGTTATGCCCCGCCGCGCCGTCCCCTATGAGGGGCGGACGCTGCACGAGATGGACATCGATGCGGTGCTTGCCCGCGCACCCCGCCTCGCGCTGGTCGACGAACTGGCGCACACCAACGCGCCGGGCAGCCGCCACCCCAAACGCTATCAGGATGTCGAGGAGCTGCTGGCGGCCGGGATCGACGTCTATTCCACCGTCAACATCCAGCACGTCGAAAGCCTGAACGACGTCGTCGCCAGCTTCACCCGCGTCCGCGTGCGCGAGACGGTGCCCGACCGCATCCTGGAGGCCGCCGAGATCGAGGTGGTCGACATCCCGCCCGACGAGCTGATCGAGCGGTTGAAGGCGGGCAAGGTCTATCTGCCGCAGGAAGCGACGCGGGCGCTGTCTCACTTCTTTTCCAAGTCCAACCTGTCGGCGTTGCGCGAACTGGCACTCAGGCGCGCGGCGCAGGCGGTCGATGCGCAGATGCTCGACCATGTCCGGTCGCTTGGCGTCGGCGGGCAATGGGCGGCGGGTGAGCGGCTGGTCGTCGCGGTCAGCGAATTGCCGGGCGCCGACGAACTGGTCCGCGCCGCCAAGCGCACCGCCGACGCGCTGCGCGCGCCCTGGACCGCGCTATTTATCGAAACGCCCCGGACCGCGACGCTGGGCGAGGCGCAGCATCGGCGGCTGGCGGCGACGATGACGCTCGCGACCCAACTGGGCGCGGCGGTCGCGACGGTGCCCGCGCCGAGCGTGGTCGAGGGCATCCGCGCCTTCCTGACCGATGCGCGCGCCACACAACTGGTCGTTGGCAAGGCCAAACGCTCGCGCTGGTTCGAGCTGCGCCACGGCTCGGTCGTCGACCGGCTGGTGCGCGAAACGCCGGGTGTCACCGTCCATGTCCTGCCGGTCGGCGAGGCTCCGGCCGAGCGGGAGCGTGTCAAGCGGCGCGGGCAATGGGGCTCGCCGACCGGCTATGCCCTGACGCTGGTGGGGGTTACGGGCGTAACCGGGCTGGCCAGCGCGCTGTTCCATATCCTGAACCTGGGCAATGTCGCTTTGCTCTATCTGCTGCCCGTCATGGCGGCGGCGAGCCTGTACGGCCTGCGCACCGGCCTGTTCGCGGGGATCGCGTCGAGCCTGGCGTACAACTTCTTCTTCCTGCCGCCGGTCGGCACGCTGAGCGTCAGCAATCCCGAAAACGTCATCTCGATCTTCGTCCTGCTGGGAGTCGCCGTCGCGACCAGCCAGTTGACCTCGCGAGTGCGCGCGCAGGCGGACCTTGCGGCAGCGAGTGCGCGCGACAATGCGACGCTCGCGGGGTTCCTTCACCGCTTGAGCGGACTTGCCGATCCGGCCGAGGCGTCGCGCGTGATCTGCGAGGATATCGCGCGGCTGTTCGAGGTGCAGGCGGTTCTGCTGGCTCCGTCGCCCGCTGGGCTGGCGGTACAGGCGGCGACCCGGCCGGACTATCGGCTGGAGACGATGGAGATGGCCGCCGCGCACTGGGCGTTCGACACCGGGGCGCCGGCGGGCAAGGGGTCGGCGACGCTGGCCGCGTCCGAATGGCTGTTTCAGCCGCTGAAGGCCGGAAACCGGACACTCGCGGTACTGGGCCTGGCGAAGGACGCAGGGAGCGAGCCGGTGCGTGCCGATCGCCTGCCGCTGCTGACCGGGCTGATCGACCAAGCCGCGTTGATCCTAGAACGGCTTCGGTTGGAGGCGGAGGTGCGTGATGTGGACGCGGTGCGCACCCGCGATCGGCTCCGCGCGGCGCTGCTGTCCTCGGTCAGCCATGACCTGCGCACGCCGCTGACCGCCGTGATGGCCGCCGCCGCGCAACTGCGGCAGGGGGCGACGCCCGAGCTGATTGCGACGATCGAGGGGGAGGCGGTGCGGCTCAATCGTTTCGTCGCCAACCTGCTCGATATGGCGCGGGTCGAGGCGGGGGCGCTGAAGCTGAAGATCGAGCCCATTGATCTCAGCGATGCGGTGACCGGCGCAGCGCATGACGCCCGCCGCGCGCTGGAGGGGCATTCGGTGCGGCTCGACGTGCCGCCCGACCTGCCTCTGGTCCGCGCCGATCCGCAACTATTGCACCATTGCCTGCTCAACCTGCTCGACAATGCCGGGCGCTATGGTGATCCAGGGACCGAGATCGTGATCAAGGGCCGGCATCGCCACGGCACGCTTCGTCTCTCGGTGCTGGACCACGGCCCCGGCCTGCCGCCGGGCCGCGAGGCGGAGGTGTTCGAGACGTTCCGGCGGCTGGAGGGCTCCGACCGGGTGGCGGGCGGCACCGGCCTGGGCCTCGCCATCGTCAAGGCCTTTGCCGAGGCCATGGGTCTGAGCGTAGAGGCGGGCAATCGCGAGGATGGTACGGGCGCGGCGTTCGCGCTCTGCTTCCCGCGCGACCACATCATGCGCGATGGCGCGCCGGAGGGAATGGCCTGATGCCCGCGACGATCCTGGTGGTGGACGACGAAGTCGCAATCCGCCGCCTGCTGCGCAACACGCTGGAACAGGCGGGGCATCTGGTGGTCGAGGCCCGCGACGGGCGCGAGGCGCTGGCGCGGGCGGCGGCGGACCATCCCGATGCGGTGCTGCTCGACCTGGGGTTGCCCGATCGCGACGGATTGAGCCTGATCCCGCTGCTTCGAGCGGGCGAGCGGGTGATCCTGGTCGTCTCGGCGCGCGAGGCGACCGAGGAAAAGGTCGCGGCGCTCGACCTGGGGGCGGACGATTATGTCACCAAGCCGTTCGACAGTGAGGAATTGCTGGCCCGGCTGCGCGTGGCGCTGCGGCACGCCCGCGCGGCGGAGGCGGTGCCTTCGGTGGTGCGGACCGGCGATCTGGCGATCGACCTCGACCGACGGGTCGTGACGCGTGGCGGCGAGGCGCAGCATCTCACCCGCAAGGAATATGACGTGCTGGCGATGCTGGCGCGCCATCGCGGCCGAGTAGTCACCCACGACAGGATCATCGACGCCGCCTGGGGCGGGGACGAGGACCCGCGCATCGATTACCTGCGCATCGTCGTGCGCAACTTGCGCCAGAAGCTGGAAGCGCCGCAGCCGGTCGGGAGCGTGATCGCGAACGAACTGGGCGTGGGGTATCGGTTGCGGGTGGAGGGCTGAAAAATCCTCCCCCGGTACGGGGAGAGGGACCATCCAAAGGATTGTGGAGGGGGCGTGCCACAAAGGACGTATCCAGCGCCCGCCCCCTCCGTCAGCGCTCCGCGCTGCCACCTCCCCGTGCCGGGGAGGATCGTGGGTCAGCCCATCGTCTCGCCCGTCCGCAGGGTCAGCACCTCGACCCCGGTCTTCGTCACTGCGACCGTATGCTCGAACTGCGCCGAGAGCTTTCCGTCATCGGTCACGACCGTCCAGCCATCGTCGCTGGTCGAAACCTTGCGGGTGCCCTGGTTTATCATCGGCTCGATGGTGAAGGTCATGCCCTCGCGCAGCACCGCGCCGGTGCCCGGCCGCCCGAAGTGCAGCACATCGGGCGCCTCGTGCATCTCGCGCCCGATGCCGTGGCCGCAATAATCGCGGACGACCGAATAGCCGTTCGCCTTGGCGTGTTTTTCGATGGCGGCACCGATGTCGCCCAGCCGGGCGCCGGGGCGCACCTGGCGAATGCCCTTCCACATAGCTTCCTGCGTCACGCGGACCAGCCGCTTCGCACCCGGCGACACCTCGCCGATCGTATAGGTCTTGCTCGAATCCGTGATGAAGCCGTTCTTCTCCAGCGTGATGTCGAGATTGACGATATCGCCGTCCTTCACCACGTCCTCGGCGCTCGGCACGCCGTGGCAGACGACTTGGTTGATCGAGCTGTTAAGCACATAGGCAAAGCCGTACTGCCCCTTGCTCGCCGGGCGCGCGGACAGATCGTGGGTGATATAGCGCTCGACGAGGTCATTGATCGCCAGCGTCGACAAGCCGCTGAGCGCCACCCCGTCGAGCATCTCGAACACCTGCGCGAGCAACCGTCCGGAGACGCGCATCAGCGCCAGGTCATCGGCCGTCTTGACCATGTCAGGCAACCAGCGGCTGGGGCAAAGGCAATTCCGCTGCGGCCATCTGCGCCTTGATGATGTCGTGGAAGCTGAGCGTGGGATTGGCCTCGGCCAACATGCCCATCTTTATCCAGAATTCGGCTTGCGCGTTGATCGAGCGGCACATGACGGTGCTGGCGCGGCGGACCTCTTCATGCAGCTGGTCGTCGATTTTTACGATACCCATATATAAAGCATATACGGTTCGTATATGGCGCGCGCAAGCCGGATCAGGCGGTCGGCCGGGTCAGGACAAAGGCGGCGCATCCTGCCATGGCGGCGGCGACGAGGAGCGCCAATGGCCAATGCGGGTTGGCGCCGATCAGGAACATGCCATAGCCCAGCGTCATTCCGCCGCACGCCATCGCCTTGCCTCGACGCCCGATCGCGCCATGCTGTCGCCAGGCCCGCAAGCTGGGGCCGAAGCGCGGATGGTCGAGCAGCCATGTCTCCAGCCGGGGCGAAGACCGCGCGAAACAGCCCGCCGCCAGGATCAGGAAGATCGTCGTCGGCATCAACGGCAGGATCGCCCCGATCACGCCAAGCGCGACGAACAGGCATCCCAAGGTGAGCCAGCCGAGCCGTATCATGTGGGTTGCGTAGCGAGGTGTGGGGGGCGGGGGAAGGGAAGTTTGGGGCGCGCTAGCGCAACCTCTTCATACCATCATCCCATCAGACAGGGGGGAATGCCGATCGGCGCTGGCAAAAGTTCGTCACGGGTCTTGATCGCTTGGGCGGCTATCGCGTTCTAGGGGATTGCGGATGCGTGATGAACGAATGGAACGACATGCGGTGGCGACGGCGTAACCTGGCCTCGATGAGTGCGGATGTGAATGACGGCCTGGCCCCCGGTGTCGAGGCGGTGACCAGCGGAACCCCCCGGTCGGACGAGCCGGTGCAGACCCGCGGCTACCGCGTCATCGCGCTGGTCGTCGCCTCGGCGCTGTTCATGCAGAAACTGGATGGCACCGTGCTGACCGTCGCGCTGCCCACCATGGCACGCGACCTCGCCACGCCCGCCACCAGCCTCAGTCTGGCGCTGACCAGCTATCTGCTGGCGCTGGCGCTGTTCATTCCCGCCAGCGGGACGCTGGCCGACAAGTTCGGGTCGCGCACCGTCTTCTGCTCGGCGATCGGGGTGTTTCTGCTCGGCTCGATCCTGTGCGCCCAGTCGGGATCGCTGCCGACTTTGGTGGCGGCGCGCTTCCTGCAAGGGATTGGCGGCGCCATGATGGTCCCGGTCGGGCGGCTGGTCCTGCTGCGCAGCGTCGCCAAGGAGGACATGGTTCAGGCACTGTCCTGGCTGGTCATGCCCGCGCTGATCGGGCCGATCCTGGGGCCGCCGCTGGGCGGGTTCATCGTGACCTGGCTCGACTGGCGCTGGATCTTCTATCTCAACATTCCGATCGGCGTCATCGGCATGGTGGGGGCCTGGATGCTGGTGCCCGAGGTGCGCGGCGATGCGCGGGCGCGGTTCGACGTATCGGGTTTCCTTCTGTCGGGCGTATCGCTCGGCTGTCTGTTGTTCGGGTTCGAGCTGGCGAGCCGCCCCGGCACCGGCTGGGTCGCGCTGGTCCTGCTGATCGTCGGGGCGGTCTTCGGATGGCTCTATATCCGCCACGCACGGCACACGACCGACCCGATCCTCGATCCCACGCTGATGCAAGTGCCGACCTTTCGCCTCTCGGTAATCGGCGGTTCGCTGACTCGGATCACGCAGGGCGCGCAGCCCTTTCTGCTGCCGCTGATGTTTCAGCTCGGTTTCGGCCTCACCGCCGCCAAGACGGGGACGATCACCATGGCGGGGGCGGTGGGCGCGCTGGCGATGAAGGCGCTGGCCCCGCGCGTGCTGCGCCGCTGGGGCTTTCGTCGCAGCCTGATCGTGTCAGGACTGGTCAGCGGCGCAGGGTACGCCACCTGCGCGCTGTTCCGCCCCGACTGGTCGATCGCGGTCATCACCTTCATCCTGGCGCTATCCGGCTTCTTCACCTCCTTTCAATTCACCGGATTCAACGCCATCGCCTATGCCGATGTCGATAAGGACCGGATGAGCGCGGCGACCAGCTTTTATGCCACCTTTCAGCAACTCACCCTGTCGCTGGGCATTTGCACCGCCGCGACCGTGCTGGAGCTGGGCTCGCTGATCGAGGGGAAGGGCGGGCCGACGCTCGACAGCTTTTCGGCGGCGTTCCTGGTCGTTGCGGCCATCTCCACCTCGGCGGTTATCTGGAACCGTCGCTTCGCCCCCGATGCGGGCGCGGCGATGAGCGGACATCATGAACGCGCGCACAGCGACGAATGACGGATCGGTAATGTCGTTGTCGTTCAGCAACGATCCAGGATAAGAATCGTTACCGGCTTTCATCCATGAAAGGAGCAAGCCGGTGGCATCGCAGACGGTGATCGTGACGGGAGCGGAGTCGGGAATAGGCGCGGCCTGTGCCGAGGCATTCGGCGCGACCGGGGCCAGGGTCGCAGTCCTGTTCCACAGCGATCAGGTCGCCGCCGATGTGACCGCCGGGGCCGTTCGCCAGGCGGGCGGCGAGGCGATGACGGTGCAGGTCGCGGTCGATGACGAAGGCTCGGTCGATCAGGCCTTTGGCACGGTCGAAGCGCAATGGGGTCCGGCCGATGTGCTGGTCAATTCGGCTGGGCTCAACATGTCGGGCGTGACGGTGCGCGACATGACGCTGGCCCAGTGGCAGCGGATGCTCGACACCGACCTGACCGGCGCCTTCCTGACCTCACGCCGGTTCCTGACCGGGCGCGGTGAGGCAAAGGGCGACGCGACGATCCTGCAGATCTCGTCGATCCACGCCTATGCGATGCGGGCCGGGGGCGCGGATTATTGCGCGGCCAAGGGCGGGCTGACCAACCTGGTCGACACGCTCGCCATCGAGGAGGCGCCGCGCGGCATCCGCGTTAACGCCATCGAGCCGGGCATGATCCTGACCCCGATGAACGCCAAGGCGCAGACCGATCCGGCGTACCGCGCCAGCCTGGAAAAGAACATTCCGATCGGTCGCGCGGGCAACGCCTCGGAGGTGGCGGACCTCGCCGTCTTCCTCGCCTCGGACAAGGCACGTTACATCACCGGCGCGCGGATCGTCATCGATGGCGGCCTGTCGCTGATGCAGGCGCTCGGGGCATGAACGGGTCTGACGTGGACAGCCGGATCGCCGATCCGCATCGCAAGGACCGGGTGGCCGACGCGCCGCTCGACCCGGACTTCAACGTCAAGCGGATCGAGGACGTGACGCTCGCCGGGCCGCCCGGACTGATGGCGCGCGACCTGATGAGCCCCTATGTCTGGCGCGAGGCGGACGGCCGCTGGGGCATGATGGTTCGTGCGGTGGTGCGACCGGGCGAGACGCTGACCGATACCGGCGTGATCTGGGCGGGGTGGAGCGAGGACGGGCGGCATTTCACCATGCTCGACACGCCCTCGATCGCGCCGGGGCCGGGCGAGCATGACGCCGGCGGGGTCGAGGACCCGACGGTGGTGCGCACCGACCAAGGCTATATCGTCTATTATTCGGGCGTGCTGGCCGATCACGCGCATGGCGAGCTGTCCTATGCCGCCGGGCCATCGCTCGACCGGCTGGAAAAGAGTGGCGTTGCGCTGGCGTCCTCCAAGTCGGAGGGCAATACCAAGGAGGCGACGGTCGACCGCACGGCGGACGGGCGCTGGCGGCTGTTCTACGAATATGCCGCCGACGACGCTTCCCGCATCGGCCTGGCGATCGGTGAGGATGTCGCGGGGCCGTGGACCGAGCAGCCGACGCCCTTCATGCCGCGTGAGGACAGCTGGGACGACTGGCATCTGTCGACCGGCCCGCTGCTGACCGACGACAAGGCGTGTCCGGTCATGTTCTATAACGGCGCGACACGGGATGCGCGCTGGCGGATCGGCTGGGTCGCGTTCGACGAGCATTATACCCGCGTCGTCGCGCGTGGGATCGAGCCGCTGATCCTGCCGCCGCCCGCCGATGATCGCGGCGCGACCGACATCGCCTTTGCCGCCTCGGTCGTGGTCGCGGAGGATGGTATCTGGCTTTACTATTCGCTGGAGGATCGGCGACTGTCGCGGGCGCTGATCCGGCGCAGCTGAGCCGTCCCGTTCCTATTCTTGCGTGAGAAGAAAGCCTGTTGATGCTCGGAGATACCGAAGCCCCCCTCGCACCGAGCATCCATGCCTCGATCGCCCCGGCGCCTGCGCTGCGGCCGGGGCGTCCCTATGCCCGTGACGAGTTGCTGCACGAGTTGTTCGACGCGACCGTGCGCGACCATGGGGCTGCGGTGGCGGCCAAGCTGGTCGGCGCGGGCGAGGAATATAGCCGACCGACATCCTGGACCTATGACATGCTCGCGCGGCGCAGCCTGTCGATGGCGCACCGGCTGCGCGCGCTGGGCGTGGGGAAGGGCGACCGCGTCGTCCTGTGCCTTCCGCGCGGGCTGGACCAGTATATGGCGATCCTGGGCGTGCTGCGGGCGGGCGCGGCCTATGTCCCCGTCGACTGGGGCTATCCGCAGGACCGGATCGCCTACATCATCGAGGATAGCGGTGCGGCGCTGACCATCACCACCTCCGCGCGGGCGGGCGAGATACCGGGCAGGACGCTGTGCCTGGATGCCGAACTCGGCGATCTGGCCGCCGAACCGGCCGCGCCGCTGGGCCGCGACGTGACGGGATCGGACCCGCAGGATCTGGCCTATATCATCTATACCTCGGGCACGACCGGGCGGCCCAAGGGGGTGATGATCACCCATGCCAATGCCTGTCACCTGGTTCGTTCCGAAAGTGCGATCCTGGCGCTGGAGCCGAGCGACGTGGTGTTCGGTGGGTTCAGCCTGGCCTTCGACATGTCGGTCGAGACGATGTGGAGCGCGTTCTTCGTCGGCGCGAAATTGCTTGTCGCGGCGGAGGCGCTGGCGGCGAGCGGTCCCGATGTCGCCATTGCGCTGGCGGCGGAGAAGACGACGATCTGGCATGTCGTGCCCTCGCTGATCGCGCTGGTCGAGCATCCCGTACCGACCCTGCGCCTGATCAACATGGGCGGGGAGGCGTGCCCCGCCGACCTGCCGCGTCGTCTGGCGCGACCGGGGCTGCGGCTGCTCAACACCTATGGCCCGACCGAAACCTCGGTGACGGCGACCTGGACCGAGGTGCAGCCGGGCAAGCGCATCACCATCGGCAAGCCGCTGCCGGGCTATACCGCCTGGATCGTCGACGAGCAGTTGCAACCGGTCGGGGCGGGGCAGGAGGGCGAACTGGTCATCGGCGGCCCCGGTGTTGGCGTCGGTTACGTCAACCGCCCCGACCTGACTGCCGAGAAATTCACCATGACCCCGTTCGACACCGTGTCGGGCGCGCCGGAGCGAATCTATCGCTCGGGCGATCTCGTTCGGCTGGACGCGGCGGGCGACATCGATTTCGTCGGGCGTATCGACACCCAGGTGAAGATTCGCGGTTTCCGCGTCGAACTGGCCGAGATCGAGGCGGTGATCGGCGAGGCGCCGGGCGTCGCGCAGGCCGTGGTCCACTTGTTCACCGATGCCGATGGTTCCGAATTTCTCGCCGCCTTCCTGGTCGCGCGGTCGGGCGAGACGATCGACATCGCCGACATCAAGGCCCGCGTCACCGAACGCCTGCCCAATTACATGCGTCCCGCCGCCTATCAGCAATTGGCCGCGCTGCCGACTTTGCCGGCATCGGGAAAAGTTGACCGCAAGGCACTGGTAAAGCCGGAAATCACCGTCGACACCGGTCGCACGATCGCGACGCCCGCCACGCCGATGGAGGAAAAGCTCCACGCCATCTGGGCCGAGGCGTTCGCGCCGCAGCCGGTGTCGGTGACGGACGACCTGTTCGAGGATTTGGGCGGTCACTCGCTCAAGGCGGCACGCCTCGTCTCGGCGGCGCGCAAGGTGTCGGGGCTTCAGGGCCTGTCGCTGGAGGATCTTTATGCCGCGCCGACCATCCGTGCTCTGGCCGCCCGGATCGGCGGCGCGGCGGCGGTTGCGGTCCAGACCGAGGAAAGCTTCCACCGGGTTCCCGAATGGAAGCGCTGGCTGTGCGTCGCCGCGCAGACGGTCGCGCTGCTGCCCGTCTATACCATTGCCGGGTTGCAATGGTTCTTCCCCTACGTCGCCTATACCCATCTGGCCGGGCGGATGCCGCGCATCGACGCGCTGATCCTGAGTGCGCTGTTCTTTACCATAGTGCCGGTCGCCTCGATGCTGTTCTCGATCGCGGCGAAATGGCTGATCGCGGGGCGGTTCAAGGCGGGCGACTATCCGCTATGGGGCGGCACCTATTTCCGCTGGTGGCTGGTGCGGCGGATTATCGCGGTGACGGCGACCCCCTATCTGGCGGGCACGCCGATGATCCGGGGCTATTACCGGATGCTGGGCGCGAAGATCGGCAAGCGGGCCTATATCGGCAATGGCGTCATCGACACTGCCGACCTGTTCGCCTGCGGGGATGATGCGATTGTCAGCGACCAGGCGGTGATGGCGACCAGCTCGGTCGAGCGTGGCCTGCTGCGGCTGGGCACGGTGACGCTAGGCAACCGGGCGTTCGTCGGCGGACAGTCGGTGGTTGGCCGCAATTCCGCGCTGGAGGATGACGCGATCCTCGACGACATGGCCGCACTTCCGGCCGAGACGGTGATCCCTGCGCGGCAACGCTGGACCGGATCGCCCGCCGCCTTCGACCGGATGGTCGAGCCAGGCGAGGCCATTACGACCGGCAGGCGGGCCGGACCATCGATCGCGATCTTCATCGGCGCGCTGCTGCTGCCGATCATCGCCATCCTGCCGATCGCGCCGGGCCTGATCGCGCTGATCGAGCTGGACTGGGCGACGACCGGCTATGGCTATATGCTCGTCTCGCCGCTGCTCGCCGCGACCTATATCGTGATGATGTGCGTGCTGACGGTGCTCGCCAAGCGGCTGATCCTGGGCCGCGTGACGCCGGGCGTCTATCGCCTGGATAGCTGGTTCTATGTCCGTTACTGGATGGTGCGGCAGATCAACGACCTGGCGCTCAGGCTGCTGCACCCGATCTTCGCCACGCTCTATGTCATCCCCTGGTACCGCGCACTGGGCGTGAAGGTCGGGCGGCGGGCGGAGATTTCGACCGCCAGTGCGATCGTCCCCGATCTGGTCGAGATCGGGCCGGAGAGCTTCATCGCGGACTCGGTCATCTTCGGCGCGGCCAAGATCGGCCATGGCACGATCGAGCTGGCGCATACGAAGATCGGCCGCCGCAGCTTCATTGGCAATTCCGCGCTGCTACCCAGCGGCGCGCAGATCGGCGACGAGGTCCTGATCGGCGTCCTGTCCAAGCCGCCCGAAAACCCGGCGCTGGCGACCGAGGCGGGCAGCACCTGGTTCGGCTCGCCCGCGATCAAGCTGCCCGTGCGGCAGGTGGCGACGATGTTCGACGAGGGGGCACGCTTCAATCCGTCGCGCGGGCTGATCGCCACCCGCCTGTCGATCGAGGCGATCCGCACCACCCTGTCGCTGACCGCCTTCCTGGTGTTCTTCAGCGCGCTCTTGTCCGTGGTGGGCGATCTTGATGATCTGGAGCGTGGCGGGCTTGTCATCGTCACCACCTTCCCGTTTCTTTACATGGCCTTCTGCCTTGCCTGCGGCGTCTTCGTGCTGGCGCTGAAATGGTTGGTGGTGGGGCGGTACAGGGCGACGACCGCACCCTTGTGGAGCACTTTCGTCTGGCGGACCGAGCTGGTGACGGCGACCTATGAAAATCTGGTGGTCGCCAACCTGCTGGAGCCGTTGCGGGGGACGCCGTGGATCGGGCTGTACCTGCGCGCGATGGGGGCCAGGGTCGGCAAGCGCTGCTATATCGACACGACCGACCTGACCGAACATGATCTGGTGACGATCGGCGATGACGTCGCGCTCAACGACTATGCCGGGCTTCAGACGCATCTGTTCGAGGATCGGGTGATGAAGGTCGGTGCGATCAAGGTCGGCGACCGGGCGACGATCGGATCGCTCGCCATCGTGCTCTATGATGCCGAGATCGGGGCCGATGCGCAGCTGGGCGACCTGTCGGTGGTGATGAAGGGCGAGACGCTGCCCGACGGCACCAACTGGGAGGGCAGCCCGGCGCGGATCGTGACCGGCGAATGACCCCGGTCTGGCATGACGCGCCGCTCGACCGGCTGGACTGGAACGGCGCCTCGCCCATGGTCTGGCGCACCGAGGATCCGGGGCGGGGGCGAAGGGCTCCGCTGGCGGAGGCGCTGGTCGCGCGGCTGGCGGGTGGTCCGGTCCGGCTGGCGCGAAGTGCCATGGGGGCGCCACAGGTCGCGTCTCCCCCGGGCTGGTATCTCGGCATCGCCGGGCGGGGCGGGGCGTGCCTGATCGCGGCGGCGCGGCACCCCATAGCGGTGGACCGCGAGACGATCGACGATGCGCCGCCGCTCTGGGACATGCTGACCCCGCCGGAGGCGCGAGACGTGCGCGCTGCCCCCGATCCGTCGCGTGCGTGGTTGCGGCGCTGGACGATCAAGGAAGCCCACGCCAAGCTGATCGGCGATCCCCGCCGGATCGCGGCGGAGACGATCGAGACACGACTGATCGACGGGCAGGAAGCGACCGCCCGGCGGGGCAACGAGCAGGCCTCGCATTGCTGGACCCGCGATGCAGGCGTGAGCATCGAGACGGTGGCGCTATGGCTATGAGCGACATCACCGTCCGTCCCTATCATGAGGCCGACCGCGCCGACGTGCTGGCGATCTTCGACGGCAACCTGTCCGATTATTTCGGGGCGGGGGACCGCGAATGGCTGATCGAGACGCTGGACGCGCCCGACGGCCCCGCCTTCGTCGTTACGATCGGCGGACGGGCGGCAGCGTTCGGCGGTTATGAGGTGTGGGAGCATTACAACAAGGCGCTGCTCTATTGGGGCATGGCGGCGCAGGCGTACCATGGATGCGGGCTGGGCCGACTCTTGCTGTTCGAGCGGCTGCACCATGTCGCGCGCCACGCCCGACCGGTGACGCGCTACGTCACGGTCGACACTTCACCCCGGGTGGCGCCCTTTTTCCTGCGCTGCGGGTTCGAGCAGACGGCGGTTTGGCCCGAAGGCTATCGCTCCGGCATGACGATGCATGAGCTGCGTTTCGACCTGGCGAAGGTGTCGGCCGAGCAATTGGCAAGCCGCCGCGACGATGCGCTGGCGGCAGTACGCGCACGACTTTCTTCAGCTGGAGAGGCCGGACTTACGGGTTCGTGATCTCCGCCGGCTAGGACCGACGCGCACCGCATATTTGCGCTGCCGGTCTCGATCATCGAGCGATTCACCGATCACCGGACCCGGCCCGACCCGGAGACCGGTGGACCGGCAGCGCGACGATGGCCCAGTCCGCTTTCCGCTACGTTATCCTTCATCGTGTCAGAGGCGAAACGGGAATCTCAACTCGTCTTGGAGGTCGATCCGTTATCGGAGTTGACACCGTCCAGGCATCATGAACATCCTGTCACCCATAAGATCAAGAAGTTGATGATAAGGGGGAAGTATCGTGGGGGTTGGCGTGTCTCGCGTATCGTTGTTGGCGATCGCTGCATTTGGTCTTGTTCAGGCCGGTTCTGCTGCGGCGCAGAGTCAATATGTTCCGCCGGCGCCCACAGGCGGCTATGTGATGGCCAATGGCCAGCGGACGGCGGATTATAACGCGGCGCTGGCATCCTGGCGGCAGGACAAGCAATTCACGGTCGACTACACCAAGGGCTATCTCGGACTGGAATATGCCTATGTCCTGGGCCTGTCGGGCAAGGGACAGACGATCGGGATTAACGATGCCGGCGTGGTGATGAGCCACCCGCTGTTCGCCGGGTCGGGCAAGATTTCGGGGCTGCGCACGCCCATCCCCTCGACCTATGGCAATGACGGCATGGTCAACCCCCGACGCCCCTGGGAAATCCATGGCACCCATGTCGCGGGCACGGCGGCGGGCAACCGGATGGCGGACGGGGTGATGTTCGGCAACGCCTTCGGCGCGAACATCCTGTCGGCGACGACCAATTTCTCAGCGGGCGACTTTCTGTGGTGGCGCGACCAGATCCTCGACGACGTCATGGTCGCGACCGCGCAGGAGAATATACCGGCGCTCGCCAATACCGGGCGGGTTCGGATCATCAACAACAGCTGGGGTTCGACCGCGACCCAGCCCTATACGCTGACCCCGTCACAGGCGCGCGCGGCGTTTCAGCAGACGCTGGACGGCTTTTACGATCCGGTCCTGAAAAACGACGTGCTGGTCGTCTTTTCGGCGGGCAACGGATCGGGCGTCCATGCCAGCATCGATGCGGTGACGCCGCTCAACGACCTGCGGCTGCGCTCCAACTGGCTGTCCGTCACCAATTATCTCGCGAACGGCACGGCAGCCGCCAGCACCAGCCTGTGCGGCCAGACCGCGACCTGGTGCGTGTCGGGGCCAGGCAGTTCGGTCGTGTCTTCGGCGGCGACCTACACGATCGACGGCGCCGCGATTCGCGCCAAATATACCCGTGCCATGTATCCGGGCATCTATGCCGCGACCACGCTGGCCCAGTTGCAGAACGCGGCGGTCAACGCCTGGCTGGGCGTGCTCAACGACTATCTCAACCGGCGTGAAGCGGCCAAGGCGTCGGGGCGCTTCTTCGACGAGGATGCCGAGCGGACCAAGGTGGCGCAGCAGGCGGTCGGCATCTCGCTGGCTTATGGTGCGCGGTTCGTGACACCCGATCCCGACGGCTATACCAGCCGCCTGGCCCAAATACTGACGATCCCTGGCAATGTCGCGCTGGTCGGACGCGATTTCGCCTCCTCGGTCCTGACTCAGGCCAATGCCATCATCACGGCCGAGCTTCAGCGCTACATCACCTTCACCGGCCCCGGTTATGCCTCGCTGACCGGAACCTCGATGGCGGCGCCCAACATCTCCGGCTTCGCCGCGCTGCTGATGGAGTATTTCCCCGAATACAACACCGGGCTGATCTCCGACATTCTTGTGTCCAGTTCCAAGGACCTCGACACGCCGGGCGTCGACCTGCGCTCGGGCTGGGGCGCGCCGCAGATGGCGGTGGCGCTGCGGGGGCCGACCGCGTTGCGCGACACGCGCGAGGTCACGGTGGCGTCGGGCACGATCGACATCTGGAGCAATTCCATCACCGATGCACGCGATCGCTATTCGGCCGAGGTGCTGGCGGGCTTCCCCAACGATATCGGCGGCCTCGTCAAGCGGGGCGGCGGCGAGCTGATCCTGACTGCGGCCAACAGCTATAGCGGTCCGACCCGCGTCGAGCAGGGGCAGTTGACCGTCGACGGTAGCCTGACCCGATCGGCAGTGACGGCGGTGGCGGGCGGCATCGTCGCCGGCAATGGTACCGTCGCCACACTGACCGCAGGCACTGGTGGCATCGTCTCGCCCGGCAGCACCGGGGCGATCGGCACGCTGAACGTCGCAGGGACCGCCACGCTCGCCTCTGGCAGCCAGCTCGTGGCAGATATCGGCCCCAGCGGCACCTCGGATCAACTGAGTGCGCGCAACATCGTGCTCGGCGGTGGCACGCTCACCCTGCGACCGGTCAACCGCGTGCCGCGCTATGGTGACAGCTACACCATTCTCACCGCGTCCAACGGCATCACCGGCAGCTTCGCCAACGCCACCGCGTTCAGCGCCATCCTCTATCCCGAGCTGAGCTATGCCGCGGGCCGGGTGACGGCGGCGGTGGGGGCAAGGCCCTATGCCAGCGTGGTGGCGGCCACGCCGGTGCAGACCGCCTATGCGCGGCTGCTCGACGCCAACCGCTCGGCCTATGCGAATCTGCGCGGCACCTATGACCTGCTCGACCTTCAGGACGTCGGCACGATCCGCGGTGCGCTGGAAGCGATCGCGCCGCGTGCCGAGACGACACGTCGCGCGATCGGCACCACCGCGACCGACAATATCGCGCGTTTCTATCGCGATCGCCTTACGGCCATGACGCCGGACGGTTTTGCGGGCGGGACGGTTGCGATGATCGGCAAGCCGCTGGAATTCGCCGCCAACGCCATCGCCGCACCCGGCCGTCCCCAGACGGTCAGCGACACGCCGACCAGCATGGTTCGCGAAAACATGCTGCCCGACAATGTCTTGGCCTATCTCGCCGGGGGGTATGTCGACGGATCGGGCGCGGCCATGCCCGGCACGGTCGGCGGCCGCGACCCGTTCGATGGTTTCTACATCGCCGGCGGTGTAGAGGCGCGGGTGTCGGATACCGCCGCGCTAGGCTTCGGCCTGTCCTATTCCGACATCGATGGCGACCAGCGCTTCGGCCAGTCGGCCAAGGGCGAGTTGATCCAGGGTACGCTCTACGGACGTCTGGGCGGTACGCTCGGCCCGGCGCTCGACGCGCAGTTCGGCGCGGGCGTGTACCAGTCGTCGACCCGGCGGCAGGGCAATTTTGTCGGCACCCCCTTTGACCTGCGGGCACGCGACAACGCGCTGACGCTGTCGAGCGAGGTGGGGGCAAGCTATATGAAGGGCAGCGGGGCGGTCCGCTTTGGTCCGCGCGTGGCGATCCGCACCAGCAGCATCGACTTCACGCCTACCGGCGAAACGGGTACCGGCCCGGCGCTGATGTACGGCCGCGATCGTTTCCTGAGTGTGCAGGGGCGGGCAGGGCTTCAGGTCGATGCGACCGAAGGCGGCTTCCGCCCCTTCGCCGCGGCCTATTTCGTCCATGATTTCGAGGGGCAGCCAGGTTATTTCAACGCCGGTTTCGCTGGCGGCACGCGGGCGCAGGCCCGGTTCCTGACAGCGCGTCAGGACAGCGACTGGGGTGAGATCAGCGCCGGTATCGCCTATCGCTCGGGCCGTGCCACCGTCTCGCTGGCGGCGGACTCGACGGTCGGGCGCGACGATGTCCGCAACCAGTCCTATCGCGCCGGGCTGAAGCTGGCCTTCTGATGCGGCGGGCGGGGCCGACGACATGATCGCGTCGGCCCTGCTGATGATGGTGGGGGCGGGATCGGCCGTGGTGGCCGATCCGGTGCCGCTGACTTTCTACAACCGGCCGGGCGCCACGCTGGCTGAGGTCGAGCGCGATCTGCGGCGATGTCGGCTCATCACCACCGGTCCGGCGGCGGGCGCGGAGCGCCCGGACGGTGCTGCACGGCTCGACAATGGCGGACAGGGCGCCGCGCCGGATGAGACGATGGAGGCATGCATGGCGGCCTATGGCTGGCAAATTTCTGCTCTCTCGGCGCGGGAACGGCGGATTTTCGCGACCCTCGACCCCGCCGCGCGTCGGCGAGCCTGGGCACGGCTGGTCGGGCGGCGTGCGCGGTGAGGGGCGACTGTCGGTCGTGCCCTGCGCATCAGGCGTTCGGCACAGGATGTCGTGGCGACCGTCAAGCGCCCCCCGGGTCGCACCGAAGATTGGGCCGGTGGCGATCTAAAATTTCCGCGGACCGCGGAAAGCCGTAGTGCCATTCGTGTCCGATCTTCACGAACAAAGCGCCGATATCCGATTGCCCCTTCGC
>FWWM01006453.1_pt1 | contig 24533 bp, 21 predicted proteins | sample 2228351 | NCBI WGS metagenome assembly FWWM01 (sample SAMEA103939774, study PRJEB20133) | metagenome
AGAGGGGTCGGGGGTGAGGGCCTCAACTTTCTCCCGGAGCCTCTTGGCCGTTCTCCGAAGGCTCGTCGTTCTTTCCCGGAACGTAGCGCACCACGGAGACCACTTTATCGCCTTCGTCTAAGTCGATGAGCTTGACCCCCTTGGCGTAGCGCCCCACGATGCGCACCTCACCCGCGGAGATGCGAATGATCTTCCCCTTGAGGGTCGTCACCATGATCTCGTCGTCGTCCTTGACTTTTTCGATAGCCACGACCAATCCCGTCTTCTCGTCAACTTTGATGCCCAGCACGCCCTTGCCCCCGCGCCCCTGAGAGGGGAACTCTGCGAGCGGCGTGCGCTTGCCATAGCCGTTCTCTGTCACTAATAAGAGCTTATCTTCGGGGTCGCCGGGCTCCAGCGTGACCAGTCCCACGAGTCGATCGCCTTCGTTGAGGCGCATCCCGATGACGCCCTTGCTGGGGCGTCCCGTGCACCGCGCCAGCTCTTCTTTAAAGCGAATGGTCATCCCCTGGGCGCTCGCTAAGATGACTTCGCCAGTGCCCGTGGAGATCGCGGCGTCCACAATATAATCGCCCGGCTCAGCGTTGATCGCTAAGATCCCGCTGGTGTGCGCATTATAGAAGTCCGCGTACTCGTTGCGGTTGAGGATCCCCTGGGCGGTGGCCATGAGACAGTAGCGATTCTCCGTGCCGTCGGTGTGCAAGGGCAGCATGGCACAGACCTCTTCGTCCGGCTCCATCGCTATGAAATTTCTCAAATTTTCGCCCTTGACGTCGCGCCGCTCCGAGTAGAGCTGATACGCTTTGAGTTTATACACTTTGTGTGCCTTGCTGAAGACCAACAGATCGTCTTTGGCATGGCAGGTGAAGACGCGCTTCATGGCATCGCCCTCGCGCAGGCGCATCACTAAGATCCCCTTGCCGCCGCGTTGCTGTTTTCTATAGGCTTCTTCTTTGGGAGCGCTGGCGTAGCCCTTCACGCTGACGCTAATCAACAAGTCCGTGTCGGGGATGAACGCCTCTTCGCTTAAGGTGTCGCTGCCGTCGAAGTCCGCGATGATCTGGGTGCGCCGCGGATCGCTGTACTTCTTCTTGAGCGCGAGGAGCTCGTCTTTGATAATGCCGTCGAGTTTGTGTGGGCTGGCGAGGATCTCTTTGTATTCTGTGATTGCTTGCTGTTTCTCTTTGTACTCTTCTTGGAGCTCACTGCTCTCGAGGGCGGTGAAGCGCCGCAGCTGCATCTTCAAGATCGCGTCGGCTTGCTTTTCGGAGAGCTTAAATCTCTTTTGGAGGGCTTCCATGGCGTGCGCGGCATCTTTGGATTTGCTGATCAGCTCGACGATGGCGTCGCGGTTCTCAATCGCCTTGAGCATCCCTTCTAAGAGATGGGCGCGCTCTTGGGCCGCGTTCAATCTGAACTGCGTGCGCCTGCGGACGACCTCGCGCCGATGCGCCAAGAAATAATAGAGCAGCTCTTTGAGAGCTAATTTCCTGGGGTTGCCGTCGACGATCACTAAGAAATTCGCGCCGAAGGTCCATTCCAAGGGGGTGTATTTATAAAGCTTGCTCAAGACGAGCTGAGGGTTGCTGCCGCGCTTGAGCTCCACCACGATTCTGATCCCGTCGCGGTCGGACTCATCTCGCAGATCGGAGATCTCGTCGATATCCCCAGACCGGACCTTGTTGGCGATGGATTCGACGAGGGTCGACTTGCGCACTTGGAAGGGAATTTCGGAGATAATAATACGGTGATCTTCGATGCGGGCGACACCCCGCACTCTCAGTTTGCCCTCGCCGGTGCGATAGGCCTCCTCGATCCCCTCGCGTCCCAAGATAATTCCCCCTGTGGGGAAGTCCGGGCCCTTGATAAAACGCATGAGCTCCTCACAAGAGGCCTCGGGCTTCTCGATGAGATGGACCAGGGCGTCGACGACTTCAGCCAAGTTATGGGGAGGGATCTGGGTCGTCATCCCCACGGAGATGCCCCACGACCCATTGATCAACAAGTTTGGGACTTTAGCGGGCAAGACAGTAGGCTCAGTGAGTGAGTCATCGAAGTTGGGCACGAAGTCTACAGTGTTCTCTTCGATCTCGGCTAAGAATTCTTCGGCGATGGGGGCGAGGCGGGCCTCGGTGTAGCGCATCGCTGCGGGTTCATCGCCGTCGACGCTACCGAAGTTGCCCTGGCCGTCGATGAGGGGGTAGCGAAATGAGAACTCTTGGGCCATGTTGACCATGGTGTCGTAGACGGCTTGATCGCCGTGGGGGTGGTATTTGCCCATCACTTCGCCGACGATTCTTGCAGACTTCTTATGGGGCCTGTTGGGCATCAGCCCCAACTGATACATTCCGTAAAGAATTCTTCTTTGCACGGGTTTTAAGCCGTCACGCACGTCGGGGATCGCTCGCCCGCGGATGACGCTCATTGCGTAGTTAATGTACGACTCACGCATCTCGTCTTCGATATAAGTTCGTTCGATCCGTTCTGGCATTCTCTCTATTCCCCCCTTGGAAGGTGTACGAACATAGCACACTTATAATACTCAAAAATCCAGAAAAAATCAAATAATTTCGGCGATTTGTCCGCGCGATTCGTGACGGCAGCGGTCACTATTTACGTTGGCTCTTCTTTGACGCCCGTCACGGAGAAGGGGTCGACGGCGTCGCGGAGGGCGTCGCCCATGAAATTGAACGCCAGCACCGAGAGCACAATGAAGATCCCGGGGATCAAAAACCACGGGTAGTTCTGAATGACGCTGGTGGACCAGGCCTCTTGCATGAGGACCCCCCAGCTGGTCAAGGGGTCGCGAATCCCTAACCGCAAGAAGCTCAACGTACTCTCCAGAATGATCAGATTGGGGATGGTCAGCGTCGCGGCGACCACAAGATAGCTCATGGTATTGGGGAGGATGTGCTTGAAGATCACGCGCAGGTCTCCGCTTCCGATCGCTTGAGCAGCCGCGATGAACTCCGACTCCCGCAGCGCCAAAAACTGCCCGCGGATGACGCGCGCCAGGGGCGCCCAGCTCACAATCGAGAGGATGATCACAATCCCCCAGAACGTCGCCATGCCGTACAGCTTGTTGGCTGAAAGGATGAGCGAGAGCGCGAGTAAGAGCGCCAAGCGTGGCAGGGCCATGAAGATCTCGATCACCCGCTGGATGAACGTGTCTATCCCGCCCCCGTAATACCCGGAGATGCCCCCAAGCAGAATCCCCACCAACAACGCGATCACAATCACGATCGGCCCGATAATCAGCGAGATCTTCCCCCCGACCAACGTCTTAGACAGGATGTCATAGCCCAGTTTGTCTGACCCGAAGAGAAAGAGCTGGCAGGGGGATTTATCTATCAGAGAGGGATCGAAGGGGACGCCCTCTTGGCGCACCCCAAACAGATGGATATCCGTGCGCCACAAGTCCCAGAAGCGATAGGGCTCCCCCCGAACGAACAGCTCGATGTTGCACTTATAGTCCGTATCCTCAACCCAGAGGTATTTGCCGGGTAGAGGGATGAAATAGGGTTTATCCTCGCAGGTCTGCTCCCCAGTGAGCGGGTCGAGATAGACTTGGCACTTTTTTAACCCGTAGACGAACGGCTTGAGCGAGAAGTTCCCGTCCTTGTCCCAGAAGCGTATCTTAGAGATCATCGGTGGCACGTAGCCGAAGTCGCGATGCTCGCTGTTGTAATGGTACGGCGCGATGAACTCGGCCAGCGCGACGAAGACCAGATAGAAGAGCAAGATGATCGCGGTGCCGATGAGCCCGATCTTGTGGTGTTTGAAGCGTCGCCAGATCAAGCGCCACTGGGAGACAGGGTGGACTTCCGGGACGTGCGCGATTTTCTCGGTTTTGTTAGGAGTTTCACTCATAGCGGATCTTCGGGTCTACTACGGCGAGTAAGATATCCGCCAGCAAGTTCCCCACCAACAGGATGCCCCCAAAGTAGAGCAGCCCTCCCATGATGACCCATTGGTCTTGGTTGTACAGGGCGTCGTAGTAGGCGCGTTCGACCGTGCCGAGGTTCAGCACCGCTGAGGTGACCAGCATCCCTTCGAACATCATGGGGATCCAGAAGCCGAGCATGCTCACTAACGGATTGATGGCATTGCGCACGGCGTGCTTGTAGATGACGACGCGCTCGGAGAGCCCCTTGGCCCGGGCGGTCTGCACGTAGGGCTGCCCCAGGACGTCCAGGAGGTTCGCGCGCATATAGCGGATCAGCGCGGCGATGTTCGCCGTGCCCACGATGATCACCACCGGCCAGAGGTGCCAGATGAAATTGCGCACCCTGTCCAAGCTCCACGGTGCCGTCAGATACTCTTGGTCGAAGAGCATCCCCACGCCTAGCCCCTCCCCAGGTTGACACTCAATCCCAGGACGGAAGAACTGCACGACCGGCCGCAGCCATTCGTAGCTGCACCAGCTCCCCACGTTCAGCACCGTGACCATCAGCTGCAGGAAGAGCACCGCTAACAAAAAATTGGGGATAGAAAGCCCTAAGAACCCCATGAAGTTTAAGAAGTGATCTAAGATAGAGTACTTATGGGTCGCCGAGTAGATGCCGATGGGGATGGCAATCGCCCAGGTGAAGAGCATCGTCACGAAGATGATGATCATACTGTAGAGCAGGTTCCCGTTGCCAAAGAGATAGTCGAGCACGGGGACTTTGTTGAAGAACGAGAACCCCCAGTCGCCTCGGGTGAAGATATTGCGAATCCAACTGATATACTGGGTGACTGGGTCTTTATCGAGGTCAAACTGTTTAATCAGCTGCTCGAGCTGCTCCTGGCCGATGCTGGGATTAAACTTCCACTGGGCCACAAGATCCGATGGCTGCAGCTTGACCACTGTAAAAGCGATCACGGAGATAATAAAGAGCAGCGGGATCATGTACAAGAAGCGCCGGATGATAAAGCTCCACATACTCCTACATCTCTCCGTTAGGTATCAGCATCTTATCATATTTGCATTATACTGTGCAACCGAGGCCGTTCTGACATCTGTCAGAATGGGCTTGCATTGCGCCCAAGTACGCTTTAAGATAGAGCGTGCATGTAGAACTCTTGAAGTCGAAGATCCATCGGGCGACGATCACCGGGACGGACTTGCATTATGAGGGCAGTCTGACGCTCGATAGTCTCTTGATGGAGGCTGCACAGATCCTCCCGTTTGAGAAAGTGGACGTCGTCAACATCAACAATGGGTCGCGCCTGCAGACGTATGTGATTGCGGGGCCGGCGGGGTCAGGGGTGGTGCAGCTCAACGGGGCGGCGGCCCGCTGGGGTGCCCCCGGCGATCTCGTCATTATCTTAGCCTATGCGAGCTTTGAGCCCGCCGAAGCCCAGCACCATCGCCCGCGGGTCATCCACGTCGATGAGTCCAATCGCGTGATCGAGGTCACCGAGCCCTCTGGCTATTCATAGCGAAAGAGCTTCCCCGGCGGCACCAGGATCACTTTGAAGGGCAGGTTGGGGTGCTCGCCCCTCAGTTGCTCTTCGATCTCCTTGAGCTTGTGCTTATACCGTGAGCTGATGTGGACGGCGAGAAAAGCTTCCTGCACCTGGGCGCGGAGCGCCACTTCGAGGGCTTCCGAGAGCGTCGCGTGCTTATAGTCTTCGCGCTCTTCTTCGGTAAGGAACGTGCAATCATGTAAGAGAATATCCGTGCCGGCGACATCAGCGGGGTCGAGGGCTACAGAGTCTCCTCCGTACGAAACGAGCCTTTTTAGATACGTTTCAGAGATCTCTTCTCTCTTGCCTTGGCGGACGAGCTCTAAGATCTCCGATTGCGGCAGATCACGGTACTCGGCCTTCAGGCGCTTGCGTTGCTCCACGATCGTATACCCCAGGGAGATCTCGCCCTCGGAGTGGACGACTTTGAACGTCTCGATGTATCGACTGCATTGTCCGGAGAAGAGCGTGACCCGGTCGCCGACGCCTAGAGGGACCCAGTCGAGCGGATATTTGAGGCGTCGGTTGGTCTTGCGGATATAACTGATGAGCTCGAGGATGCGCCAGTTGCCCTCAGGATAATAGACCGTCAGGGGTTTTTCGGTGTCGCCCATGCCGCTGTTGCGGATGTGCACCAGCCCTATAAGCCCCGTGATGTGATCAGCATGGCCGTGAGAGAGAAAGACGCGCTCAATGGCGAAGACCTTGTTGCCCAGCATCGTGCTGATGCCTTCGCCCGCATCGAACACGATACGGTCGGGGCTGTAGTAGACCCAGCTGGAGTAGAGGGCTTTGGAGTAGATGAGAAATCTCATAGGAGGCTACGCCCCTCGAAGTCTGGAGGCTGGGGGAGCCCCAAGAGTGCATAGAGTGTTGGGGCGAGATCGAGCAGTCGCGGTTTGGTTTGGGTTTTCAGGGTGTGGCCGCGCACGAAGAGAAACGCATCGTCGAAGGTGTGCATCCCTTGGAGCCGGGTCTTGGTGAAGAGCTCTGTGGCGCTGAGCCGCGCCTTCAGATCGAATCCTCTATGCGGGACAGCGATCAGATCAGCAGCGCGAGAGAGCTGTGGGCCGGCGTAGATCTCCTCGCGCCGCCAGACGCGCTCAATGACCGGTCTACGGGTATGGGGGTCTTTGAGCTCGGAGAGGGCTTCAGTCAGCTCACGGCGAGTCTGCTCATAGGCGCGATCTCGCACGTAGAGCCGGCCGGGGATAAGCCCGTAGGCTCGCGTGCGTGGATGCACGTCGCTGAAGTCTTGAGGGGCTCCGTTGCGGAACGCCAAAAAGCCGCGCTCCTGCAGGAAGAGATTGAGCTCGACCTCGTAATCTATGCTGCAGAAGCCATGGTCAGAGAGCAGCACCAGCTCGCAATCTGGGGGCAGTCTTTCGGCTAATTCCCCGACGAAGTGATCAATCTCGCTGTACAGCCTCCAGAACGCATTGTAGTACGGGCTATTGGGATCGTCTTGAGCCTCCCAGAAGAAGTGGTGCAGCCGGTCGGTCTCCATAATGTGCAGCAGGAAGAAATCCCAGGGTTCAGTCTCAAGGAGATACCAAGTCAGGTGGCGGCGGCCCTCCAAAGCTGCGAAGAGTTCTGTAAGAAAGCCATCGGGGTCGGTGTAAGCGCGCGCGGGATCGGCGTCGATGCTATAGTGGAGTCTTTGGAGTGTGGGCAGGAGGCTTGTGGGGTAGACGCCTTCTTCAAGGTGCGTGCACAAGAACCCTGAGACCATCACGCCATTGATGGGCTCTGGGGGGTAGGTGATGGGCAAGTTCACCCAGATTGAGCGCATATTCCGCTCAGTCAAGCGTCGCCACAGAGGGGGAGCCGTGAGAGAGCGCGCGTTGGGGATGTAGAAACGCCTTTGGGCGTCGAGATCGACGAACCCGAAGATATTGTGTTTGGCGGGGTTGACTCCCGTAGCAAAGGTGGCCCAGGCTACCGAAGAGATCGTTGGGATCACCGATTCCATCTGGACGAAAGAGCCCTGGGCAAAGAGCTCTTTCAGAGCGGGCAATCGTTCCAGAGCGCCTTTCAGCAATGTGTAGGGCGTTCCATCGAGGCTGAGCACAAAGAGCTTCTGTCTCACAGGTACAACCTCCCTGTTGCGATAAACCTTGTGCATTGTATAAACTAAAGCGAGTGTTCTGCAAATGAGGACCCTGGGGATAGACGAAGCGGGGCGGGGCTGTGTGATCGGGCCGCTAGTAGTCGCAGGCGTTGTAGCCTCTCAAGAGCAGATTAGGGCTCTCTATGAGCTTGGGGTGCGCGACAGCAAGCGGCTGCCGCGCGCCCAGCGTGAAGAGCTCGCCCTCAAGATTGAGCGCCTCGCGCAACGCATCTTAGCTATAGAGATTGGGCCCAGCGATCTAGAGGAAAATTTAACAGAAGTCGAACTGCGTGCGTTTGTTCACATTATACGGGAGAGCGGGGCGGAGCGGGTCTATCTGGACTTGCCGGTAGGGCCTTCAGCGTGCGAGAGATTCTCTTGGGCCCTGCGGGAGAGGGTGGGCATTCGGGATTTGGAGCTCATCGCGGAGAACAAAGCTGACGCGCAGTATCCTGTGGTGAGTGCCGCTTCGATCATCGCGAAAGTCTGGCGCGATCGGGCCATCGAGAGATTACGCCAAGAGTACGGGGATTTCGGGTGGGGCTATCCCAGCGAGCCTAAGACGCGAGCGTTTCTAAAAGAGTTCTATGAGCGCACGGGGCGATGGCCTGAGTGTGTCCGTCGCAAATGGCGCACGCTCCAGAGGCTCACAGAATTTCCGCTCGATCTATAGCGAGTGGACACAGCGGCTTGACAAGAGCTCCATTTCTGACTCTAATGGGTGGTGAGAAGGGGTGGTCACAGATGGCTGATCAAGTAGAACTGGAACGCAAGCTCAAGATTCAGTCGACTCTTGCTCCCTCAGCCGTTCCTCCACAAGGGGCACTGACCCTCGGCCCAGATGAGATCGGCAGAATCTGCATTGCTGAGGAGCTCTCCATCGCCACGGAAGATAAGAAGACCCATATCGAAGTCTATCTCCCCGAGGAGAAGCGCAATGAGCTCGCCTTGGGGGATTACGTCGTCATCCCCTTGGGGTATAAAGACTATAAGATCTTCGCCAGCGTGGAACAGCTTTGCTATCGGAAGCGCGATGCGCTGGACGACATGAGCGATGTACACGTCTTCATCGGGGCGGACCGCCTCGGCGAGGACGACTATATTGAGACGGCTATCTTAAATCCCATCTCGATGATCGGCCCAGAACGCCAAGCCCTCGAGGTGCGCTACATCCCCAAGCCCAACACCATAGTCCGGAAAGTCACAGGCGAGGACGAAGTCAAAATTGGGCTCGACATACCCGACTCGGGGATCTTCTTGGGATATGTCGCGGTCAACGGCGAGCCCATTCAGACCAGACAGAAGCAGTTTGTGCCGTACTATCTGATCAATGACGAGAAGAAGACCGGCGATCCCATGATCTTCATGCACACGCTGATCGCGGGTATGAGCGGGCGGGGCAAGACCCATGTCGCCAAGAATTTCTTGCGGCAGATCGTGGGCTCGGTCTACCCCATGGAGCGGCGCGGCGGGGAGCAGCGCAAGCCCTGTATTGTCATCATTGACCCGGAGAACGAATACTGGAAGATGCGCGAGGATAACCCCCATCTCACCAAAGAGGACCAAGAGATGCTCTTTGGGCACGGGGTGAAGTTTGGCGGCATCAAGGAGAAGCTGACGGTCTACGCCGCTGTCGAGGGCGAGCCGCGCTACTTTGGCTGCCCAAAGTACACGAACTTCACGATCCCCTTTGAGCTTGTGCGCGATTTCCCCTATCTGATCGCAGGCGGCGAGCTTGATGAAAACCAATATGTCTCGTTAGTGCAACTCGTGCGCGACTTCTTCTATCAGCACGAGCACGGAACGTATCGGGAGTTCTTAGAGTTTGTGGACAACCCCAGCACGCTGGAGATGTACAAGCAGAACGGGCGCATCCATCCTGCGACGTTCCAAGCGTTGCAGCGGCGCGTGGATCGTCCGCAGTTTGCTAAGATCTTCGATCAAGGGGCTAATCCCCTCACCCAGCTCTATAACGATATATTCGCTGAAGACGTGGTGAGCGTCTTCGCCACAAAGCATTTGAGCCCCGACGCCGAGAGAATCGTAGTCTTAGCAATTCTCTCCATGATCGCCGACGCCAAGCTCAAGAGCACCACGACCAATTGGGGAAGAAGAATCGAAAGATTTCCCATAGTCTTAGTGGTCGATGAGGCCCATCGCTACTTTACCAAAGACCAGACCCAGCAAGATCGCATCATTGTCGACAAGTTTATTAAAGCGGCCAAGCAAGGGCGCAAGCATCGGTTGGCCCTGGTCTTGATTACGCAAAGCCCCCAAGACGTCAACGAGACGGTGCTGGCGCAGATCAGCACGCGCATTCTGTTGGGGATGGAGCGGGAGATGGCCGAGCGTGCGGGGGCGCCGCCGCGCTACCAGAAGATCCTGCCCTACTTTGAGCGGGGGCGCATGGTGGTGCACGCGCCGGATAACTCCAAACCCCTCGAACTGAGAGGGCTGGACTTCTGCGTGGTGATGCACTAAAATGCCATGGGCAAGAAGAGGAGGGATCTCAAGTCTATGGCGCACCAAGTTCTGCCGCGCAACCAAGTCCCACTCGAGCAGACGTGGGATATCCAGAGCGTCTTCCCTTCGGATCAAGCCTGGGAAGACGAGATCAAGAGGGTGACGGAGCAGCTTCCGCAGATCGCGTCGTTTCGCGGGCGCTTGGGCGACAGCCCAAAGGTCTTAGCAGATTGGTTTGATCTGGTTGAGCGAATCGGGCGCAGCCTGGGCAAGATCGTGGTCTACGCTGGGATGCAGCACAACGTCGACACGACTGACCAAGCTGCTGCAGCCAAGAACGACCGCGCCCGAGGGCTTTTTGCTCGCGTCATGGCCGCCATGGCCTTCGCCGAGCCGGAGATGCTCTCTATCGGCTTGGAGAAGCTGCGACAATGGACCAAAGAAGAACAACGTCTGGCGATCTACGGACACTATTTTGACGAGCTAGAGCGCCGCAAGGAGCATATTCGCTCGGCTGAGGTCGAGGAGCTCCTGCGCCAACTGATGGACCCCTTCCGCACGGCGGCCGCGACGCATGGCATTCTCTCCGATGCTGAGCTGACGTTCAAGCCTGCTGCCGGCGGCCACGAGATCACCCATAGTACGATCAGCACGCTGCTCCATCACCCTGATAGGGAAGTGCGCCGCACTGCCTGGGAGAACTATTGCGACGCGTTCTTGGCGTTTAAGAACACCATGGCCAACTGCCTCGCTGCGGGGGTGAAGCAGAACGTCTTCATGGCCCGTGCGCGAAGATATAAGTCTGCTCTGGAAGCGGCCCTCACAGCCAATCACATCCCCGTTGAAGTCTTTCACAATCTTATTCAAACATACAGAAAGAACTTGCCCATCTGGCATCGCTACTGGCGGATGCGCCGCCGTGCCCTAGGCTACGAGAAGCTCTATGTCTATGACACGCGCGCGCCACTCACTCACAAACAGTTCACTATCCCTTTCAAGCAGACAGTCGACTGGATCTGTGAAGGGATGAAACCCCTCGGCGATGAATATGTCCAGATCTTGCGCCAGGGCGTGCTGGAGCAACGTTGGGTGGACTATGCAGTCAACAAGGGCAAGCGCATGGGAGCATTCTCGTCGGGGGCTCCAGGGACGCATCCGTTCATCTTGATGAGCTACACCGACGATATCTTCAGCCTGAGCACGCTGGCTCACGAGCTGGGACACTCGATGCACTCGTATTTTACTTGGAAGCATCAGCCCTTCGTCTACGCGCGTTACTCGCTCTTCGTCGCCGAGGTCGCGTCGAATTTCAACCAAGCGATGGTGCGCGACTATCTCCTAAAGACCCAGAAGGACCCAGACTTTCAAATCACAGTCATCGAGGAGGCGATGGCCAACTTTCACAGATACTTTTTCATCATGCCCACGCTGGCGCGCTTTGAATTAGAGATTCACGAGCGGGTCGAGCGCGGCGAGGCCCTCTCAGCGCAAGCACTTATTGATTTGATGGCCGATCTCTTCGCAGAGGGCTACGGCGACGAAGTCGTCATCGATAGAGATCGCGTGGGGATCACCTGGGCGCAGTTTGCCACGCATCTCTATTCGAATTTCTATGTCTATCAATACGCGACGGGGATTTCTGGGGCGCACGCGCTGGCTGAGGGCGTGCTTTCGGGCAAGCCCGGCGCGGCCCAGCGATACTTGGAATTCCTCAAAGCTGGCGGCTCGCTCTTCCCCTTGGATGCCCTCAAGCTCGCTGGAGTAGATCTCTCTTCTCCTGAGCCGGTCGATCAAACTTTCGCAGTGATGGCGCGCTATGTCGACCAGCTGGAGCACTTAACGGAGCGACGATGAACACCAACGGGGACAGATCGCCGGAGTGGACATCTCCGGAATTGGAGAGGCTCACCGAAGAGATCGCCAAGCTCAACGAGCGCTATCTGTTAGCGATGCGCGAGTTGCGGCGACACCCTGCAGGCAGTGAAGAGTACGTACAGCGCTGGGCGGAGCTCGATGTGCTGTTGGAATGGCTTCAGAAGAAAGTCGCCCAAGCGCGTCAGGAGATCGCGCGTCTAGAGGAGACCTGGCCGGGAGGGTAAGCGCTGAGGGCTGCTTGGATGCCCTGAGGGAGCTCGCCTGCGAGGAGCCGTCCTTCGCGCAAGGCTACTGCTCCCACCCCAAACCCCTCCCTGAGCTGGGCACACAGCTCCTCAACTGTGTAGGGAAAGACTTCGAGCTCTACGGGCAAGCCGGGGTGTAAAAACGAGGGAATCCGGTCGAGAAAGCGCTCACAAGAAGAGCTCAGAATGATGAGCAGATCGGCATCGCTGGTGCCGGTGTAGCTGTCTTTCACGAGAGAGCCGAAGAGCACGACGGCTGTGACATCCGGGCGCTGGATGACTAACTGCTGGGCGTATTCGTGCAGCTTATGGAGCACTACGGGTAAGTCGAGCGATATGATCCTCACAGAACTTCACCACCGTCTCTGCGGCGTAGAGGGCTTCTTGAGCGTCTTTGCCGGTGTAGAAATCGAGAGGAGCGCCTTCGGGGTAGGAGTTGGGGTAGCGCGGGGGGATATAGTGCTTATCGAGGGCTTTGGCATGAGAGAGCAGCTCCTCCGGAACCGAGATAGTGGGAGGGAGGGCCTCTAGGGCGCGGAAGACGCTATGGCCCCAGGCTTCCACACCCAGTGCCAAGTGCAGGGCTTTGAGAGCTTTCTCTGCGGCTTGCTGAGCCGCAAAGCACGCCCATTCGTGATCCCCGGCTTCCGTGCTCCGGCGGGCGTGCTCTAGATCTCTCTGAGCTTGGCGCAACCAATCAGAATATCGTCTCACCGTAGTATCATAGCGCAAGCTGAGCAAGATGTGCAAGTCACTGGGCTCTGAGCGCCTCCTGAAGATGATAGCTATGGACTCTTGCACCCCGTAGGCGCTAGCTGTATAGCTATAGCTTTTCCATAAACTCGTCGGGAGTAACTTTGGCTTGTCTGAGAATACCGCGCAGGGTACCGATTGCGAGCTCGCGATGCAGAGGGACAACGCACCCTACTTCACCAGCAGGTGTCTGTCTCCGCAAGAGGGAATTCTTCTAGGTAGAGCTCGGTCGCCTCTTTTAAGTTGGCCACTGCTTCCTCGATGGTGGATCCTTGGCTAACCGTTCCTACCTCAGGGCATTCTGCCACATAGAGATCGTCTTCTTTATGAAGAATGGCGGTGAAGGTCCGTACGGCCATGGCTGCACCTCCGTGAGTAACAAACTCTTCAAGAAAATTATCTCCCACTGAGCGCAGGATGTCAATCTTTCTTTATCTCAGAGGAGCACGGTGCGTCAGGGCTCTGAGCGCCTCCTGAAGCCCCCACAATGGCCTTGCGACTCCCAAGGGGGATGATGGGTAGCTCTTCGGCCATGAGCTTCTGCAGCTCCGAAGCCAACGTCTTGCGCTTGGCAAAATCGAACTCAAAGGCCGCTTGGTTGAGCAGCTCATCTATCTTCTTCTCGTAGTCGAAGGGCTCCTTGACCACCAAGCTGAATCTTCGAAATCCGTGTTAGCTTCTACCCCTACCAGAAGCTGAAACTTTATTGTCCCTGTATTTACTCCATGGAACAGCAAGATCAATCAAGAGCCAGGTGGGAAAGCGTTTACGAAAAGACAAAATCTTTTCCACGGAACTTGCTCCCAAGCCTAAATCGCGTGCGAATGTAGCATTAGGGCTTGCGAGATAAAACCCCATCTCTTCAAGACGTTTTAGGAATTCAATTAAAATATTACCAAGTAACCAATAGGCGAGCACATTACTTCTATTATTCTGTCTTGCTGCATTTAAGGCTTCTCGAGCGGCTATCACAGTGATAGTGTAATCTAGCTCAATAAAATCCAGTTGATGTTCTATATCTTGAGATGTTTTTGTTATTTTTTCAAATGACGTCATGGCGACAAACTTAACCCTTTGCTCATGTTCGCGCCTATGAATCTTTATAGGGAACTTGTCTTTCATCTGCCGGTACCCCATCGGGAAAGGAACAGATTAATAAAATCTTGTGGTGATTTCTCAGATTCAAGATGGCTTGAGAGTATCCATGCTACTGATGCTACTATATGGTAATTTTTGTCCTTTGTTCTTTGATAAGCAGGATGGGCTTTGTTTATGTGCACGCCATCTTCTGATAGCCAAGCAAGCTCAGGACGATTCGGATCATCATCAAGGCCTATTACTAACCCTGGACGTCTTCGTCGACCTTCATGTAACTGTCCATGCTCCGTAGGCTCAGAGCTAGGTTCAATTCTTTCCCCTGCTAGCGCTCCAGGAGCAACTTCAACGCCTGATCCCTCTCCAGGTCCTCCTAGAGAACCAGTCATGACATCTACGCCTTGTGCTTTAATCCCTACAGGAGGAGCACCCGTATCGGGAATGACTCCTGTTATAGCTTCAGCGGGTTTCCGACGTCCAAGTAAAGGGCTCAGCTCAGGAAAGTCATCAAGCATACCTTCCAATACGTGTTCGATTTCTCTTTCTAAGGGCTGGAGCTCATCCTCGGGTTGCAAGAGCCGAATCTCGCCAAGTTCTTGAAGAATTGGCTCCATATCCCTCTGGATTGCTTTCCGGTACCGATAGAATTTTTGGAGACTAGTAGTGTCCTTTAGGAAGTCGGATTTATTAGTCGTGAGAATTTCCGCAAGATCGGGAATCTCAACTATGCCAGTTAAGTGCATTGGGTTTCTTGGCATAATGCCTATCCAATCCCAGCCGCGTTTAATAACTTTTCCATGTGTTGACACTGCTATACCCCTGTTCTCCTCTGGTAGCTCTCTATCGCTTCTAGCTATAAAACCCATTCCTATGAATTTCCCACGCTTCCCAAGCCTAACAAAAAATATCTTACGATCGTCGAGGAATTCAGCTTCAGGTGCCTGTATCCTTTTTTGATTCACGAAGAACTCTACAATGCTGCTCGATACATACTTTCGCATTTCGCTCATAAACTCTTCATCTAAAAGGGGATAGAAATGAACCTGAATTTTCTCTTTAATAAAGCTTTCTTTGAGCAAAGGTGATCCTTCTTCATGGACAAAGATAGTGACAGCGGTACCAGTTGGTGAGTTGACTAATTCTTCAAAGTTATCAATATAGTCCCATAGCGCTTGTTTATCGCTTTGCAGATACCATCTTGTGGCACAGTGTAATTGCTTGCTCTTCGTTTCCGTGACCACCGATTCTGCAATTAATAAGGCTAGCTTCGCTCCTACGCCGGCAAATCCTATTCCTGCCCCTCTGACCTTTTGGGTGGCCGCAATGTCATGGTATTCTTCTAATTCTTTAGGTGTCATACCTCTACCGTCATCTATGCATTGAAAAGCTTTACGTTTGTTATCCACGAGGAATTTGATTTGTGAAGCTCCAGCATCTAGAGCGTTAGCGACCAATTCTGTAATGATTGCTTCTTCTATAGGGAAGGGGTAACCATCACGTATATCTTCTAGCAAGTGTTTTAGATATGTTCGTGTTTCACCCATTCTTGTTCCCCTTGCTTGACATTAAGCTTTAGGCTGGTTATACAAAATCCTCACAACATTGTCAACATCACTGCTTAGCCCTTAGGCTAATAGCAGCCTTCTAGAGAGAGAGAACCCTTGGCTATGGGCTTGCCAGGCTGAGTTTTATCGGCTATACTTTCCACACATCGAAGGGGTGATACGCTTTCGCCAAGAAGATCTTAATCTGCAGCGCCTGGCCCTATGCGAATAACGTGCCCCACCTGGGCACCCTGATCGGGTGCTTGCTCTCCGGGGACGTCTTCGCTCGCTATTATAAGCTCAAAGGGCACGAAGTCGTCCACGTCAGCGGCACCGACGCCCACGGCACACGGATGGAATTCGAAGCCCTCCAGCGCGGCATCACCCCACAGCAGTTAGTCGAACAAGTCCACCACCAGATCGTCGAGACGCTCCAGAAGTTCGATATTTATTTAGAGAACTACACGATCACGCGCTCGCCCGTCCATCAACGCTTTGTGCAAGAGATCTATAAAAAGATGGAAGCCAACGGCTACATCTTCACCAAGGACGAAGAGCGCGCCTACTGTCAGAACTGCCAAAAATTCCTAGCAGACTCGTTCATCGTGGGGACGTGCCCACGGTGCAGATATGATCGCGCCTACGGGGATCAGTGCGCCCAGTGCGGCGCGATCTTAGAAGCCGAACAACTCATCAGCCCCCAGTGCCAGATCTGCAAGCAGAGCAATATCGTCTTTCGGAGGACGCGCAATTGGTACTTAGATCTGCCCAAGTTGGAGCCCAAGCTCCGGGAGTACGTGAGCGCCCATCAGGAGTGGGCACCCAACGTGAAGAACTTCACCGAGGGGCTGCTGAAGGAGGGGCTCAAACCCCGCGCCGTGACCCGAGACTTATCATGGGGCATCCCTGCGCCCTTTGCGGGGGCTGAGGGCAAAGTCATCTACGTCTGGGCCGAGGCAGCTCTGGGCTACGTCTCCGCGACGATTGAGTACTTTGAGAAGAAGGGCGAGCCCGAGCGCTGGCGCGACTTCTGGTTTGGCGACGACGTCAAACAAGTCTACACCCAGGGCAAAGATAATATCACGTTCCATACCCTGATCTTCCCCGGGCAGCTCCTAGCCTCCGGAGAGGGATATCACTTACCCGATCAGATCTCGGCGACGGAGCACCTCCAATGGATCGGCAAACAGCGATTTTCCAAATCTCAGAAGATCGGGCTGTTCAGCGATGACGCCTTAGAGCTCATGGACCCGCTCTACTGGCGCTTCTATCTGCTCTACAATCGCCCGGAGCGCAAAGATATCGAGTTTAGCTGGGAAGACGTGGACAACGCGGTCAACGGCGTCTTGATAAATAACATCAGCAATCTCTTGAACAGGATCGTCTCGTTGGCGCACCGCAGCTACGGCGGGGTCTATCCCCAGGCGAACGTCTACCCCGAGATCTTTAAGCAGATCAAATCTGCCAAAGAAGAGTATGAGGGCATCATTGAGGCGGGGCTTTTGGCCCCGGCGCTGCGCCGGATAAGAGACCTAGCCGTCTTGGGGAACGAGTACCTTCAAAGACATCGCCCCTGGGAGGGCTATAAACCCGAAGTCGTCCTCACAGCTCTTCAGCTGGTCAAGGCCATCTCTATCTTGCTGGAGCCGTTTGTGCCCCAGTTCTCCCAGAAGGCGTATCCCATGCTGGGGCTCAAGCGCCCGACACTTGAAGACGTGCTCACCGTCGAGCCGGGGGCCAAGCTAGGGCCAGCACAGGTGCTCTTACAGAAAGTCGACATTAAGGCCCTCCAACAGCAGTACGAACGTATGAAGGCCGGCTGAGGTCTTGCACGCCTCTGGCTTATTCGCTAGAATCTGTGTGCCTTACTCCTTAGACCGAAAGAAGGACGGAAGAAGATTTATGAGCCCATACGCAGTTATTGAGACCGGCAGTAAACAATATCGCGTCTCCCCAGGAGATGCGATCATCATCGAGAAGATCAAGGGCGTGGAGGTCGGCCAGCAGATCGAATTCAAGAACGTTCTGCTCGTTGGCGGTGAAGTTGTTCAGATTGGGACTCCCTACGTTCCAGGAGCCCGGGTGGTCGCAGAGATCTCTCAGAGCTTTCGCGGCCCCAAGCTCGACGTCTTCAAATATAAGCGCAAGACGCGCTACCGCCGCAAGATCGGCCACCGCCAGCCCTATATGCAAGCAGTCATTAAGGAGATTCGCCTATGACGTCGGTGGAGATCCTCCGAGATTCTGAAGGGAAGATCTGCGAGTTTCGCAGTCGTGGTCACACAGGCTACGCCGAAGCCGGGCGGGACCTTGTGTGCGCCGGGGTCTCGTCTATATTGCAGACGGCGGTCTTGGGCTTGGAAGAGTACTTGAAGTTGAAGCCGGAAGTGAAGCAAGAGAAGGGGTTCTTGTACTGTCGGGTAGAGCGCGATATCTTTCTCAATCGGGAGATCGACGCGATCTTGGAGACGATGGTCCTGGGGCTGCGCGCCATGGAGCGCGAGTACCCGGAGTATTTGAAGGTCGAGGAGGTCGTGGGCCATGTTAACGTCTAGGAGATTTGATCTTCAGCTCTTTGCGCACAAGTCCAGCAGCGGCAGCTCCCGCAACGGGCGCGATTCCAATCCCAAGAGCCTCGGGGTCAAGGCCTTCGGCGGCGAATTCGTGCGCACCGGGAGCATTATCGTGCGCCAGCGGGGCACGAGATTCCGTCCGGGCGACGGCGTGGGGGTGGGGCGCGACCATACGCTCTTTGCCCTGCGGGATGGCCGCGTCGTCTTTCAAGGGAGACTAGTGCACGTCCTCTCGGAGTAGGGGAGACAGAAGTCAGAAGTCAGAATTCAGAAGCCAGAGATACTCTGGCTTCTTTTTTCTGTATTATTTAGGAGAGAGCGATGTTTATTGACGAGGCCAAGATCTGTGTAGTTGGTGGCAAGGGCGGGGATGGGATCATTGGGTTTCGCCGGGAGAAATATGTGCCCAAGGGCGGCCCCGACGGCGGCGACGGCGGTCGCGGTGGCTCGGTCATTCTCAGAGCTGATCCCCATGTCAATACGTTGCTCTCATTCAAGCACAAGGTGCACTTCAAGGCCCAGCCCGGCCAGCACGGCGGCAAGAACGAGCGCCGCGGCGCCGACGGCGAAGATTTAATTATCAGAGTGCCTGTGGGCACGGTCGTCAAACTGCTCCATACCGAAGAGATCTTAGCTGACCTCGATGAACCTGGAAAAGAGATCGTCGTCGCTCGTGGGGGTGAGGGCGGTCGAGGGAACGCGCACTTTAAGACCTCGACGCGCCAAGCCCCACGCATCCGGGAGAAGGGCGCCCCCGGCGAAGAGCGCTGGCTGAAATTGGAGCTCAAACTCCTCGCCGACGTAGGAATTATTGGGTTCCCCAACGCAGGAAAATCAAGTCTCATTGCAAAAATCTCAGCAGCCCGCCCCAAGATCGCTCCCTACCCCTTTACCACCCTGACCCCCAATCTTGGGGTCGTCCAGGTCGAGGAGTTCAAAGAGTTTGTCGTAGTCGATATCCCTGGGTTGATCGAAGGGGCGCATGAGGGCAAAGGCCTTGGCGACAGGTTCTTAAAACATGTCGAGCGAACGCGGCTGCTGATCCATCTGATCGACCTGGGGCCGACCGGGCGCGATCCCCTCTCCGACTTCGAAGTGATCACTCGCGAACTGCGCTCGTTCTCGCCGACTTTGGCAGAGAAACCCCAGATCGTCGTGGGCAACAAGATCGATCTTCTCAGCGAGAAGCAGCGCCAAGAGATCCGTGAGCGCTTTGCCGCTCACAATATCGAGCTTCACTTGATCTCAGCGGTGACAGGAGAGGGGACGCGCGAGCTGGTCTATGCGTGTTATCGTCGTTTGGAGGAGCTGAAGGCTCTGGAGCCTCCAGGGCGCAGCCAGCCAACGATACAAGCACCGGTGCGGCGGGTTTATATGTTCACGGGCGGGCCGGCGTTTGAGGTCCATCGGGACGGTGAGGTCTTCGTGCTCAGCGGGCCGTCGGTCGAGCGGCTGGCGCGGCTCTCGTTAGAAGAGCGCGATGCCCAAGAGTATCTCTATGAGCGCCTGGAAGCGCTGGGGATAATGGCTGAACTCCGCCGGCAGGGTCTGAAAGAGGGCAACACCATTCGTCTAGGCAAGTACGAGCTGGTGTACGAAGAACATAAGGACGAACGACCGTTTGCCCTCAGGAGTGCCCCTTGACAAAAGCAGACTAATATGGTAGGATTTTTGTGATCTCAGCGCAAAGGGGTTTGACAATGGCACAGGCGTTGGAAATCAAAGATCTCCATGTGCGCGTCGAAGGCAAGGAGATCCTCAAGGGCCTCACGCTAACTGTCAGGACAGGCGAAGTCCACTCGATCATGGGGCCCAACGGTTCGGGCAAGAGCACCCTGGCTCTTGTGTTGATGGGACACCCAAAGTATGAAGTCACCAGCGGCGAAGTGCTCTTTAAGGGGCAAAATATCTTGGAGCTGGAGCCCGATGAGCGCGCCCGCTTGGGGCTCTTTCTGGCGTTTCAGTATCCCCTCGAGATTCAAGGCGTCCCGCTGGGGCGTTTCCTCTGGGCCGCGAGAAAAGCCCAGCTGGGGCAGTCTCAAGCCGATGGTGGGGCTACGGATAAGAGAGCCGACGCCAAGGCGCTCTCGCAGTTTAGAAAAGAGTTGCAAGAGAAGCTCAAGCTCCTGAAGATGGACGAATCGTTCGCCCAGCGCTATCTGAACGTAGGATTCTCCGGCGGCGAGAAGAAGCGCGCGGAGATCGTCCAGATGCATATTCTGAGACCAGAGATCGCTATCTTAGACGAGACCGATTCGGGGTTGGATATCGACTCCGTCAAGATCGTCGCTGAGGCGGTCAATCAGCTTCGCGGCCCGGATTTTGGCGCCCTGGTGATCACGCACTACCAGCGAATCTTGAACTTCTTAAAGCCGGATTTCGTGCACGTCATGATAGATGGCCGGATCGTGCGCAGTGGCGATGAGAGCCTGGTGCACGAGCTCGAAGCCAAGGGATATGATTGGCTGGCAAACAGCGTCGAGGTGAGATAGATGACGAAGAAGCTCGAAGAGGTCCGCCACTTAGGGGAGAAGAAGCGCCCTGTATCGGCCAAAGAGACATACGATCGAGACTACTCACGGTATGCGTTCAGCTATCCCACAGACACATATAAGTATGTGCTGCGGCCGGGGCTTTCTCGTGAAGTGATTGAGGAGATCTCGGCGATCAAGAACGAGCCGAAGTGGATGCGCGAGTTTCGTCTGCAGGCGTATGAGATCTTTCTGAAGAAGCCCCTGCCCACCTGGGGCGCTGATCTCTCTGAAATCAATTTCGACACGATCACCTACTATGCCACGCCCTCGGACAAGAGGGCGCGCAGCTGGGAGGACGTCCCCGAAGAGGTGAAGAAGACGTTTGATCGTTTGGGGATCCCCGAGGCAGAACGAAAATTCCTAGCGGGCGTGGGCGCCCAGTATGATTGTCTCACAGCGGACACGATGGTCTTCGCTAATCCGGGTGCTGTGCCCATCGCTCACATTCAGCCGGGCCAGCTGGTGTACTCGCTAGATTTAAACACCCGTAGGCTCATTAAGCAGCGCGTTCTAGGGGTAGTGTACAAAGGCAAACTACCCGTCTTTGAAGTGAAGGTGGCAGGAAGGTGCATCAAGGCGACCTTCAATCACCCCTTCTTAGCGCTTCTCTACCATAGGGAGGAAGGCAAGCAGCGCGGGCGCTTTGAGGTGCAGTGGCGCTATCTGTCCGATTTGAAAGTGGGCGATTACATCGCTGTTGTGAAGCAACTCCCCGATGAGGGGAAGCCTTACCGCTTGCCTCCCGTGGACGTAACATCTGTGTACCTGGGGCGAAACCAAAAAGGTGCGTTCCCCGTGCGCACAGAGAAGTTGTTCCGGCGCACCCAAAAGAAGCTGCGCATCCCAGAATACACCTCGGAAGCGCTGATGTGGTTTTTGGGGGCTTATCTTGGGGATGGCGGTCTGCGTCGCAAGGCCAAGGGCCAAGCGAAGACCTATGTCGACATAGCTTTTCCTGCCTCGGATCACCCTTGTCGGCAAAAGCTCGCCAAGGTGCTCCAGGATGCCTTCGGCTATGCACTGCGCTTGGACAAGGATCCCTATCGGGTGCGGATTCACTGTGTGCCCATCGTCCGGCTGCTTGCGGCACTTGGTCTCGATGCTCATGCTACGACAAAGTCCCTCCCCCCGTGGGTCTTCAGTGTGCCTCGCTCCCAGAAGTTAGCGTTCATCGCCGGCTACATAGACTCCGACGGACACGTGCGCGGCGATGACCGTACCAGCGATGTCATCCTGACAAGCGCTAATCAAGCGCTGCTGCGAGACGTGCAGAGACTGGCGATTACCTGTGGGCTCCGCGTGTCCAACGTCTTCCCCTTTTGCTCTAAGACGACCTACAAAGGGAAGACCACAAAGCGAACGGCTTACCGACTGATGCTCATGGGCGACTTGCAACCGCTCATCCCCTACTCTGTGAAAGTGGCTTCTCGCTACGCTCCAAGAAAATACCACCATCGTTACAATTCTCATCACAAGGTTAAACTGGATGCTCACACGAGTGAGGACATCGGCTTTGCTCCCATAGAATCCATTCGCTATCTCGGCTTTGAGCCGACCTACGACATTGAGGTGGAAGGTGTCCACAACTTCATTGCTGAAGGGATCGTGGTCCACAACTCTGAGGTCGTCTATCACTCCATCCGGGAAGACCTTAAGAAGAAGGGCGTCATCTTCTTGAGCATGGACGATGGGCTCAGAGAGTACCCTGAGTTAGTCAAAGAATACTTCGGCACGGTCATCCCGCCAACCGATAACAAGTTCGCTGCTCTTAATAGTGCTGTGTGGTCAGGAGGGTCATTTATCTACGTTCCCAAGGGTGTGCAGGTGGAGATCCCCTTGCAAGCCTATTTCAGGATCAACGCTCCGAATATGGGGCAGTTTGAAAGGACGCTGATCATCGCCGATGAGGGTGCAAGAGTGCACTATATCGAGGGGTGTTTGCCCGGTGGCGAACAAGTCAGCCTGGGCGACCGCTGGGTGAATATCGAGAGCCTCAAACCCGGCGACTATGTGATCGCAGACAACGGCCAAAGAGCCCGCGTCCGCGCCACGATGGTGCGCCCCTATCGCGGCGAGATGCTCACCATCCGGCCCATATCGCCGTATAACGCCTTCCGGCTCACCCCTGAACATCCCGTCTTAGCAGTGCGTCGCGCTGATGTGCTCACTAAGCGCAAATCCCGCCAGGGCTGGCTGCCTGAAGTAGATACCGAGAAGCTACTCACCACTGAGCCAAAGTATGTGCCAGCCGGTGAACTCCAAGTTGGGGATTTCTTAGTCTTCCCCAAAGTGCAGGCAGAGGGGTACAACCCCACGTACACGCCGGAGTTGCTGAGGCTCTTGGGGTATTATCTAGCTGAAGGCTCAGCGTTTGTGAACCAGGCGCTCCGTATGCCCGTGGTGAGTTTCTCCCTTGGGGCACACGAGCACGAGACGATTGCTGAGGTCTGTGACTTGATCGAGAAAGTAACGGGCAAGAAGCCGTGCGTCACGGGGCTCCCTGAAAGACATGGGGTCAACGTGATCGTCTACTCGCACGAGCTGATGGATCTCTGTATAGAAGCGTGTGGGAAGGGCGCGGCGACAAAGCGTCTGAGCGCAGAGCTGATGGCGTTGCCCCCAGAGCAGATCAAACCCTTGCTCGAAGCGTACTTCCGTGGCGACGGCAACGTCTGCGACAAGGGTAATAGCATTATGTACCGCGCCGCGACGGCATCAGAGATCTTAGCCCAGCAGCTTCAGGAACTGCTTGCGCGTCAGGGTATCTATGCGAGCATTCAAGTCCGGCGCGGTGGAGAAGATACGATCCAAGGGCGCTCGATCCATCGTCAAGATCAGTATATTCTCGTCTATACGGTGGACAAGCGGTGGAGCGAGGTCCGCGCTACTGAGCGTTATTTCTTGGTGCCTATCAAAGCTATCGAGCGGGCGCCCTATGAGGGGTTCGTCTTCAACCTCGACGTTGAGGGGCCCAACTCGTACTTGGTGCGCGGCTTCGCCGTCCACAATTGCACAGCGCCCATATATTCGAAAGAATCGCTGCACTCCGCAGTGGTGGAGCTGATCGCCAAGCGCGGCGCGCATCTCAGATATACGACGCTGCAGAACTGGTCCAATGACGTCTATAACTTAGTCACCAAGCGCGCTGTCGCTTACGAAGACGCGACGGTCGAATGGGTGGACGCCAATATTGGTTGTCTGACGGCCGATACCAAGGTCTTTCTCAACCCGCGCGGCGCAGTCAATATCACCGAGGTCAAGCCGAACGATTGGGTCTATGCTCTTGACCTCAACGCAATGAAAGTCATCAAGCGTCGGGTCAAGGGCGTCCTCTGCACAGGGGTCAAGCCCGTCTTCAAGCTTACTACAGAGAACTTCCGTGAGATCAAAGCGACGGCCAATCACCCCTTCTTGACACTTCAACGGTCAGCTTCCCGCAAGATTTGGCAGCTCGCTTGGAAGCCATTGGACGCTCTGAAGCCGGGCGATTACATCACCGTAGTTGAAGGCTTACCTGAAGAGGGCAAGCCTGTCGAGTTTGCCTGCATCACAGCCATTGAACCACTCGGCGAAGAAGCCGTTTACGATATCGAAGTTGAAGATGCGCACAACTTCATCGCCAACGGGTTAGTCGTTCATAACTCCCGCGTCACCATGAAGTACCCGGCGGTGTATATGCTGGGCAAGGGCGCACGCGCTGATATTCTCTCGGTGGCATTTGCGGGTAAGGGCCAGCACCAAGACACCGGTGGAAAGGCCATCCACGCTGCCCCCTACACGACCTCGACTATCGTGTCGAAGTCCGTCAGCAAGGACGGCGGGCGCGCCACCTATCGCGGGCAATTAGTTGTAGCCAAGGGCGCCCATCACGCCAAGTCCAACGTGCGCTG
>FWWM01006460.1_pt1 | contig 24520 bp, 33 predicted proteins | sample 2228351 | NCBI WGS metagenome assembly FWWM01 (sample SAMEA103939774, study PRJEB20133) | metagenome
GTCTCATTTCTTGGGCGTGAGGACCATAAGCATCGAGCGCCCCTCCAGGGCCGGCACCTGCTCCACTGCGGCGATGTCCTCGGTCTCTTTGGCGACCTGCAACAACAGCTCGCGAGCGATCTCGGGCGGCAGGGGGCGGCCGCGACGGGATTGTGGCTGCGCGTCGGTCATGAGAGAATTATACCATGCTCGGGCTGTCTACATTTCAGATTAAACTCGTAGCCGGCGCGGTGGGCGCGGCGCTGCTGGCCGGGGCCGTGTGGCAGTATGGTCGGGCGCGGTATGATGCCGGCAGAGCGGCCGGCGCCGCCGAGCAGCTGGCGCTGGACGAAGCCGAGCGCAAGGCAGAGCGGGCGGAGCTGGAGGCCCGACTACTGGATGGGGAACGGCGTCTGGCGGCCGCAGAGCAGCGATACCAAGAGGCCGTGGCGCTGGTGCGGCGGCTAAACGACCAGCTGGCGGCCTTGCAGGCGCAGCGAGTCGCTGGCCGTGAGCAGGTATCGCGGCTGGCTGATGACCAGCTATTCTCGGACGTGCGAGCCAAGCTCGGGATGGTGCCGCCGACCGAGCCGCCCCCGTTCACTGCCCCCGAGTTGAGGGAGATTGCTGTACGAGTGACGGAGCACCCACTGCTGACGCGTCAGGCCGAGTTGCTGGAGCAGAAGGTGGCTGCGCTGGAAGCCGAATCGGCGGCGCGGACTGAGCAGCTGAAGGCGGTTGAGGCGCAGCGCGACGCGGCCATTGCGGCGTACAATCAGATCACAGCGCACTATGTCAAGGCGTACAATGCTACGCGACGGCGAAACTGGCTGCTGACGATTTTCACGCTGGGCATCAAAGGCGGGCCGCAGAAGCTGGACATCCCGGCACCGGTCGAGATACCCAGACTTTCACCACCCAGAGGCGAAAATGAATAGATTATATGCAGCTTGTGGCGGGCGGTCTATGACGATTGCGTGGGCGGTGCTGTTGCTGGGCACCGCGCTGGCCGCAGCCGAACGACTAACGGGCGAGTACGTGGCGGTTCTAGGCATCGTGCAGGGACTGGTCGTAGCGCGGGCCGCGGTTGAAGACTGGAAGGATAGCCGGAATGGCGGCGCGCGGTAAACGTAAGTCTCTGTGGGCACCTAAGGAGGATGGGCGCCTCGGTGCGGAGCTGTCGCGCAAAAATCCGGGCTCTGACCTTGGGCACGTCAACCCGGTGGAGGATGCAGCGACCGCCCGCCCCATCCTCCCTAAGTGCCCACAGACACGTCCATCCCGCCAAGAGCTCCGTGCGGCACGCTATGTCAGCCAGTTCATCGCCTGCCGCCGCCATCCTGATCGCCGGGCAAAGCGTAGTGACTTTGTCGGCCGTGGCATGCGTCGCTGTTCGAGCTGTTCGCACCACCACCCGGACGGGCGCCTGCGCGAGACATTCAAGCGGCATCTGCGCAATTATGCCCGCCGCAATCGTGAACGGCGACGCGAGTATCTCCGGTTCATTGGCCGCAGTGGATATGTGGCGCGTTGCATTCGTGAGACCAAGTTTTGATGGGTACTAGTACTATCGTATATACACAGGAGTATGCTTATGGACAACGGTCTGCGCCAATTTACCACCGGGGCCACGCGCGACACCGACCAAGGCAAGTTGGACTATGAAGCGTTCCTCTCACCGCTGGTGCTGCGCCGTTTCGCGCAGTACATGCACCGTCAGGGACACCTACCCGATGGTTCGGTGCGTCCGGGTGATAACTGGCAGTTGGGGATTCCGCGACGTGAGTATGCGAAGTCTCTCATCCGACATCTAATTGAGTTTTGGCTGTACTATGACGGGTTCCCGCCCAAGCCCCGCTCCCCGCGCGACCCACAAGATATCGAGGAAGTCCTGTGCGCGATAATCTTTAACGCGCAGGGCTACCTATTCGAGACGATAAGGATGAAGGTTTATGCGGAGACACGCTAAGCCTCACGTCTACCTGGCCGGGCCTATCACCGGCGTGCTCTATGATGTCGCAACCTCTTGGCGTGACCGGGCTATTCGCTACCTCGACGAACACGGAATCGTCGGCCTGTCACCAATGCGCGGCACGCAAGGCCCCAACCAGTCGCTCAACACGTCGGCTGCCATAACCACACGCGCCCGCTCCGACCTCATGCGCTCCGATGCGGTATTGGTTAATCTACTGAACAGTAAGACAGTATCTATTGGTACGATGATCGAGCTAGGCTGGGCCGATGCTTGGCGCAAGCCCGTTGTGCTGGTCATAGAACCAGACAACATTCACCAGCACTCGATAGTCGGAACTCTGGCCGGGTTCTGTGTGGAGACTCTTGACGAGGGGCTCTGGCTGATAAGGCAGATTGTGAACCCCTAACGCACCTCGACCCGGGCCATTGGGCCGGCATTGTTCGTGTAACCCCTATAGGCAATCCGGCGGGGGTGGCGCTTCCACGATACATGAATCACGTCCACCCCGCCGCGAACGTTCTTCTCGTAAATCAATTGGTCAAATGGCAATCCGGACTCCAGACGAATCCAATCAAACACCTGCACCAAATCCGCCCGGGAGCAATAAAAATCCGCCGCACAGTATTCTTCGGTTGCCATGTGCTGGCTCATCGGCGATCCCCCGACCGACGCATTGTGTTCCGGGCTGCGGTACCCGCTGGTGATGGTCAATGGCCCCCAGCGGTCGCGTATGGGCTGCAGCACCATCTCACACAACACCCGATACGTGCATATGGCTTCGACCGGCACCGGGTCACGAGTCTCAAACTCTTTCAACAGAAAATTCTGGGACAATCTCATAGCAAACTCCTCATCAGCCACTCCGCTATGATGCTGACCAGTAGGCCGGCGCCGCCGCCTAGCAGAGCCACGCGCACGCGCAGCCCGGCTACGCCCTCGCGCAGACTTACGATTTCCGCGCGTATCTGCTCCTGCGTCGTTGCCAGTCGGGCCAGCTCATGCAGTACGTGCTTTTTATAATCTCGCCATTCGTTTCCATTAACATCAATCATAGTCATTCACCTGTCGGATGATATGTCGAACCTCAATGGTTCAGTGATGTAGGCGTCCCGCAATCGCCGCAGGGTGTTCAGAATCCGCTCACCCGGCAACGGCGCAATGCCCAGCGCGGCCAGACGCGACACTTTCGCTTGGGGCAAGCCCTCGACGGGAGCCTCCAATGCCGGGAAGACCACCAGCTCGCCGTCCGCCTCGGCCGCCCCCAGCGCGTGTTCGGACGGGAACTCCACTCGCGCCAGTCGAGTCCCGTCGGGCAGCTCGCGACTTTGCACTACGCTGGCCCGATACCGAGCCAATCGCATCAAGTCCCGCGCCAGCACGAATCTGCTCTTCATCCGAAGTGCTCCATATCCTGGGCGGTGAATTCCACGCGCTCCAGCTGTGCCTCTGCAGTGATTCCGCCCGACACCACCCGCGCCTGCACCTCAACGGCAGTCTCTACCGACACCGGCGGGCTGTTCACGACCAGCTCCGACGTAATCTCCTCGGTCGGGCTGCTCAGAATCAGCTCCCCGCTCAGGGCGACTCCAATCTTCAGTCGCGCGCGGGCTTCAAAGACTCCCCCGCCCGAGGTGTGTACAATGATTCGTACGGAATCCACCAGCGCGGTAACCGTTGAGGGAACGAATCCCAGCAGCGGATCAAAGACCGCCTCGGCCGTCATGACCACCGAGAGCACTACCCCAAAGCCGGGGTCGTTGATGTCCGTGGTCGTCCAGGTGGTGCCCCACTTATCCGTCACGCCGCCGTATGTCGAATCGGCATCGCTCGCGGGCCACGGAACGCCGGACTTCGACGTCCCCACCCGCACGCCCGCCTTGAGCAGCTGCACTGTCTGGTCGTCAACGGTCGCATTCCCGGAGATGTCCGCCCGGCGACGAAACTTCACTTCGATGCCTTCGATAGTCAGCCCGCTGGTCAGAGCAAAACCGAAGTTGGTTGCCTTGAGAAAATGGGAGACGCGAAGGATGAGCGTTCCGCTGGACTCCGTAATAGACACGCTCGCATAGTTGCCATCGGTCGCCAGTATGTTCCCGGGATTGCTCCATGGCTCTGTCCCGGTCGAAGGGTCGTCCACCCCGGCCCCGGCGAACTTATCATTGGGGTTCGACCCGCCGCCGCCGACCTTGCGCAGAGTGACATTGGCCTTGTACTGGGTTATCGTAGGGGGCAGCACAAGCCCGGCAATTGACCCGACCGTGACGAACGTTGATCCGCTTGTGGTGCCGCCCACCAAGGTATTGGCCTTTCGACGGGCGGCCGACTCCAGATATTTCACAGCATCATAGAGCAACGACCCGCTGGGGATGGCGTCGTGGGCGAATCCCGCGCCAACCTTCTCCTGCGCCGTCACGAATTTTGCGTTTGTGGTCTCCGCTATATCAAGTGTGGTGATCGCCAGAGGCATCGTGCTCGCTTCACCGGCGGCGCCCACCCTGCCCGTCGGTGTTAGCGCACGCACAAAATAGAATCTTTGGGCAGTGTCGGTCAGGCCGCTGCGCAGATAGGAATTGACAGTGCCGCCGCGGTTGGCAGGCACTGTTGCCAGCACGTCGCCGGGCAGCTCTTTGGGCTTGGTGGATTCAAATATCTGGTAGGAACCGGCTCCGGGGACTTCAGTCCATACCAACCGCACCGCCCCCTTGAGAGGCGTGACACTTACGGTCGGAGCCGGCAGGGGTGTGAGCGCTCCGATCAGCTCATTGACCGCCCCCTGCACCCAGCGCAGAAACTGCTGCGTCTCGGTTCCCAGGTTCGGGTCGAGTGGCGCTTGATTGTAGGGCCTCAGAAGGCTCATGGTCTGCTCGCACGACGTATATACTGTCCGGGCGTAGTCTGGAATTGAACGAAAACAGCGACCGGTGGCTCAGTGTACCACTCAGCAGGTCTCGAATAATTTGCACGCCGCGCAGGTCGGTCACGATGATGACATTGCGCAGCTCGCCACGCCACAACTCCATTATACAGCGTCCAAACCGGCGCTCGAAACTAGTCCAGGAGTCGCCGCCTCGGATGGGTACCGTGGGCTGACCGTGCTCCCACCGCGCCGCCACCTGCGCCAGAACGGCCTCTGCGTCTTCGGTGCGCTTCCCACTATGCCGCCCAAAATTGAATGGCCGCAGACCATATAGAGCCTGAAACGGCACGCGCAGCTTTCGGGCAACCAGCTCGCCGGCCGGACGTGCCAGGTCGGACGCGAAGACCTTATCCACCGGTCGGCCTCGCATTTGCGTCACGAATCCCTTCAGCTGCCGGCGTTGCTCGCGGGTAAGGTACAGCGGCCGCCAGCCAAGCTCGCGCTCATCGTAAGCCTTCAATGGTAGCAAATATAGCGTCATTGTCCCTTCCTAGCGCGAACGTTGATTGTCCGGCGGGCGAGCTCGGTTGCCTTGGCCATGCGCTGACGTATTACGCGGCGCTGAACCTCCGGGGGCTTGCGGCGGAAGTCGGCGCTCTCGGCGAGTGGATCGAGCAACTGGGCCATCCAGTAGCCGCGCAGTCGCTCGTACGCCTCCCGTCGCTCCCGCGGAATGTCGGACAAGTCATCATATGCCTGCCCCGTCTCGGGATCAATCAGTTTGGGGATTCGCGGCATCAGGCGCACGAAGCCCAGCTCGCGCATCATGCGCTCGGTCGGACTGAGTACTCGTTGCGTCCCGCGCGTCCCGATATCCGGCACGGGCAGCTGGGTGCCGATGAGCTCGCGCTTCTGTCGCATGTCTTCTCCGGTCAGTGGGTCAATGATTGGCCGACCTGCGCCGATGATGCCCAACACGCCTTTCGTTGCCGGCGGATCGAACATGAGCGATGTTATCGCTCGTAGCATGGCCTGACCGGGAATCATGCGCGTGAATTGGTCTTCCAGTCTCTCCAGAATTGCCTGGCCGCCGGCCCGGTGTTGCAGGCGGTCAATCACCGGCATGATGAGCCCTTCAAATGTCAAGAACCCCAACGCGCCGGAGCGGGCCGCCGCCAGCGCTTTGTCGTACTCCCCGCGCCCGACGGCAGCAACAAACAGGGCCTCATTGAGCGGGGACACACCGAACAGCCCCACCCGCCGGCCGTCTTCGCGGACGTATTCCATGGTATTGAAGTCCACGCGGTCGTAGATGGTCTGATTCACGAAGTCTACGGCCCCGATGCCAGTAAGTGCCTGAGCCGCGAATCGGGCGAAGTCAACGCCCGACGCCTGCCCCTTGAGCGCCTTGTTCCAGAAGCCGAGGTTCAGCGGGCTCATCTCGGTGAGCCACAAGAGCATCTGCGTGGTGAACCGGGGGAAGGGCGTCACCAGAAGCTGCATGAGGGCGCTCTGCGCCGCGGCGGTGCCGAACTCCCCCAGCGGGCGGCGGAAGGCGAATTTGTTGGCCAGCTCAACCGCACTCTGCAACGCATCCTGTGGCGGCGACAACAGGAATCGCTCGATGAATTCCTGTTTGGCCGGCCCACGAAGTTGTTGCCGACTGGCCTCGGTCAGGGCCTTCTCATATAGACCGACATAGAACCCGTACCGCGAGAATCGCTGATCTACGGCCGACTTGAACTTGGCGAACGCCGCAAGTATCCGGTCGGCGCGTTGACCATAGAGCACCCCGATATGCTCGCCAAACAGCCCTGGGGCCAGTATTCGATCCTGCGGGAGGGAGGCCTTGAAATTCTTCAATGTCCGCCAGGCGGCGCGAAGTCGGGCACCGGCAGCCGGGGCCTCGCCGCGCAGCATACGCTGGGCCATGGTGGCAAAGCCCGAGGATATCAAGTCACCGGCAGCGTAGGTAGCGTTCGTTATGGTGTCTGCGGCCCATGACAGTGGCGTGAACAGATTGATTCGGGCCAGCAGCAGCCCAGCCCGCAGGCCCTGAACGCGCTTCCCTGCCCCCGCTGGCGTGAAAGTCCGCAGGAACTTCTGCCACGCGGATAGCTCTTCGGAGCTGATGCGAATCGTGCCCAGCGCGTCGGTCATGATGCCCAGCTCTTGCAGGGCCAGCTTCAGCTGCACAAGATTATGCGGTTCCTGAAACCAACGCAACGACCGCCCGGCCTCGCGCCGCATAGCCAAGAAGTACTCTTTGCCAATCTTTGAAAACGATTCCGCTGCGTCTTTCAGTCGCGTGGCGACAGCCGCGTCCCCCTTGAGTCGTGCCTGTCCGGCCAGGGCGTCCACATAACCTCGCAGAATGGCCAGCTTGGACAGCGTGAGATCGAGCGCCTGTCTGCTGACCGGCTGAGTTATGCCGGCCTCGCGGGCCAGCGCCGCAGCCCGGAGCTTGTTCGCCTGTGAGAATGTGCCGGTGCGCACGATAGTAGGCAGCTCTTTCATGAGCAGCTCGCCCACCGGCCCCAGCGCCTCGATGGTCTCGGCTGTGAGGTTCCGCGCCTTCTGATGAACCCGATTGATTGCCTGTGATAGTAGCTCATTCGGCGCATCAGTCGGGAGCTCGCGCATAGCCTGTTTGCGGGCCTCACGCGCAATGCGTTCAAAGGTCGCCTCGCTGCTCATTGGCAGCATGCGTTCGTGGAGACGCCGCATGAATGGCGTGACCACGCGCGAGCCCAACAGCGACAGCGGGGCGAAGGCTGGGGCAATCGCGCCCAGTACACCGGCCTCGCGCAGGCGCCCGCTGGTGGTGGGGTCTTCTGTGGATGGGTAACGAAACCCAAGACGCATGGACTCCGGCACCGCACGGGCCCCCAGCGCGGCGGCTCCGGCAGCCAACCCGGCGGCACGCGGCGACGCCCCCAGCTTCAGGGCGGCCTGCGCAACTGCTTCGCCTGCGGCGCGTCCGGCGGCCTTTATGGGCGGCCCCAGCAGACGCCCCAGCGGAGCAATGTCGAGCGCCAGATCAACCGCCCCGGCATGGATGCGCGGCACCTCTTCGGGAGGCAGATCGCCACGCGCCACCTGTCCGAGGTGTCGCTCCTGCATTACATCTCGGGCGGTGCGCATCTGCTGAATGACATTGAGCAGGGGAAGTAGATACTCCACGGGCCCCTCGGGCTTTAGCTCTCGTATCGCCTCGGGGCTGACCAGGGCCGAACCATAATCCCGCGCGAACTTGTACCGCCGGACTAGCGGCTCGACCACATATTGCTGGGCTATGTCCTTCGTCCCTTCCCATAAGGAACTAAGGAGGCCAGGACTCTCGGTGGGAGCATAGTCCGCCCAAGGGCCATCAGATGGTGTTCTCTGTGTCACCCAGCGCGCGGTAGTTTCGCGGGCCAGCGCATCGTCATCGAGAGCGTAATCCTCCCAGGGGCCGCTTTGCGTTTGATTGGGCATGCATCAAGGCTCCTGGCGCCAGCTTTTCGGGTCTGCCGGATTGCCACCAAGGAAGGTATAGCGTTTGCCGTTCTTGACTACGACCTTCCCCGGTACGAGGTCGTCCGTGGTGCCTGGGGCTATCGGCTCCAGTTGACCAGTGATGCGGTTGAACCGGAGCAAACGTCCCGTAGGCAGTCCGGTGTCGGGGTCACGCTCCTCGATGACCTGATAGCTGTCGCGGACAGGTGTGGGTGCGCCCGTCCGCCGACCGTATCGCCGCATCAATTCGGTTTCGGCCTCGGTGCGCTCCCGCTGGGCACGCATGAGCTCGAGCTCCTCGGCAGCAAGGCTTGCTTCACGCGCGGCCTTGCGCAGTTCCAGATCGAACCGGCGGGCCTGTCGTTCGTCCAGAACCATCTGCCGGCCGAGCGCGGCCAATTCCATTTGTCGCTGGGCTTGAGCGCGACGCTCTTCCGCCTCGAGCATGCGCTGGCGCAGTGCCAACTCCTGTTGCTGGGCCGCGCGGGCCGCTTCCTGCTCGCGACGGCGTTCGGCAAGTAGTTGCTGTTGCTGTTGCTGTGCCCGCGTCTGTGCACGATATTCCGGGGACGCCCCCAGCGCTAGCCCGTGGATAATTCGTCCGATGATGTCGGAGACGCGCGGGCGGGGTGGGGGGATCGTTGGCTGTGTTAGTATAATCGGCGCAGTCCCGCCCGGCACAAACGGCACGTCGGGGGCGGGTACGGCACCCGGGCCGGGCGTAGCTATGGCCGCGGCGAGCTCTCGCTCGAATGGGTCGCTGAGGTTGGGTACGCGGGGAAGTGGGCGCCACGGGGGTTCGAGAACAAATGGTTGCTGTGGCATATTACCCTCCAAGCCATTTCGGGAGTTTGACCCCCTCGAACAAATCCCGCCCGGCTGCCGCGCCGGCTAGAATGTTCGTGGCTAGGCCGGGCACGACCGCCCCGCTGCTCGCTACGTTGGCGGCCTGCCCCAAGAACTGAGCTGGACTGAAAAGCGGCATAATCCCCTGTTTTGCTCCCGCCGCGGAGAATTTCAACTGCTCATTGGCGAGCAGGTTGGACAGATACGTCTCGGCAGCCGATGCGGCCCGAGCGCGGCCAAGATCACCAAGCGCCGCGGCCTGGAGGCCTGAGGGGGCCGTTCCGAAGCCAGACTGGGCCAGTCGCTGGGACAGTCGGGCGCCGGCTTGGTCGAACTCGCGGGCAATCCGCTCGGCCCCAGCGCGCTGTATCCGTCCAAGGAATGGGCTGCCCTCGAGCAGGTATGGGTCGAAGAAGGTGTCGAGCTGGCCGGCGCGCTGCTGGAATTGCTGCTCATACCGCTTAGCGAACTCCATCAGTGTCGTAAGGAGTTTGCGCTCTTCCTTGGACAGTTTCTTGCCGCTGCCGCCGCCGAAGAGACCGCCAATTGCGCCAATCAACGACCCAAGGAGTCCAGTCGTCAGGATGGATAAAGCTACCAGCAAAAGTACAAACATGTCAGTGCCTCGCTAGAAGAAAAACAGGGGCTGTTTACCCTGATTCATTCGTGCCTGATTGATGGCCCCGCCCAGTCCATAGCTGACCGGAATCTTGAACGGCTCGGGGAGCGCGAACACCTGCGACGGCTTGAACTGAATCTTGTCAATGGTCGTGCCCTGCGCTGCCTCGAGCAGTGTAGAGGGCATCCCAAACAACGGGGCGTTACCGAAGCCCAATGCCGGGCCCGTGAACGGGTTTCGGCTGGTCGGGTCGAACCACAGTCCCGTCGCTCCGCCGGCACCGAGCATTCCGCGCTGGAAGTCGCCGCCCGCGAAAGTCGCCAGGTTCTGGCGAAAGGCGGCGTCGAACGGCCCCTTGCCGGTGGCGCGCACGACCTCGGCCGCGAATTGCTTGGTGGGCGGGGGCTCGTTAAATGCGAACTGCGGCGGCCCGGGCATATCCGTGGGGAGGACGGTCGGCACGACTCGGGCTGGCACCGGAGCCGGCAGCTCAGGGACGAAAAGGTGCTGCGGCGCGTCTGAATAAAACGGATCGAGCATGTGCGCAATGGCCATGGGTCACCGTGGACGAAGAATCCTCAGGCCGAGCTGTAGTTCATGGAGCTCCAGGTCTCCGAAGTCGGACGGAAAGTCCACGCGGAACCTCAGCCTTCGGCCCTGTACGAATTTTACCCCACCTAGTCGAAACAGGAAAGGGGATTCTATGAATGCGCGACCGACGGACGGACTGTCCGTGCCCGGCGTGAGCGTGGTGGTCTGGGGAGAGTCGAATGTAAACACATCATCATCTATGGCCTTGACGGTTATGGCCCAGCCGGATGTAGTCGGAGCTTGATTGGTTACCAGTCTGACCCACTTCAGGCGCTTGATGCTCTCCGGGCTGTCGTTGCCGAACGCGTGTAGCTCCACGAAGCCGAAGGTCGGCAGCTCGCCGATTTTGAACTGGACGCCATCGTAGTCGGCATCCAAGATGGTATCCGAGGAGCCCGTTAACAGGCGCGTATCCGACACGGCCAACGCAGAACCCCCGCTGAGGAGTACATACCAGGCCGGTTGCGATTGAACGAAGTCGTAGGCAAATCCCCCGGCGGCGCCGTTGACCAGCTGGGCAATGTCCAGCACCAGCAGCGTATTGTTGACGGTCGAAGAGTCCAGGGCCACGCCCAGCACGACCCATGACCTGTCGCGCATCGTATAGAAGACCATGCGGGCGTCGTGCAGGCGGGCCGGGTTGATACGATTGAGCAGGTCTTGAATCGGACGTCCGATGTTGCGCGGGGGGAACTGCTCGTTGTAGATGTACACCTCGCGGTCGGAAGTCAGCCATACCAGTCCCAGCGGAGTCTCCGTCCCGGCGAACTGCCCTGCAGCACCCAACGCGTAGGGTAGTCGCTGGATGGACGCCCCCAGTTGTACCCCGGTCGCCACGGAGTTATCGCTGAGCAGTCCGTTGATCTTGAACATATCCCGCTCGTTCGACCATACCACGATGCCAGTCTGCGTCTCCAGCACCAATCCCAGCTCCGCGCTGCCAATCGGGAAGGTGATTTGATTCAGCGGCGCGAACGAGTCCGGCGGACTCCCGACGCTGGTGAACTCGAGGTTGGAATAGAATAGAGTCTGCATGGCCCCGGGGACACGATAGACAAGCAGCCGTGATTGAGCCTGCTTCAGCGCCCCGCCAACCGGGGGCGGCACGTTGAAGAACTCGGCCTGTTCGTCGGTGAACGGCGCATTGGGCGGCTCCGCGTTGGAGTTGTCAATGAACTGTAGGCCGGCGGCGGCCAGCGTCGTCTGCGATTTGTCGAAGGCATTACGGGCGATACGAAAGTATATAGAACCGCCGTCCCCCGTGGCGTACAGGCGAATATGCGTCGCCTGGACATCGAACACCTGAAATACCTTGCCAGTCACGTTGCCGGGCGCCCCGGCCAGAGTCATTGACGTTTCCGAGGCCACCGACACGATTCGGAATGCATCCGAGTTGCCGCCCAAGGACTCCACCCAGATGCGCCGCCCAATCCACGCCGCGGTGAAGGCCGTCCCGATACCCGTCACGGTGTTGCCGTTGATGTTGATGGTGCCGGGTTGGACGAGGTCAATCTGTCCCTGTTGCGATGCGTAGGCGATAAATGCGGTGGCCGGGGATGGCGCCGACACGTGGGGGATGGCTTCGTTCTCCCAGGCCCAACGATAGGAGCGGCCAACGGTCTTCGTAATCGCCCCGCCGCTGAGCGTGACAGCCGGCGAGCTGTCGGGCGTGTCAAGGCCGTGGTTCTCAAGCGTGGTCAGCAAAGATCCGCGCGATGCGAATTTGGCAATGCCATTGTGCTCGAACACGCGATTGAACATGGTCACCCGTGACCACGGGCCGGCCAGGGCGGAGCCGCTCTTGCCATAGGGGTTGGTGCGGGCGGTGGCGCTGTAGCTGTTGTCCACGTTGAAGGCGAACATAAGGTTGTTGACATCTCCCAGCAGGACGCGCTGGGGGCTGGGGTCTTCAAAGTAGAAGATCGAGTTGAAGCCTGTTGGCTGTGCGCCAAACCCGGGAGTGATGCCGCCGGCCACAACACTGGCGCGGCGGATGCGCCGGACGGTTCCGTGCAGACCTCCATAGACGTCGGCCGAGTCGGCCCAGGCAGTCCAGGGCAGCGCTCGCGGATTGGCATACCCGTTCCGTCCGGAGACGAATCCGCGCAGCGCAACGAAGGTCGAGGGAGACCGGCTAGCCATAAATCAGCGCCTCCCGAATTGTCGCACGCCATAGGGGAATCGTATGCGGCGAGGGTTCTCCTGTTTCACGCGCTCCAGCAGGGTGTTCTTCATTTGATCTACAGCGCTCCGGGCGATGGCGGCCCACTCCATGAAGCGGTCGTCCTCGGCGGGAGTAGATAGCATATTACGAGTGGCGATATCCAGGATGACGTCATGGTGGACTTCGGGAACGCCCGCTGGCACCGTGGCGAGCGCGTAGGCCGAGCCAGAAGCCGCTGGAGATATGGCCACGGCAGTCGTCAGACTAGTGTCACTGGCAATGTCCGTGACACGGTATGGCCGCCCGGCGACGACCAACTCGGCCTCGATGGTCTGCTCATCGTTGAATGTCCCATCCGGGAGCAGCGCCTGCAGGTCGGGCGGGAGCAGGTGGGTGAAGGTCGTGTTCGTCCCCGTGACGGTAGTGCCAGAGCTGCTCACGGTGCCATTTTCAAGAATGGCCATGTCCAGTTCGCCAAAGCTGTACACGATTTCAATTTGGCTGCCAGCGGGGAGCGGAGCGGCGAACCTCAGCATACCCTTGCCCAGTAGTGTGTAGTAGTAGGGTGGGAAATCCTGCGGGAGGGCGACGGCGGGGTCTTGCTGGGATCGGGCCAGCAAGTCGGGATGGTTGAGGGGCCGAGGTTTCGCTGGCAGCCAAATCTCTTGCGCGTTGGGGCGCACCCGAAGACGCTGAATCTGATATATACGCGGGTGGATGGGCGACGACGGGCTGTAATTGGCGGCGGAGTTATGAATCAGGTCGAGTACGTCGGCCTGCGCGGTTAGGGTAAGCACTACACGGCGCGTGTAGTAGTAGTTATCGAGTTGGGCGATTTCATTGAATACGTCATTCAGGGCACGATTCAGCTCTGCAAGGTACTCGCCGTTGGTATAGCCGGGCACCCGACGTTTCAGCTCGTCGCGCAGTTGCAGGGCGTTCATTCATAACTCCACTATTTCTCTGGGGCCCCGGACGCACGGATGGCCGCGACCACCTCGGGCGGCAGGCTCAGGGTGACGTTGACCGGCGAGCGGGCGGCCTGGACTTCCTCGAGGGTGTCAGGCACGGGCACGCCCAGCACGTCGAAGCATTCGGCCTCGTAGGGCGTGGGGTGGATGCGCCCCTGCCCACCTACCAGCCGCTCCCGACGCGATAGTTGAAATGCCTCGATGATGGTTTTGCGGTGGGCGCGGTTGGCGGCCAGGGCCTCGCGCTCTTTGGCTTCGCGTTCGCGGGCAGAGTTGATGTCGTCGGTTTGTAGGACAACAACGCCACGATGCCCGTAGAGACGGGCAATCTCCTCGGCCATCTGCCAATCCGCGAACGTATCTATACGGCCTTGATTGTCCTGATAGTCGGTGTATTGAAAGAACTCGTACCGGGGGTTGAGTTTCGTCCACTTCCCGGCCTCGACCGCAATACGCTGACGGTTGACTTCGATGAACTCGCCCGGCCGGGTGGGGCTGGGGAACGATTCGACGCTGTAGATATAGTATGCCACGTTTGGCCTCCTAGATGTATCGTTCAGAAACCAGTATAGCACGTCCTAGGGCGTCGTAGACGTACTTCCTGCGCCGGCCCTCGACGCGCGGTTCGCCCGGGCCGAAGCCGGGGCTCCAGAACAGGCCGCCCAGCGCGCGGGCCAGCATCTCGGACGGCTCGCCCAGCCCATCGTCCAGCCGACGCTCAAGCTCCCGGTAGCGCTGCTCACAGCTTTCAAGGAATGGGCGGATGAACTCGCGGGGCGTGGTGCGCTCGCGGTCGCCGCGGGCGCAGGCTTCGACGTCGTCGGGAGTCACCTCGGGGCCGCGGGTAGTGCGAACAACGTACTCCTCGCCACGGACATCACGAGAAACGATGTCGAGGCGGCCATCGTTTCGGCGGCGGGTTTTCAACTCGGGGCTGTGCAGATCGGCCATGTTAGGCAAAGCGGATGTAGAGGTCAATGACCGGGTTGGTGCCGGCCAAGGATACGACATTGAAGCGCACGAACAACCAACCGTCCAGGCCGGAGCCGTTGTCGGGGATGGCTAGGGCGTGTCCATGCGAGTTTAATATACCACCCAAGTTCCAGAGCAGGCTAGGGTCATCATATATCAAGTTAACCGCGAGCCGGATATCTCGTGAAGTAATCGTCCCGCTCACGTTGCGGTTCGCGATGAACGCCTGCAACCGACGGTCGCGCGTCGCCGGCGGCCGAAAACGGGGCCCCACCGGGCCGGCCTGCGAGACATTGCGAATCACGTACAGCGTCCCGCGCGTGATAGCGACATCTCTCACCGGGTCGCTGGCCTGAAACTCAACAACTGCGGAGAAGTCGGACATATGCCACCTACTGCACCAGTGCCACGACGCGAGCCTTCACGCCGGACTGATCCGAGCCGTTGGCCGCCTCGGCCTCAACGCCGCCGGCATCCTCGACGAAGACCTGCAACTTACTGTTGGCAGCGTTGAACACAACACGCTTGGCCGCTACGCCGTTGGCCTCGAACGCGGCCAATATCGCAAAAATGCGATTAGAGCCGAAGTCCGCGGCAGTGATGGGCTCCCCGCCGGTGGGGTAGCTGGAATCGAAGGTGAAATCCCGCACGACAAGCCGGGTAGCGCCGGGCACTTGGTCGAATACGTTGCTGATAGTAAAAGCCATTGCGTTCTCCTTTAAAGGGCCGGGGTCTGATGGCCGGGGGTACCGACCATCAGACGACCGGCGTGGAGTTTAGTAGCCCACAGGAACCACAAGATTCTTGATCTTGGTATTCGCGTAGGGGCGGTAAGCGCCAAGGTTGAACCGGGCCACCAAGTAGGCGACGAACTTGTCGTCATAGCCGCCACCACCGCTTGACGGAACCTGACGCAGGAGTCCGCCAGTCCGTTCGTCGAAGCTGAGCGCGCGCGCGGACGCTTTCAGCAAAGACGACCGCTCGAGGACATACAGCTTGTCGAGCGGGGCGTCGGTGTCAACAACCCACGGGATACCTTCCCACTCGTAGGATGTATAGCCCAGGTCGAGCTTGCGGGCACCGCCGTCCTGGAATCGCTTGAGTGCCCAGCCCATCTCGGCGTAGGCCTGCACCTGAGCCGGATGCGACCAGATTTCCAGGTCGCCCATGTTCACTGAGCCCTGGGCGATCTGAATCAGAGCCACGGCCCGGCGCAGGTGTTCACGCGACAGGGCGGTGGAGCCGGCGTCAAGGACGTTGCCCTTGAACTCCGGGAACAGACTGCGATCCACGCCCTGGAACGTCACGTTGGCGTCGTCTATGATGCCATCCAGACCCTGAATAACCCGGCTGAATGATTCGGTGTTGGCAATACCATCACCGGCAACCAGCGCGGCCGCGGCCGTGGCCGGGCCGACCGTGATGGTAGTACCGCTCTGGCCCGGTCGGGAACTGATGGCCACGATTGTAGCCGATGCCTTCACTGTCGAGGTGTGGGCGTTGTGGAAATCCACCCGCATGTTAACGCGCAGGTAGCGTGAGTTGACCACGGTGACGGTGGTATTGCCCGTGGTGCTCAGCGTAGCCGCGGCATTAACGTCGGTCAGGAAGGCGTCCCCGTTCAAGAAGGAGTAGATGTTGAGGTACTTGATGGCGTCGATGGTCGCGTTGCGGATGTTGAACGTCAGGGTGCGGGCATAGGACACAGCGTCGTTGGAGCCGGCGTCAATGGCGGCACCCGTCATGGTCACGTCCAGCGCGAACGACTGGAAGCCGACCGTCGAGCGGGTCAGTCGCTGGGAGCCAGAGGCTGGCAGCGAGCCGCCATCCGCGAACCAGCGGAAGCTGGCGTTGGGGCCGACGTGAATCGGAATCTCCAGTCCGCGGTTGGAGATGGCCTTGCCCTTGCCCTCGAAGATGCGGTTGTACAACACCGCGGCAGTGTTGAACTCTTTTACGATCTGATTGTTGAAATGAATCTTAAAGATGGGGTCGGCGGCGACCAGATCGAACACGCCGATGGTCAGGACAGACGCCGACCATAGCAGGAAGCTAAGAACCAACATCGAAGTCCTCCCGCCTACCGAGACGAAGTTACTTGCGCTGTGCCTTCTGAAGCAACGCGGCGATGTTTTTCTCGAGGTCGTCCCAGGTGCCGGCGGACTCGACTCCGCCCGCCGGGAACGCCGCGGTCGCCACGGGCTTGCTGCCTCGCGCTTTAACTTCTTCGCGGGCTTTTGCGTCCGCGTCGGTTGAGGCTTTTAGCTCAGCAGAGTAGCGGTCAACGACCGCTTTCACATGCTTCGGGACGTCAACGAAGACCCCGGCATTGATGCGCTTAAGCGTGGCGGGGTCGGCGCTGACGGACTTGTCGACCAGCGCTTTCACCGCCTCACGCGCAAGCCCCTGAAGGCCTGCGGCGTCGAGGTATTTATTGACACGCTCGTTATATTGCGCCTCAATCTGGGCCAGGGCCTCGCGCTGCTGGCGCTGGGTCTCGCCCTGCTCGAACTTCTCAAGGCGCGCGCGAAGAGCGCGAAGCTCCTGCATGACTCCCGAGTCGGCGCCGCTGCTCTTACCAGCGCCGCTAGCCGCCGGGTCGGGATGACGCTCGATGTAGAGGTCAGAGGCCACGTCGATAACGTTCTGGAAGATTTTTGGGTTGGTGCGCTCGAGGTCTTCCAGAAAGCCTCGCGGGTTGTGCTCCAGCTGATAGGCAATGGTCTGAAGCGACCGGCCCTGGGCGACCAACTCGTGGGCATTTTCGAGCGTAATGCCCATGTCCGCGAGTGTTTTTAGTGTCTCTGCCGCGTCTGCGTCGGAGAACTGCGTGGGGGTCGCGTCGCCACCGGATTCCGGCTTAGCGCCCGCGTCCGCGCCCTCAGGCGTGGCCGTCGGTTTGGCTGCTTCCGTCGGCTCGGCTGGGGGTGTCAGCTCCTCAAACTGTACGGTGTTGGTGGTAGAGTCTGTCACAGAACCTCCCATGCGGAAAGGATAAGTTAACTGGCCCGCGGGTGTCAAGTCCTACGGGGTTGGCTGGTGCGTGGTTTGGTGGCCGCGCCCTTGCGAGCTCGCCGCTGGCGTACCTGCGGAGACGGTACCGCTCGCTGTTCGGGCTGCGAGACCTCCGACTGTATGGCCGCCATGCCGCTGGCTGCACGAGTCATGTTGAGAATGTGTGCCTGCAGGTGGGCGTAGCCCAGCTGAAACCACTCCGGCGGCCCGTTACGCACTTCGTCGCTGTTGAGCCACTCGCGCAGTACTTCAATGTGAACCTGGTCGTTGTGGACGAATAGCACCGGCTGGGGCAGGACGCCCATTTTGATCTGCTCAATCTCCTGCCACTGGACTTTGGCGTCCATTGAGAACCCGCCGTCCAGGGCGGTGGGAAGTTGATAGAGCTCCAGCGCTTTGCGTTGCACCCGCGGGTCTTGGGGGTTGAGCAGGCCGGCCAGCACTGCCTGAGAGAAGGACTGTTGCTGCACGTAATCCACGGGGATGATCTTGGCGGTAATCTTAACCCTGTCGGGATCGAGAGCCGCGCCGCGCAGTCGCGCAAATTCCCACTGACCACTGCGGCCCATGACGGCGTCCACGCGCTCGTCGAGCCAGTTTCTGGCGGCAATCTTGAGCATCTGGCGCACCCACTGCTCGTTGGCGCGCTTGTACAGGAGCAGCAGGGGCGACAGGTTGAGCTCCGTCCGGGTGGCCATGAGCTGCTGCCCGCCAAGGGTGTTAACGCCGGGCTGGTGCTTGCCGATGGCTGAGCCGAATACGCCGCTATGGTATTCCATATCCCGCAGGATGTCATTGCGCCAGATGTGAACCTCCTGGGGGAGTGGCGCGCCGGGGATAATCTCGAAGGCGTCGCGGACGGGGCGACCACCTGCGGCCTTGACCTCGAGAATCTCGCCCGGGTCATTGACGAAGGCGTTTTTATCCACACGCTGGGAATCAATAGCCAGCTGCGGGACGGAGTTGTAGGCGATATTTCGCGTGATAAGGCGCTCGTTCTCGTTGAGCTGGAGCTGCTTGGGAACCAGGTCGTCGTCTCCGTCGGCCCAGAACCGGCCCGGAACCGGATTGTAGGGGAGATGCGTCCAGTGGTCATCGAGGGCCTCATTGCGAGCTTCGAGCAACGTATCGCCGGTGAGGGCTACATACAGGCCGTCCGGAAACTGGCGAACCAGCTGCTTGTCATAGAAGTACTGTGACGGGCGAATCCACGCTTGAATGAAGGTAACCGTGGTTGGCCCAACGGCGCGTGTGTACCATGCCGCGGCCTGGGTGGGGTCGCCCGGCAGGTCGGCCAACGATTCCTGATAGATGAGAGACAGGTCGTCTGCGTCACTGTGGGTGCTGCCCTTGAGAGCGACGTCCGGATAGGCGGCCTGAAGCGCCACTCGATCAACCTGGCGTGCGCGGATAAGGAACGGAGCGTGCCACAGGTCGGGGGACGAAGATCGAACGTAGACCTCTAGGGGAGAGACCACCTCGCACTGCTCTTGCCCCCGAGGATATACAACGGTGCCAACCTGTCGGGGGGCTTTGACTACCGTAGGCGGGAGGAGCTCGGTCGGCAGACCATCCACAGGACAGGTCTGTACCTGCCCGTCACCGCCGTGACCGTCTGGACATAGCCACTGACCCTCGTCAATGGCAATATCGGCGATCCCATATACGGGGGACGTTACGGTACCGTAGCGCGGGTCGAGGGAGTAGTAGCTGTAACGAAAGGAATTGCCGAACAGGCGCAGGTTGATTGCTTCCCGCGCGCGAAGCTCATCGTATCCCACGTTGTCCTTGATAACCGGGAAGGCAGCGCGAGCGGCCTTGGCGCACGCGTGAGACTCATGGTCATCATTGGCCGGGGCAAAGACGAATTCGGGCTCGTTTCGTACGTAGAGCGCGACGCCATACATGACATGAGATCGATAGTAGTTGTTCGGAAATGCGTAGTCGGCGCCGTCGCGGATCAGAGCGTGCCAGGCCACGTTGACCTCGCTCCATTCGAGCTCGTGATAGCCCTGGAATAGCAGCGCGTTGCGCATCCACTTGCGGACGAAGGGAATCTTCTCAAAGCGGGCTTCCTGGTAGAAACGCTGTACCAGGGCCTTCAGGCGCGACTGAAGGTCTTTATTAAGGACGCCGTCTACGTCGAAGTCGCGCGGATTGAATGGCCCCTTGTCGGTGTCTTTGATGCGTTTGGGCGCGCCCGCGAACAGGTCGCGAGCTGCCTGCATCACGCCGCTGAGTACGGATGCCATCGAGTCCTCACAGGGCTTTGAACGTTATGCGCCGGGGCGGAGGCGGCTCGGGGCGTTCGGCGCGCCGCTCGAGCTCCAGTGGCACGCCTATGGGCGGGTTGCCCGAAGCGACCAGCAGGCGGTCGAGCAACTCTCTTTCCCGGCGCGCGTGACGAATCTCACTCGCTGCCAAGAGCAGGATTAGTAATACAACGGCTACGGACAACACAAAGACCATTGTGCCTCACGGTCGGCACCGCGGGCAGGCCCGGCGAACGATGGGGCCGTGGGCGGTACTGACACTTTCGCGTTCGACCAGGTGGCTGACGGGCACAACGCCGCCGCAGAAGTCGCAGCGCCCAACGGGGCCGGAGCTAGCCGGGCGGTCAACAAGCTGGTGCACGGTCTCGTCGTCAATCATAGGCGCCTCCGAGGTCATTGTATCATGAGGCCTCGCCGGGAGCATCAACGGAATCGGGGCCGTCGTTTTGGTCACAGCATGCCGTTGGACGAACGTGCAGGCCCCAGAAGGAACACCAGATAGTCCGGCCCTGACTGTCGGGCTTGGCGGCGATGGCGCCATACATGCAGCGTGGATAGCATCCGAATCCGAGCACTTGGGGACGCTCGGCATAGGATGCGCTGGTCTGGGTCATCTTGCGCGGCAGGGCGTGGGACTTGCCAATCGGGTCGCCACGCATGTACTTGCGGCAGCCGCCATAGCGCATAGACACGGGGCCGTCTACGTGCGTACAGCGGCCCTCGTCGGGGATGCGCATATTGCAGGAACCGCAGACGTAGCGGCCGGTTGGGTCGTAGGTGGGGCCGGACTCCGCATAGTGAGACAGCAGCTCGATCATCTCGCGAATCTCGGCCTCGCGCTCTTCGTCGTACTTCCCGGGATCGGTGTAGGTCGTTGGACGATCCGCATTGGGCCTCTTTAGGCGCCTGAGCTTACTTGAGTCGGCCATGATCAACTCCCGCGGCGACGCTTGCGGTCGCGGATACGATGCCACTTTTCCGAGCCGGGAACGCCCTTGTTGATGGACGCATAGAAGATGGCGCGTCCGCGTTTAGCGCCATAGCGGGCTTTCATGCGGCGCAGGACGGCTTCTCCGGTCGGGGTGAGCGGCATGGTCAGTAGCTGCCTTCAACGGCTTGGCGATTGCGCTCGCGGTGCGCCTCGGCGCCGGCCTCGGTGATGGCGGCCCGGCGACCTTTGCGCGCCTCGATCTCGCCCTGTTTGGAGATGAATTTCTTGCGCTTCTTGGGATCGCGAATGTTCGCGGCCAGCCTACCGCGCAGGATGGACAGCGCAGCGGCTTTGAGTTCTTCATCGCTTGCCATGGAGGCCTCCTTTGTCACTTCCCCTGCTCCCGCTTTACCGCTTCGAGCAACCTGTAATTCTCGCGCGCCGCGTTCGCGCGAATTGCCGTGGCGATAGCCAGCGGCCACGCCCAGAGGCGCGCCGTGTCGCGTTTCGTACCATTCTCGGTCGTGATTTTCTTGAGGTAATACGTAGCCACGCCGAATGCGGCGTTGACGGCGGTTCCGACAGCGTACATACACGCCCGCCCGGGACGCTTACCGCACATCCAGTCGTTGTCCTCGACGATGCCCAGGCTGGGGTCACGCACGGCATCGGCGGTGCTTTCGATATCAGCCGCCGTGGCCGCCTGCAACAGCCCCAACGCGAGCCAAAACTCCCAGTCGGCCACGCGCTTCGGCTTCTCGTCGAAGTACTGTTCCGCCGCTGGATGTTGCCAGTAGACATCTTGAGCCTGGGCGGTCGGTGTCAGACACAGCAATAGAACGCACGCACCGATGGCGCGGCATTTGCGGTAATTGTGCACAGCCGCGTCCAGTACAGGCAGGGTGGCCAGCATAAGCAACCATGCCGGCATATCAAAGGCCAGAGCCAGCAGCCCCAGGGCCGTCACAGCGGCCTTGAGCGCGATGAACCCACTCGTGCCGGTGCGTTGAAGCACCCAACGCACGATGGGGTTGGATTCGCGAACGCGGCCGGAGCGCAGGCCGACGACGGTCGTCCACGTGTCGGCAGCCTGTGCGCCGAGCCAGAGAAGGATAGCAAGGGTGGTCATCATGTGGCATTCTCCTTTGACTGGGCTTTTATCTGTTCCACCCGCTCGTCCAAGAAGGCGCGAAAGTGGTCAATGGGTAAGATGTAGCGGACGAACGGCGGGCGCCACGTCCACCGTGGACGCAGTCCGAACAGCACCAGGTATTCGGTAAGAAGCTCTTGGGCCAGGGCCAAGGAACTGTCTCGTCTTTCGGCGCTCTCGAGCATATGTTTGATCTCGGCGCGCGACGGCGGGGCGTTGATGTACTTGAAATACTGCGCGGCGCGCTTGGCCTCTTTCCAACTTTTGACTTCGTTCGACATTAGGGCCTCGGAGAATAGTTAAGGTAGGTAGCGCGCAGGGTGAGCCGCACGCCGTCACAGACGAATCCCGTGTTCTTGACGACGCCGTCCTTTACGAACTCGTTGAATATTGTACAGCGCAGGGCCTCACCGCGGGCGAACCCATGGGCGGTCGTCTCGGGCCGGAGACGGAACGCCACCGGAAGGGCCGGCTGGACGACGATCTCCGAGTCGTTAAACTCTTTCACGAATAGAACTACATTTTCGGTGGGCGCTGGCGGCAACGCCAGGGCGATTGTTAGTACCAGCCACCAGAGGGGCTTCAGTATCAGAAACATCGAATCCTAATCGGCTCGTAGCTGAACCGCGGACGGTTCCGCCGGCGAGCGCGCTCCTTCTCGTATTTGGCCACATCATACCAATAACAGGACGACAATGCATCAAGATTCTTTGCCTGCCACAGCTCCGGGCGGGGCAGCTCCTTCGGCTCGGGGCGGAAGGTGTGGATGGCGTAACGTAGGGCATCGGCTGCGTGGTCATTGCCCTCGGCGGGCCGGCCGGTTGGCTCACCCCGACGATTCTTAGCCCACTTCAGGCCGCTCAGCTCCCGGATGGTGTTTGTGCAGCTGGCGGCTATGTACAGGCGGGGCGCCGGGGACTCGCCGGTGAAGGGGTTCGGAACACGCGGGTCGGGGTGGAGATACTGGGCGACTTTAAAGATGCCGGCGTCGACGTCCTTGATGGCCGGCACGCCACTGATGTGGTACTCGGCCATCTCGAGGGCGGCCTGCTGGTTTTCGTAGTCATAGGCGATGCCGAGTAGATTACGGGCGGCCATGACGGCGTGGTAGCGGTCGGCCAGCTCCTTGATTACCACTCCGGATTGATAGATTTCGTCGAACGCGAACAGGTAACCGGACTGTGGGTGCACGGCCAGGAACACAAAGGCCCACGGGTCTACCCCACCAATGTCTATTCCCACGATGACGGGCCAGCTGTTCGGGGGCGTGGCCCGGCCCTCGAAGATGTCATATGGGCGGGTGTCGTCGTAGACGTGGAGGTTATAATTCCAGTCTTTATAGACCATATCGGAGAAGTCGGCAAAAGAGCCGTAGACGTAGCGGTCAACCCAATCCGTTGGGTATGTGGACATCATGTCCTCGATGAAGTCCGCCGGGAGGTGGTGGTTCTCGGTAGTGGGCGCAGTGATGCCGTGATGGGTGCCACGCCAGGCTAAGGGGCGTTTGGGGTCGTAGAAGCGCCGCCAGATCCAGTCCTGGCCGGCCGGGTTACCGGCCAGTCGGCCAAAGTGTCCCAAGGGTTTGGTCTTGCGGCGCAGGCACCCGACAAGAGTCAGGTAGATGTCTTCGGGAACCTCGCTGGCCTCGTCTATGTAGAAAGCTGAAAGGTTGAGCGAGCGCAGGTGGGCCTGCTGATGGGCATCGGTAACGTCCAGGTGCATGAAGATGAACTCGTGTCCGTTGTCGGCGATGAGGCGATTCTCGGTCTCGCGCCACCCCTTGGGGGCCAACCACTCCTGGGGGAACATTTCGAGGAACGTGCGGCGAGTGGTGATGCGCAGGGATGGGTAATTCAAGCGGCCGATCAGCGACAGGCCGTAGGGAATGGCTCGACCAATCAGGATGGCCGCGGCGCACAGGACGCTGGTCTTGCCACTACCGCGGCCGCCCAAGTAGGCGACGAACTTGTCGCTGGAGCGGATGAACTCGCGCTGCTTGGGAAGCAGGCCGGCGAGGAAGGACTCGAGGGAGAGTTCGCCTTGGAGAATGCCTTGCATCAAGCTAATGGTACCACGGGAGGAGAAAATTGTGTGCGTGGGGCCCCCTTTTACGCGCCAACCGTGCCGGGCCTTCGCCTTTCCTTCGCCTCCCGTAACTTACTGATTCTACGTGACTTACGCGCGCGAAAATTCGCTTTTTGATCGCCGCATTAAAAAATGTAACGCGCGCGCGCACGCGCACGCACGCGCGTGCTGCATCGTGCTGCAAGCACGCGCACGACGCTGCTGCTGGGAGAAAAGGAATGGCCCATCGAGCTGTCGCTTACGAACCGCGACGAGATGGGATTCCGGCTCACGGTTCCGGAATGGGCGCTGCAGAGCGTGCTGGAACCCCTGGCGGCGTTCTTTCAACTGGATCTCTCCAAAGACCGTGCCGTCCTGACGCATGCGCGCGCCCTGGCGCTGGGGCGCCCGGCTGCTCGCGTACCCGGAGTTCCTGGTCCAGGGGCTCGGCTACCTGGCGGAGCTGCGGCGGGCCCCGGACCGACGCACCCCGAACGAGGCCCGGGAGCGCCAGCCGGAATCGGGCCCGGCATAGGCGGTTGGGCCGAGATTCCGGGTGCTATAATGCGCGCGGCCCATGTTGGAACTGCTGGCGCGCGCGTTCACCAACTTTTC
>FWWM01006475.1_pt1 | contig 24488 bp, 13 predicted proteins | sample 2228351 | NCBI WGS metagenome assembly FWWM01 (sample SAMEA103939774, study PRJEB20133) | metagenome
GATCCCGAACGACGACACCGCTGCCCGGCGCGGCCGCCCCGTCTCCGGCCACGCCCGCGACTCCGTCAACAGGCACACCGACCCGGACGCCCACCCCCACCCGACCGCCCTACGCGGCGACCCCGACCATCGCCATCATCCAGCCGCCCACGGCTACCGTGCCGAAGGTGGTAGCCACGCCGGCACCGGTCGTCATCCCCACGCGCACACCCTCGCCGCTACCGAAGACCCAGGACCTGCTGGAGGTCTTCGACGTACAGCGGCTGGCGGAGGCTTTCCTGGTGGGGGCCGGCGGCACCACGGCTGTGTTCGTGTTACTCGGACTCATCGCGCTGATACGACGCCTGCTGTGAGCGCGTTCCTCATCGTGGGGTTGGGGAATCCCGGCCCGCGCTACGCCCCCAATCGCCACAATGCCGGCTTCCGGTGCGTGGACCTGCTGGCGCAGCGTCACAACCTGACCTTCGATCGGCTCCAGCACCGGGCGCTGGTGGCGACCGGCACCATTGCCGCTCAGCGTGTGGTGCTGGCCAAACCGCTGACCTACATGAACCTCAGTGGCCTGGCGGTCAAGGCGCTGGTGCGCGCCTACAGGGTCCCGCTGGACCGACTCATGGTCGTGTACGACGATCTGGACCTGCCGCCGGGCACCATCCGGCTGCGTCCCAGGGGCGGCGCGGGCGGTCACAAGGGTATGCGCTCCATCATCAGCCAGTTGGACACCCAGGACTTCCCCCGGCTGCGCATCGGCATCGGGCGCCCGCCGGCCGGCTGGGACCCCGCCGACTACGTCCTCAGCGATTTCACCCCTGACGAACTCCCCCTCTTCCGCGCCGCGGCCGAGAACGCCATCCAGGCTATCGAGTGTTGGCTGACCGATGGCCTGGAGGCGGCCATGAACCGCTTCAACACGCAGTGTAGTGGTGAGCATTCAGCCCCCTCCTCCTAGTAGGGGAGCCTGTCCCTCGAGAAGCCGAGGGGGATGGGCTGGGGGTGCAGTGTGTGGGCTGTAGCGGCTCGGTAGGGCACCCAAACGGCAAGGCCACCAGCGGAAACCCCCTGGCGTCTTTCTCAAAGTAGTTTGGCGGTATACCCATTATGTGATAAAATTAAATGCTAACGGTCTGTCCGGTTTACCAAATAGCAAACCCTTGCGCAGGTTCCGTAGGAGCGCCCAGACTTGGCAAATGCCCTGCTAACAAAGGCGAGCAGGACAGCCGGGTGACCTTCACACTTTCGCGAGGGTGAAGCTACGGATTGAAAGTCATCATGCTGGCGAACCTGTCGGGCCTGGTGGCCCTGTTCAAGACCATACCCGGCTACCGCGACCTAGTGCGGGAACTGGGAACAGCATCCCCGCGCGCTCAGCCGGCGACGCCTTCAGGCCCGCTGCGCGCCCTGGGCCTGCTGGAGGCCACCCGTCCGGCCCTCATCGCCGCCCTCCAGCGCGACCTGGGCGCCCCGCTCCTGGTCATCGCCTCCGCGCCGGAGCGCTCCCGCCACATCTGGGAGCAGGTGCGGGCCTACGCGAGAGACCCACAGCGGGTGATGCTCTTCCCGGCCCCGGACGCCCTGGCCTTCGAGCGGGTCCCGTGGGACCTTCTCACCATCCGGCAGCGGCTGCAGACCCTCACCGCGTTGCACACCTGGGAGGGTCAGGTCACCGAGGACGACCCTCCCGTGGTCGTCACCGATGCCCGTGCCATGCTCCATCGCACCCTGCCAAGGGAGGAGTTCGCCGCGGCCCTGCGCGTGCTGCGACCCGGGGACCAGGTCAACATGTCGCAGTTGCTGAAGGAGCTGACCGGGCTGGGCTACAAGGCCACCAGCGTGGTGCAAGCGCCGGGTGAAGTGAGCCATCGCGGGGGCATCATTGACCTGTTCCCGCCGGGTGAACGGCTGCCGGCTCGTATCGAGCTCTTCGCCGACGAGATCGAGTCCATCCGCCGCTTCGACCCGGACACCCAGCTTTCCTGCGAGCAAATTCAGACCCTCGTGGTGGGGCCGGCCCGAGAGGCCCTCCCGCGAGGAGGTCCCGCCATCGCTCCGGTGGTCGAGAGCTTGATCGCCGACTCCCTCCACCCCATGGCGGAGGGCGACTTCCGGCGCCACTGCGAGGCCTTGGCAGATGCGGCCCCGTTCCCTGCCCTCGAGTTCTATCTCCCGCTGCTACATCCGACGCCGGGCACCTTGCTGGGCTACCTGCCGCCCGATACGCGGGTGCTGGTAGAAGACTGGCGCGACTTGCGCACGGTGGCCATCGAGACGGTCAACCAGAGCCAGAGCCTGCGCGAAGCCCAGGTGCGGGCCAACGAATTGCCCTGCGATTGGCCCGCCGAGCCCCTGGTGCCGTGGGAGGTGCTGGAGGAGGACCTGATGGAGCGGCGGCCCATCTCCCTCGGCTACGACGGCCAGCCCGGCGCCCACCCGGTGAGCGTCACCTTCCACGCCGCCCCCCGCTTCGGGGGCCAGCTCGACGAGGCCGTGCTGGACGCCCTGGAGCGCAAGGAGGCCGACCAGGCGGTGGTCATCGTGTCGCGGCAGGCCCAGCGCCTGGCGGACCTTTTTGACGAAGCCGGCTACCCCATCGCCCCGGTCACGTCGCTGACAAGCCCACCGGCGCCGGGCAGCCTGACCCTGGTGGAGGGCATCCTGGCGGAAGGGTGGAGATTGGAGGTTGAACGCCCAAAGTTCGATCTCCGGGCTCCATCCCCCCTGGTGCTGCTGACCGACGGGGAGCTGTTCGGTTGGCGCATGCCCAGGCATCGGCGCGCCCCCAAGCGGCAGGCAGCGCCGCCGGAGACCTTCTTCGCCGATCTGACGCCGGGCGACTATGTGGTGCACATCGAACATGGCATCGGACGCTTCGTCGGCCTTACCACCCTGGAGGTGGGCGGGGTGAAGCGCGAGTACGTGGAGCTGGAGTACGATCGCGGCGACCGACTCTACGTGCCCACCTACCAGGTGGACCGGGTGAGCCGCTACGTGGGCGTGGGCGACAGACCGCCGAAAATTCATCGCCTGGGCGGCACCGACTGGGAGCGGGTGAAGTCGCGGGCCAAGCGGGCCGTGGAGGACATCGCCCGGCAGTTGCTGGAACTCTACGCCACGCGCGAAACGGTGGAAGGCCACGCCTACAGCCCCGACACCTCCTGGCAGTGGGAGCTGGAGGCCTCCTTCCCTTACGAGGAAACCGAGGACCAGGCCCGGGCCATCGAGGCCGTGAAGGCCGACATGGAGCAACCGCGCCCCATGGACCGGCTGGTGGCCGGGGATGTGGGTTACGGCAAGACGGAGGTGGCGCTCCGGGCGGCTTTCAAAGCCGTTATGGACGGCAAGCAAGTGGCCGTGTTGGTCCCGACGACCGTCCTGGCCCAACAGCACTACGGCACCTTCCGCGAGCGCCTTGCGCCGTTCCCCGTCGAGGTGGAGATGCTGTCCCGCTTCCGCAGCCGGGCGGAGCAGCAGAAAATCCTCCAGCGCCTGGCCAGCGGGCAGATAGACATCATCATCGGCACCCATCGCCTGCTCCAGAAGGATGTGCAGTTCAAGGACCTGGGCTTGCTGATTGTGGATGAGGAGCAGCGCTTCGGGGTGGAGCAAAAGGAGCGCCTCAAACAACTGCGCAAGGAAGTGGACGTGCTCACCCTGACCGCCACGCCCATCCCGCGAACCCTGCACATGTCCCTCACGGGCGTGCGCGACATGAGCACCATCGAGACCCCGCCCCAGGAGCGGCTGCCCGTGGTCACCCACGTGGGCGAGTTCAATGACGACCTGGTGCGCCAGGCTATCCTGCGGGAGCTGAGCAGGAACGGCCAGGTGTACTTCGTGCACAACCGGGTGCGGGGCATACAGGTCATGGCGCAGAAGGTGCGCCGGCTGGTGCCTGAGGCGACGGTCGCGGTGGCCCACGGCCAGATGGACGAGGCCGAGCTGGCTCAGGTGATGCTGGACTTCGCGGCCGGCCGGATTGACGTCCTGGTGTGCACCTCCATCATCGAGAGCGGGCTGGACATCCCCAACGCCAACACCCTCATCGTCAACCGGGCCGACCAGTTCGGGCTGGCCCAACTGTACCAACTGCGTGGCCGGGTGGGCCGCTCCCACGTCCGCGCCTACGCCTATCTCCTCTACGACAAGTACCACGAATTGAGCCCGGACGCCCGGAAGCGCCTCCAGACCATCCAGGAGGCCAGCGAGCTCGGGTCCGGCTTCCGCATCGCCATGCGTGACCTGGAGATCCGTGGCGCGGGCGAGATCCTGGGCACTCGGCAGCACGGCCACATCGCCGCCATCGGGTTTGACCTATACTGCCGGCTGCTGGCCCAGGCCATCAAAGAGCTCAAGGCTGACACGCCTGAGGCCCAGGTGGTACGTCGGCGGCCGGCAGAAGAGGAGGCCGAAGGTGAGACCGCCCGGCTGGAGCCCGGTGTGGCGCCGGCCATCGAGTTGCCCATCGCTGCCTTCCTGCCCGAGGACTACGTGGACGAACCCGGCCTCAGGCTGCGCCTGTACCGGCGCATGGCCAACCTGACCACCCTGGAGGATGTGGAGGCCGTGGAGGAAGAGCTGCGGGATCGCTTCGGCGAACTGCCCGAGCCGGCCCGCAACCTGATCTTCGTGCTGCGTCTGCGGGTGCTGGCTGCCCAGGCCGGCGTGCAAGCCATCGCCCTCGAAAGTGATGCCATCGCCCTCAAACTCCAGCGCACCTCCGAAGAGGAACGCGAGCGCCTGCGGCAGCACCTGGGCCGGCGGGCTCGGGTGGGACGCGGGGGCATCTGGGTGCCGATGCGCCGGGGGGACGGGAGCTGGCAAGAAGACCTGCGGGCTGTCCTGGAACTCATGGCGCAGTTGAAGAGTAAGACGTAAGGCGTAATGGCCCGTCACGTTTCACGTTTTACGTTTTGGGTTCCGGGGCCGGGAGGACCAACGATGCACACATCGAAGCTGTTGCGACTGCTCATCTTCGCCGCACTGCTGATCGCCGCAGGGTCTATCCACGCCCAGACCCCGGATGAATCCCCGCCCCAGCCGCCCCCCGCCACCGTCGTGCGCGTGTACTTCGGCGACCAGGGCGCGCTGAACAAGCTGGCATCGGAGTACGACATCTGGGAGGTGAACCGGCGCGAAGGCTATGCGGTCATGGCCGTGGGGCCCAGGGGACTGGTCCGGCTCCAGGCCGCTGGGCTCCGCGTGGAGGTGGACGTCGAGGGCACCAAGGCCCTGGCCGCACCCCCCGGCTACCCCTGCTACCGCACCGTGGAGGAACTGGAAGACACGCTGGCCACCCTAGCCAACTCGTATCCCAACCTGGTCCAACTGGTGGACATCGGCGACTCGTGGGAGAAGACCCGGCCAGGTGGCGACCCCGGCTACGACCTGTGGGCCTTGCAAATCACCAACCGGGCCATTCCCGGTCCCAAGCCCAGGTTGTTCGTCATGGCGGAGGCTCACCCTCGCGAAATGGCCCCGCCTGAAGTGCTCATGCATTTCGTCGAGTACCTGCTCACCAACTACGGGGTCAAGGCCGATGCCACCGGGCTCCTGGACTATCACGAGATCCACGTCGTGCCTCTGGCCAATCCGGATGGCCGCAAGCTGGCCGAGCAGGGTTACGGACAGCGCAAGAACACCAACAACACCAACGGCGGGAACTGTACGCACCCGCCAAGCTGGTACAACCAGTACGGGACGGACCTCAACCGCAACACCGACTTCAAGTGGGGGCTGACTGGCTCCAGCGGCGACCCGTGCGCCCAGACGTACCGGGGGTCTGCGCCGTCATCGGAGCCGGAGACCAAAGCCCTACTGGGCTACATGCGCGCCCTCTTCCCCGACCAGCGCGGTCCGAACGATTCCGACCCCGCCCCGCCCGACACCACCGGCTTGATGATCACCCTCCACAGCTACGGCAATGAGGTGCTCTGGCCCTGGGGCCACACCCCGCAGGCCCCGCCCAACTATACCGGCCTGAGCGTCATCGGGCGCAAGATGGCTGCTTTCAACGGCTACGCCGCCGGCCAAGCCGCCGTCATCCTCTACACCACCAGCGGCACCCATGACGACTGGGCCTACGGCGAACTGGGGATACCGGCCTACACCTTCGAGATCGGCGAGGAGTTCTTCCAGGACTGCCAGGACCTGCCGGGCCTGAAGGCGGAGAACCTGGGAGCGCTGTTGTACGCCGCCAAGATCGTCCGCACGCCCTACAGCACCGCCCAGGGGCCGGACGTGGAGAGCCTGCCCAACACCATCGCCACGGTGCTCCAGGGCACGTCGGCTACGGTCACGGCCGTCCTCGACGATACCCGCTCGGGAGGCCAGAAAATCGCCGAGGCGGAGCTTTACGTGGACACCCCACCGTGGGAGGGTGGCACGCCCCAAAGGTTGCAGCCGGCCGACGGCGCCTTTGACAGCCCCAGGGAGACGGCCACGGGCCTGGTGGACACGAGCGGACTGGGGCCGGGCCGGCACATGGTTTTCCTGCGGGGGCGGGACGCCGCCGGCAACTGGGGCGTGGTGGAGGCGGCCTTCTTGCACGTCGAGACCCCGGGAACGGGCACGCTCGCCGGCCGGGTGACCGATGCCGACAGCGGCCAGGGCCTGGCAGCGACGGTCACTGTGCAGCCCCTGGACCTCAGCACCACGTCGGAGGGGGCCACAGGCGCGTACACCATGACCCTGCCGGCCGGAGCATACACCGTGACGGCCACCGCAGCGGGCTATCGGCCGGCCGCGAAGCCGGGGGTGGTCGTCACAGACGGCCAAACCACGGTGGCCGATGTGGCGCTGGAGCCCGCGCCGTGCATCTTGCTGGTGGACGATGACAATGGAGCCGGCTACCAGGCGTACTATACCGCCGCCCTCGATACCATCGGCCGCAGCTATGACATGTGGACCGTGGCGACCCAGGGGAGCCCGGACGTGGCCACGCTGACCAGCTACGGGATCGTGGTGTGGTTCACCGGTGATGACTACCGGACCACGCTGACCGCAGCCGATGAGGCGGCGCTCGGTGAGTTCCTGGACGCCGGGGGACGGCTCTTCCTCTCCGGCCAGGATATCGGCTTTGACACACAGGGGGAGCCGGGCGGCTTCATGGCCAGTAAGCTCCACACAACCTTCCGCTTCGACGACACCAACACCTACAGCCTGACCGGAAGCGCGTTCCTGGATGGGCTCAAACTCTCCATCCAGGGGGCAGATGGGGCCGACAACCAGCGCTTCCCCAGCGAGATCGGGCCGCTGGACGACGCCTTAGGCCTGATCGCCTACGACAGTCAGACTTACACCTGGGGCGGGGTGGCGTATGCGGGGCCTTACCGGGTGGTCTACCTGTCCTTCGGCTTCGAGGCCATTCAGGGGGCCGCCACCAGGGCCGAGGTGATGGAACGGATCGTGGACTGGCTGGGGTGCACGCGCCCATGTGGGTTGGTGGGCGACGTCAACTGGGACGCCAGGGTGGACGGTCAGGACATCATGGCCATTGTCGCCGGCTGGTCAAATCCGACTGCCGAACCCGGCCCGCTGGATGTGGACCAGGACGGCAACCTGGACGTGCGCGATGTCATGCTGGCGGCCTCACATTGGGGCGAGGCCTGTCCCTAGGATCCAGGTGCAACGCACTTTGGAAGTGCGTTGCACGTGATCTCATCCCTCGTGGACGGTGATCTCCGGCCCCTCCATCCGCTCGACAATGGCCAACGATTCGACGGGTACGCCGAGGGGTTCCAGACGCGCCCGGCCACCCTCAAACGACTTCTCGATCACGAACCCCATTCCCACCAGCCGGGCTCCGGCCTCCTCCACGATGCTGGCCAGGGCCTCGGCCGTCTGCCCCGTCGCCAGGAAGTCGTCAATGATCACCACCCGGTCACCCGGCCCGAGGAACTCGGGGGAGACCAGCAGCAGGGTCTCGCCACCCTTGGTGCGTGAGGGCACCCGGCGCTCGATGACGTTCGGGGGCAGGGTGACGGAGCGGATCTTGCGGGCGAAAACCACCGGAACGTCCAAGGCGACCCCGGTCTGCAACGCCGGGGCGATGCCCGAGATTTCCGCCGTCAGCACCTTGGTCGGCCGCAGGTAGCCGAAGCGCCGGGCGAACTCCCGCCCCATGAGCGCCATCAGCCCGGGGTCCACCTGATGGTTGAGGAAGCTGTCCACCTTCAGGATGCCCCCGCCCAAATTCTGTCCCTCTCGTCGGATGCGTTCCACCAGAACCCTCATGCGTGCCCTCCGATGTGGGATTATGTTGGATTTCTGTGGGGATGCGGGCTACTTGAGGATGTAGTACGTGCCTCGCTTCTCCCCGATCTTCAACAGCAGGTTGCGCCTCACCAGGTCTGCCAGGTCACGGCGGATGGTCTCAGGGCTCACATCGGGACAGAGCTCCTGGTACTCCCGGTTGGTGATGCGGCCATGCTCGATGAGGTACTCCAGGGCTTTTTGCTGGCGCTGATTGAGGCCCATGCGCGCCCAGAGGCGCCGGTCGTCGGCGACCGGGCTTAGCTCGCCGCCAGCCCCATATAGGGTCACCTTGAAGCCGGCTGCCGTCTCCTCGAAGACCGGGTCCGGCAGGCCGTACTCGCGCATGAGGCGGATCATACGGTCAATCCCGTAGCCCAGGCGCTCGATGAAGCCCATGTCCGCCAGGACCTGCACGATGGTCTCGTTGCGCGAGAAGCGCTCCTCAACGATGTTCTCCACGGTGATGTGACCGGGCAGCCGGCCGGGGCTGTACACCTCCAGCCGGTCGGCGAACATGAACACGCGAATCTCCTGCCCGCGCAGGCCGTAGTCGCGATGGGCGACGGCGTTGACGATGGCCTCACGCACAGCCTCGCGGGGATATTCGGGGCGCTCCTCGCGCTCCAGGCCGCTCAGCCGAGCGCTCACGCGCATGTTCTGCACCACGAAGGCCTCGGCGCGACGAATCTGCTCCGGCAGGGTGTCGCGGATGTCCTCACGCACGTACTCGTCGTCCATCTCCAGCCCGGCGTAGCGCACGGCGATGATCTCGGCACCCCTGACGAAGCGCCACGGCTCCCGGCCGAAGAGGAGGATGCCGGCGTAGGTAGGCTTGCCCGAGGGAGTCAGGCAGCCGCGCTGCCGCAGGACTGCTTCCGGCGCCAGGTTCGCCATGCCTTCCAGCCCCGCCACGTAGCGCTCCACCTTGTCCCAGTTCAGGTCCTTCTGGGTTGCTTCCCGGACGGGCTGGTCCTCGAAGGAGATTTTGCCGCGCTCCAGCATGAGCCGGCGCAGTTCGGTGGCGGAGAGGGGTCGGTTGCGGCGACCATCGCGCCGCAGGTAGCGACCGCCGACGCTGTAGACGTGGGGCAAGCCGGCCGGCACCGTGATGCGCAGGAAGTCCCGACCCTCGTGGCGGATGACTTCGGGCAGGGGGATGATGAGGGGAGGCTCGCAGAGGAGAGCGGCCTTGATGGCCAAGTCGCGGGCGCGCTGGGGGTCGCTCACGCCAACGGGTCGGGGTGGCCGGCCCTCGAAGCCCAGGATGACGGTGCCGCCATCGGCGTTGGCCAGGGCGACCAGGGAGGCCGCCAGCCGGGCGGGTGTGACGCGCTCTGGCCTGAGGTCAACGCGCTCGTCGGGGCCCTGGGGGAGAGGCCCCTGGATGCTGCTCAACCCGTGACTACCTCCCGTTGGTTTCAAAGCGACCCGGGAAGCGGAGTACCCCTCCGGCGCTGACAGGGGCCAAGGGTCCGGCTCGCCTCAACCAGGCTCTGCTTTCACTCCAGCTTCTGAGGCTGCAGTCTCCAGATGACCGGATCGCGGACGCTGTCCGAGCTCCGGCGGGTGACAGCCCAGGTTTCAATGACCTGAGCGTTGCCCTTCTTGACCTTGACGCGCACCAGGACAGGCGCATCCAGCCGGCGCGGGTCTCCCTGAGGCGCATAAACCTCCAGCACCTCACCGTCGGAGTATTGCGCCAGGACCGCCGCTTCGGGATACATCACAGCGTACTCCAACAGCCCAGGTTCCTGTGCGCCTTTCGGTCGCCCGAAGGCGAAGACCACAGGCTGGTCGGGCAGCGGCACCAACAGCCCACCCTCGCCCCACACATACACGGTGCGCCGAGCGAGGTGACTCCGGGCGTAGTGCGGCGGATCGTAGATGCGCCGATCGGCATTGACGCGGACGATCTTGCCCGGCCCCTGAGCGCCGGCGGCAACAGGCTCGTGCTCAACGGTCACGCCGGCGTCGGCGAAGATCATGGGAGCCACCGGGCCGGGCCCCGCCGGGGCGATAAGTGAGCGATAGCCGGTATCCTTGTCCACCCATTGGAAGACCGAAAGCATGACGGGGAAATCGTAGCCCGCGTATCCTTTTATGACTACCTCGGGCTTGCCGTCACCGTTGGCGTCGTAGACGTCAGTCTCCACCTTGGTCTCGCCCAGGTAGCCAAGGCCATCGGAGCGTGGCAACAATTGGTAGGGGATGTAGGCCGCCGGGCGGTAGGGGGCCTGCGTTTCCAGGCTGGATGGCGGACGTTCAGGCTGCAAGTCGTAGATCACCCCGCCCAGGGGCCCGACGCCCTCGGAGGAGCTGTCGTAGCGGAAAATGACCAGGCACTCGCCCACCTTGTCCCCGTCGGTGTCGAGAGCCGTGTTGGATATGACCGTCCATTCATCCGGCAGGGCCACTGACAGGTCAGGGCACTTCTCCTCCTGCCGCGGCCTCAGCGCGTCAAGGATGCCGGATATCACCGGGAGCGAGAAGGGCTGTGGGAATAGCAGCACAAGCAGCAGGGCTAGAACAACCAGAGCGATCAGAATACGCGTAGCATTCACACGTTAACCCCCAGCAGAACACCTCGTCTCCCCATTTGCGCCGCATCGCAATTCGGCCTATATGACCCTGTAGGCAATCGGCGCTTCGGGACATTCTGCTCCTTCCAAACATTGGATTGATGGCCGGCGCCAGCCAACGAAGAGTCAAGCTGCGTTACACAAAACTGAAACCTTGGAGACAACCCGAAAGAGCAACCCTAGAAACTCACAAGTGTCACTAACAATTCTTTGAACAGGCGAACCAGCTGCGGGTTTCGGTCCACCAGGATGCGGATCAGCAACATAACCAGCCCAACCTTGAAAGACGTTGTGATCGCACCTTTAAGGACATCCCACGGCGACTGATTCGTTGTATGTACAACCCCCTGCGGCCTAAAGGGCTTCCGCAGCTCCCCCACCATCCAACGCACCACGGCTGCCAGGAAGGCGAGTCCAATTCCAAAGCAAAAACCGGCGCGGAACGAACCGGGGTCCCAACTCTCCATGCTTGACCTCCTCGCCACAGTGCGGCTCCCCCCGAGGAGCGCGATGACTCGTGGGCGCAGCGGGATCCGCTACGCCCCGCGCTGACGACGATGGGGACCCGCCTGCGCGAGGCCCCCTCCCAACCACTGTCGCGACTCAACCCACCCAGGCGACAGTCACCCAGCGGTCACCCGGTCAACAAAGCACTTCAGGGTCCACAGGTCAGCACTACCGCACTTCGCCTGGTAAGCCCTAAACCGATCTGCGAAGTGGCTCGCCCCAGAGCGCCCAGTCGGGAGCCTGGACGCGCGATCTTGCACGCTCAGCGAACTTGTGCTACAATAGAACACGCGTTCTAGAACGTTCCAGGATGCGGGCACTGCTGTGGTTCCAGGGAGTTACGAGATGGATGAGTTGCTCAATGCCCTAGCTCAGATGGACGTGATCAACCGAATTGACGACTTCGTCTCCAGCTTCATCCACGCCAATTGGGAAGGTGCCTACCGGCGGGCCGGACCCGCAGGCGTGGCGGCCGAGTTCCTGGTGACTCTGACAGGCCAGAACCGGTGGACGATCATGGTGCCGCAGGACGCCGGCTGGACCGGCCTGGAAATCGAGCGCCTGCTGACCAGACACGGCGTTCGGGTATGGGGACGCGGGTTCCTGGGCGACTGCCTCTACTTCTCTGTCAAGCGGCGCCAGGCCCGCTGGACCGAGTACCTGCTCTGGCGAGCTGGCGTTCCCGTCGTCAGCCGGCCCTTCGACCCACGCAACCGCCGTTACGCCGAGAGCAGGCCCCAACCCTCCGAGCCCCCGGGCGGCGGCGAGCATCACAGCCTGCGTAGGGGCTTGCTAGACGCCCTGTACGACCTCTTCGGCTAGCATGGCCTTCTCAGTGCGGGCTTCAGCGCGCCAGAGGGCTGTCGTCGCTGACACGGACCTAAGCAACTTGCCAAAAGTTCTTTGCCCTTTCCTCTCGCTTAAAAACGGCTATCAAGGGGCGTCCGCGTCTGTGCGACCCCTGTGCCAGGGATTGGCGCGCACAGGCTCGCCTCGTGCGGTGGTTGTTTGACCGTGAAAACGGGGCGGGGACGCCCCTTTGTAGCAGTGGAAAAGTTCAAGGAACTTATGGTGACCTGCTCAGGCCGCGGCTCCCGGCTGGGACGGCGCACGCCTGTCGGCGGGCTGCTTCTTGGCATGAGAGCGTCTGGGGGCCTTCTTCGGCGCCTCCAGCAGCGCCACCGGCAACACCTCGTCCATCCGGTCCACGAACACGAAGTTTAGGTCGCGTTTCACCCGGGCCGGGATCTCCACCATGTCCTTCTTGTTCTTCAGAGGCACGAGCACGGTCTTCAAGCCAGCCCGGTGTGCTGCCAGCACTTTCTCTTTCAGCCCGCCTACGGGCAGGACCCTGCCGCGCAGCGTGATCTCGCCGGTCATGGCCACGTCCCGGTGCACCGGGCGCCCACTCAGCGCCGAGATGAGGGCCGTCGCCATGGTCACGCCGGCCGACGGTCCGTCCTTCGGGATGGCGCCCTCAGGCACGTGGATGTGGATGTCCAGGCGCTCGAAGACCTTGGGGTCAATCCCCAGGTGGCGGGCGTGAGCACGCGCATAGGAGAGGGCCGCCTGCGCCGACTCCTGCATCACCTCGCCCAGTTGACCCGTGAGGATGAGGTTGCCCTTGCCCTCCATCAGCGTCACCTCGACGGAGAGCAGGTCGCCGCCGGCTTCGGTGACGGCGATACCCATGGCCACGCCGACCTCGTCCTCTTCGCCCACCATCCCGTAGGTGTACTGAGGCAGCCCCAGGTAGCGCTCCAGCGAAGGTGCCGTCACGTGACGCGGCGTGGGCCGGCCCTCGGCCGCGCGGCGGGCCACTTTGCGGCAGATGTTGGCGATCTCCCGCTCCAGGTTGCGCACCCCCGCCTCGTAGGTGTACTCGCGGATGATGCGCCGCAGCGCCTTGTCAGAGAAACGCAACCAATCCTTGGACAGCCCGTGCTCCTCCAACTGCCTCGGGACCAGGAACTTGCGGGCGATGATGACCTTCTCCTCCTCGATGTAGCCCGGGAAGCGGATCACCTCCATCCGGTCCAGCAACGCCGGCGGGATGGGGTCGAGGATGTTGGCCGTGGTGATGAACATGACCTTCGACAGGTCATACGGGACGTCCAGGTAGTGGTCAGAGAAAGCGTAGTTTTGCTCCGGGTCCAGCACCTCCAGCAGGGCGGCGGACGGATCGCCCCGGAAGTCCATCCCCAGCTTGTCAATCTCATCCAGCATGAAGAGCGGGTTGATGGTGCCGGCCCGGCGCATGGTCTGGATGATGCGGCCCGGCAGGGCGCCTATGTACGTGCGGCGATGGCCGCGGATCTCGGCCTCGTCGCGGATGCCGCCCAGGCTGACCCGCACGAAGCGCCGGCCCAGCGCCTCGGCGATGGAGCGCCCCAGGGAGGTCTTGCCCGTGCCGGGCGGCCCTACGAAGCACAGGATGGGGCTGCGCATCTTGTCGGCCGCCAGCTTGCGCACCGCGATGTACTCCAAGATGCGCTCCTTGGCCTTGCGCAGGCCGTAGTGGTTGGCTTCCAGGACGCGGGCCACGTGCTCCATGTCCATGTTGTCCTCGGTGGCCTCTACCCACGGCAGCTCGAGGAGCCAGTCCAGGTAGGTGCGGATGATGCCCACTTCGGGGGAGGCCGGCGGCATCTCCGCCAGGCGCTCCAGCTCCTTCTCGGCCTTCGCCCGCACCTCATCGGGCATCTTGGCCGCTTCGATCTTCTCGCGAAGCTCGTTGATCTCCCGCGTCTGCAGATCCGTCTCGCCCAGCTCACTCTGGATCACGCGCATCTGCTCGCGCAAGTAGTACTCGCGCTGGCTCTTGTCCACCTCCTCTTGGACCTGGGCGTGGATGCGATCTTGCAGCTCCAGCACGTCCAGCTCCTGGGCGAGCAACAGGCTGAGACGCTGCAGCCGCGCCTCCGGCTCCAGCTCCTCCAGGATCTCCTGGCGTTGAGCCACGCTCAGGTCGATGACCGACGCAATGAGGTCGGCCAGCCAGCCCGGGTCATCCACGTTCATGGCAGCCACGTAGGCATCCTCGGGCAGATCGGAGCTGAGCTCGACGCACTTCTCGAACAGCGTGAGCACAGTGCGCCGTAACGCCTCGATGGTCGTGCCCTCCTGGGCCACCTCGAACAGCGGCATCACCCGCGCACGGAGGTAAGGCTTGGTCTGCACCCACTCGACGATGCGCACCCGTCCCTGGCCCTGGGCCAAGATGCTGGTGGTGCCATCCGGCATGCGCAGGGACCGCCCAATGGTGATCTGGGTGCCCACGGTATAGAGGTCCTCCGGCGTCGGGTCCTCCACGTCCACCTCGCGCTGCGCCACGACCACCAGTTGGTCGTCCTCCTCCAGGGCAGCCTCTACCGCGCGCAGGGACCGATCCCGTCCCACGAACAGAGGGGTCACCATGTGAGGGAAAAGGACCGTGTCGCGGAGAGGCAACACCGGCAACTCAGGCAACAAGGGGTTGCTGCGCCGGCTCCGCGACACGCGCCTGATGCGATCTCCGGCCCTAACCTTTTCTTCGACTTCCATAACACCCTCAACTTCAAGCTTTGTCCGTTTCGAGCAAGATCGAACGATGTGGCTGCACAGTTGCCTGTGCCCTTACTTTTACTATAGCACAAGTTGCCCGACTAGGCAACGTCCGGCCTGGCCTCTGCATCCGCCCGGTGCGCGTCTGTCCTGGCCCAATCGCCGGCCGGGGGGTCACGCTCGGGTAGCGGAAGCCTGTGCATCGCAGCCCACGTCTCGCGCGCCTCGGCCATCACGAACAGCGACCCAGCCACGCACACCAGGTCCTCCTCAGTCGCGTTGTCGAGGGCCGCTTTCAGCGCGTCTGTGACCGATGTCCTTGCTTCCCCTTGAAACCCCAACTCGCGCGCCATCTCCTGCAGCCGGATCGGGCCGGCCGCCCGAGGGTGGCGAGCTCGGGCGAACAGCACCCGGCTGGCCCGCGGCAGGAGTATTCTTAACATGCCCACGATGTCCTTGTCGTAAGAGGCCCCAAACACCAGTATGAACCGCCGGTGGGGGAAGTGCTCGTCCACCGTAGCGAGCAAGGCGGAAACGGAAGCCGGGTTGTGGGCGCCGTCCACCACCACCCACGGTCTGCGGCCCAACAGTTCTACCCGACCCGGCCAGCGCATCTCACGCATCCCACGCTCCAGGGCAACCTCGGGGATGGTCAGACCACGCTCCCGCAGCACCGCCACCGTCGCCACGGCCACGGTAGCGTTCACCAGCTGATGCCGGCCAAGGAGCGGAATCCAAAGGTGATGGCTCGTGGGGTTCGCGGGCACAGCTACAGGGATCTCGACCACAGGCCTCGGTGCCCCTGCAGCCACCGGTGCCGCCACCACTTCTCGTACCACGAAGGATTGCCCCTCCGGCGTCCCCTGCACCAGTTCCCAGGTCCAATCTTCACCCACCACCGTGAGAGGGGCATGCCGCTCCAGGCAGGTCTGGCGAATCACGGCCAGGGCGTCCGGTGGCTGAGGCGCCGAGACGACCGGCACCTGAGGCTTGATGATCCCCGCCTTCTCCCGCGCGATCTCCGGCAGCGTCCGCCCCAGGATGGCGGTGTGATCCAGGCTCAAGGAGGTGATGACCGAGGTCAACGGCACGATCACGTTGGTGGCGTCCAGGCGACCGCCCAGCCCCACCTCCACCACGGCGACCTCCACGCCCCGGTCGGCGAAGTGCTGGAAGGCCATGGCGGTCATGACCTCGAAGGTGGTCACGCCCGGACTCACAGCGGTCACGGGCTGCAATCGCTCCGCCAGCGCGCTCACCTCCCTTTCGCTGATGAGCTGCCCGTCCACCTGAATGCGTTCGCGGAAGGTGTGCAGATGGGGCGAGGTGTACAGGCCGGTGCGGTACCCGGCTGCCCTGAGCACCGAGTGGAGCATGGCAGCCACCGAGCCCTTACCCTTGGTCCCGGCAATGTGGACCGACTGGAAGCGCCGGTGCGGGTTGCCCAGCCGCTCCAGCAGTGCCTCCACCCGGGCCAGGTCGAAGTGGTTCAGGCTGACCGGTCGCCGGCCGCGTGTCTCCCAGTTGGCAAAACCGTAAATGTAGTCGAGGGCTTGTTTATAGGTTAACATGCCCCAATTTTATTGCTATCTCGCGCAAAAGCAAAGCCAGCCCCTGGCCGCCAGGGCTTTTCGATGTTTTGACCTTCAGATCTGGTTTGCAGCACCGCAGCCTGGAAAGCTGTAGCTTGAGGGTGCTTAAGCGCCTATCCGGAAACCGCTCAGGAGGGGCGTCCTCACCCAGGGGTGCGCGACGGCAATGCCGTCGCCCAAGGACGCCGTCGGATAGCGAGGTTTCCGGTAATTGCTTGTCTCCGCTTCGCCCTTCTGGTATAATCTCGCCCGGAGGGACCGGCGGCATGACCGTGGACAGCTCACGCGTGGGTTCAGGAGTGCAAGGCCGGCGGAGATGGGGCCCCGTCGCGGCCATCATGCTCTTGGCCTTTGGGTTGCGCGCCTTCCACCTGGGCACCCAGTCTATCTGGTACGATGAGGGGCTCAGCATCCTATACGCGCAGCAGTCGCTGCCCGGCTTGTTCGCCTTGGTCGGGGGAAGTGAGCACCCCCCCTTCTATTTTCTCCTCCTCTGGCTTTGGGTGCGGCTGGCCGGGCCGGTGACCCCTGCCGGCGAGTTCATCGTCCGGTTCCCTTCCCTCCTCTGGGGCGTGCTGGCGGTGGTCCTGGCTTGGCGACTGGGCTGCGACTTGCTGGACCGGCGCGGTGACAAGCGATCACGCACTGCGCTTTCGTCAAAGTGGCCTTCGGAAAAAGAGGCGCATGATCGCCTGTCAGCAGCCAACCTTGGTGCTCTGCTCCTGGGGGTGTCGCCTTTCCACGTCTGGTACAGCCAGGAGACCCGCATGTACACCCAGGCAGCTGCCCTCAGCCTGCTGGCTGGGGTGCTGCTCCTGCGCGCTCTGGAGACCGGCCGACGCCGGCTTTGGCTCGTATACGCCCTGACCACAGCTGCCGGTTTGTACACCCACCTCTACACCCTCTTCGCCATCGCCTTCCAGGCGGCTTACGTTGCGTGGTGGGCGTACCGATGGCGGTCCTTGAGGACACCGGTCCTGTGGGGGCTGTGCCAGGTGGCCGTGATGGTGGCTTTCATCCCGTGGGGCTGGCTGGCGCTGCAGCAATTGCAGTTCAACGACACCTACTGGCGGGGCACGGTGCGCATGGAGTCGGTGCTGGTCAGCATGGCCCGGGCTTTCGTCGTCGGCGAGACCTGGACCGGGTGGCCGGTGCCGATCCTGGCGGCCATGTACCTGGCGCTGGCGGTGGTGGGCGTGACGGCACTGGCCGCAGCTGCCAGGAGATCAAGCCGGGCCGACGCGGCCAACGCTCTGGCCTTCCTGCTCCCATTCGTCATCGTGCCGGTGGCGGGGGTCCTGCTGGTCACCCTCACCCGGCCGAAGTTCGCGCCCCGCTACCTGCTGCCAGTGACGCCGGCTCTGGCCTTGCTGGTGGCGCAAGGCTTGGCCGTCCTGGCCGGTGAGGACGGCCTGGCGAGCCGGCCATCAAGGTTGGGCGCCGGCCGGTTGATGGTGGCCGGCGGCCTGCTGGCTGCACTGCTGGCCGGGAGCGGGTTGGGGCTGTGGGGGCTGTACTTCGATCCGGACCAGGCTCGACCCGACTTCCGCGCGGTGGCCGGGTACGTGCGCGCTCACGCGGAGCCCGATGATGCCGTGATCATCGTGGCCGGGCACGCCTACCCCGCCTATCGCTTCTACGACGCCGAGCACCCGGCCTACCCCATGCCCCCACGACTTCTGCCTACGGTCAGCCAGCCGCTGGACAGGCTCACCGTCGCCGAGACGCTGAACCGGGCAGTTCAGGACAGACATCGCCGGCTGTGGCTGGTGCTGTGGCAGGAGGAGCTGGCAGATCCGCGCCGGCTGGTCATTACCCAGTTGCTGAACAACGCCCGCCGGCTGCCCGTGGGCCAGGTCTTCCACGACGTGTCCTTGCTGCTGTTCGAGTTGGACCCCGAAACCCCGTTCTCCCCCCAGCCGGCCATCCAGCACCCGCTGTCGCGCAACTTTGGCGACGAGTTGGACCTCCTGGGCTACGACCTGGATCGGCGTCAGCTCCGGTGCTGCGAGGCGCTGAACCTGCGCCTCTACTGGCGCGCCCGGCGTCCCCTCTCGGCCAACTACACGGCTTTCACCCACCTCATCAACCAGGCCGACCACATCTACGGCCAGCACGACCGCCGGCTGGGCGGTGATTTCTTCCCTACCTCCCTGTGGCCGCCGGGGGAGATCGTGGCGGAAAGTTACGCGATCCGCGTGGAGCCCGGCACCCCGCCCGGGCGCTACTTGCTGGAGGTGGGGGCGTACCTGCCGGACACCGGCCGGCGGCTGCCCCTGGTGGATGACGAGGGCACCCCGGAGGGTGACCGGCTGATTCTGGCGGAGATCGTGGTGGAGCGGGGGAATCTGCCGGCGACGGAGATGAACATGGAGGCGCTGGCAGAGCCGGTGGCCTTCGGTCCGCTGCGGCTCATAGGCTACCGGCTATTGGAGAATGCCGTCGCGCCGGGCGGTGTGCTGCACCTGGCCCTCTACTGGCAGGCGGATGGACCCGGTGACCCGGATTCGCAGGTGCACTTGCGCCTGCTGGACGAGGGGGAACACGTGCTGCACGAGCACGTGGCCCCGCCCGTGGACGGGTTGTACCCCCCGGACCGCTGGTCAGCCGGGGAGATTGTGCGTGATGTGCACAGGATGTTGGTCCCGGCGGGGACCGCGCCGGGCCGCTACCGGGTGGCCGTGCGCCTGGGGGAGAGCGGGTCTTTCGTCGCACTACCGATACCAGTTCAAGTTCGCTAGCCGGCGACCGCTTCTTCCCCCAGCGTAACAACTCATCTGCCCGCAATGGACTGGCATTCAGGGCTTGCCAGCACCGCTTACGTCCATCGGTAGCGGACTAACAACTTGCCAAAAATTCTTTGCACTTTCTCCTCCGCTAAAACGGCTATCAAGGGGCCTCCGGGTCCCTGCGACCCCCGTGCCAGGGACTGGCGCCCACAGGCTCGCCCCGTCCAGCGGCTGTTTGACCCTGAAAAACGGGGCGGGGACGCCTCTTTGTAGCCGTGGAGAAGCTCAAAGAACTTATGGTTACCTGCTTAGCCGCCGCGAGCATGAGGTGAATGACTGCCTGGCAGTAACTCCGTCAGGGTCTCCGTGTAGGTGTTGTACGCCGCCTGTCCCCAGAGGACGAAGACCACCTTCTCGATGCCTGTGTCACCCCGCAGGTAATCTATGACGGTCCCCAGGGCGATCTCCGACGCCGGCTTCATGGGGTAGCCATAGGCGCCGGTGCTCAGCGAGGGGAAGGCGATGCTCTTGAGACCGTGTTCATCGGCTAGCCTGAGAGACGAGAGGTAGGCGCTGCGCAACAGCTCCGGCTCCCCTTTGTCACCTCCACGCCAGATGGGGCCCACGGCGTGGATGACGTAGCGAGCCGGCAGGCGCCCGGCCGTGGTGATGACTGCCGAGCCGGTGGGACAGTAGCCAATCTTGCGACACTCGGCCATGATCTCCGGGCCGCCAGCCCGGTGAATCGCGCCATCTACCCCTCCTCCACCTCGTAGCCCGGAGTTGGCCGCGTTCACGATGGCGTCGGCGACTTGTTGCGTTATGTCACTCTCAACCAACTCAAGCGTGGAACGGTTGATCTGCACCTTCATAGCCTGACCTCCCTGATGACTAGCCCTCCCGTCCGTGCGGATGCACCGGAGCCCAGCGCCCTGGAAGGTCCGCGACTGGCCAAGCCGGCGACGAAATAGGGTCCGCCTCGAGCAAGCGAGGAAAGGCCTAGCGAGCGGAGAAGTACCGGGCCTCCGGGTGGTGCACGAAGAGGGCTGCCGTGGATTGCTCGGGGACAAGCTGGTAAGCCGAGGTCAGGTCCACGCCGATGGTCTCGCGCACCGGGAGCAACTGGAACACCTTCAGGTGATCAGCCAGGTCCGGGCAGGCCCCGTACCCCCAACTGTACCGCAGCCCCCGGTCCTGCGGCAATCCCAGCTCCCGCCGGATGCGCCGGTTGACCCATTCCGCCGTGGCCTCAGCCGTCTCCACGCTCAACCCGTGCACGTAGTAGGCCTCGGAGTACTCACCGGCGGCCTCCAGCTCTGCCCGTAACCGGTTGGCCCCGTCGCCCACCGTCACCACCTGCAAGGCTACCACGTCCATCTTCCCCGCGTCCACGGGGGCGAAGTAGTCGGCCAGACACAGGCGCCTGTGAGCCTTCTGGCGAGGGAAGGTGAAACGGATTGCGGACTGAGCATCGGGCGTTGGGTAGACGAGGAGGTCGTTGCCGTCAGATTGGCACGGGAAGTAGCCGTAGACCGCCTGCGGGTGTAGGTAGCCTTTGACGATGGCTTCCCGCTGCATACGTTCCAATCGAGGCCGAAAGTTCCGGCTCACCAACTCCTCCCACTCCTCGCCCCGGGTTCCCTTGGCACCCCACGCCCGGCGGAATAGCGCCTCAAGGTCAAGATACTGGAACACCTCGCTCAGGGGTATCTTGGGAATGTGCCGCCAGCCCAAGAAAGGCGACTCCGGGATGGCCGGCGCACCCCCCACCGTCCGAATCCACAATTTCGGCTCTCCACTCTCCGCTCTCTTTTCCTCTAGGAACACGTCCTCTTTTGCTTCCCTGACGATCCGCTCCAACAACTCTGGCCGCTTACCCGGATCAACCAGCGCATCCATCACCGCCAGCCCCTCAAAGGCGTCGTTGCAGTAGAACACCCCGCCGGCGTACGGCTTGTCATCCTCCACGAAAAGAATCCGCCGGCCGAAGCGCCGGTTGATGGCCGCCCCGCCGATGAGCACCGGGATCCGCAACCCTCGCCGATGGAGTTCCGCCACGCACAGCGGCATCTGCTTCGAGGTGGAGACCAGCAACGCGCTCAGCCCGATGGCGTCAGCCCCCACCTCCACCGCCTTGTCAATGATGGCGTTGACCGGCACCTGCTTGCCCAGGTTGTAGACGGTGTAGCCATTGTTGGTGAGGATGGTGTCAACCAAGTTCTTGCCGATGTCGTGGACGTCGCCGTAGACCGTCGCCAGGACGACCTTCCCTTTGGTCTCCCCTTCCAGGCGCTCCATGTAGGTCTCCAACCGGGCCACGGCCCGCTTCATCACCTCGGCCGATTGCAGCACGAAGGGCAGGATCAGCTCGCCGGCACCGAACTTATCGCCCACCTCCCTCATGGCCGGCAGGAGCACGTTGTTCAGCACCCACACGGCGTCGTGGTCAGCCACCGCCCGATCAATCAGCTCCTCAATCCCCTCCTTGCGGCGGTGGACAATCTGCCAGTGGATCTTCTCCTCGGTGGTCATCCCCTCCGTAGGGTCACGCCGCTCCTCCGTGGCCTCCTCCCATCCCTCGAAGGCGGCGATGTAGCGTGCCAGGGCATCGGGACGCCGGTTGAAGATCAGGTCTTCGGCCAGCTCGCGCTGATCCGGCGGGATTTCGGCATACGGGGTGATGTGGGCCGGGTTGACCAGGGCCATGTCCAGCCCGGCGCTCACGCATTGATACAGGAAGACACTGTTGAGGACCCGCCGGGCAGCTGGGGCCAGGCCGAAGCTGATGTTGGAGATTCCCAAGCTGGTGAGGACGCCTGGCAGCTCCCGTTTGATGAGCCGGATGCCCTCGATGGTCTGGGCAGCCGAGTCGGCGAACTCGGGGTCGCCGGTGGCCAGGGTGAAGGTCAGCGCGTCGAAGATCAGGGCATCGGGGCGCAACCCGTACTCGCCCACGACTATGGCGTAGATTTTCCGCGCCACCTCGAGCTTGCGCTCGGCGGTCTTGGCCATCCCCTGCTCGTCAATGGTCAGGGCGATGACCGCCGCGCCGTGGGCGACCACTAGGGGCATCACAGCATCAATGCGCCCCCGGCCACCCTCCATGTTGATGGAGTTGACGATGGCCCGGCCGGGGTAGGTCTCCAAGGCCCTCTGGATGACCTCTGGTTCGGTGGAGTCAATCATCAGCGGCGCCTCCACACTCACGCTGAGAAGCTTGACCACCCGGCGCATCTGCTCGGCCTCGTCGGGGCGCTCTGTGAGGGCCACGCACACATCCAGCAGGTGGGCGCCTCCCTCCACCTGCTCTCGGGCGATCTCCACCAGCTCATCGTAGCGCTCCTCCAGCAGCAGTTGCTTGACCTTACGCGAACCCTGGGTGTTCAGCCGTTCACCGACCAGGAGCGGGGGCGGCTCCTGGATGAGAGGCACGGCGCGGGTGGCGCTGGAGACCCGGGGGACGGTCGCCCGCGACTCTTTTGGCAGTCGGGGCTTGGGGGCGCGCACGCCTATGCGTTCGATGAGCGCCCGGATGTGGTCCGGCGTGGTCCCGCAGCAACCCCCAACCACATTCACCCCCCACTGGGTCACGAAATGGGCCAGCTCCTCAGCCATGGGCTCAGGCTCCAGCAGGTAGACCGCCTGACCAGTGCCGTCGTTAACCGGCAGCCCGGCGTTGGGGATGCAGGAGACGGGTAGCCGGCTGTGCTCGCACAGGTAGCGAATGGGCTCACGCATGTGCTCAGGGCCCGTGGAGCAGTTGAGGCCGATGACGTCAATGGGCAGGTTCTCCAGGGTAGCCAGGACCGCTGCGATGTCGGTCCCCAGGAGCATGCGGCCCGTGGTGTCTAGGGTGACCTGGCACTGGAGCGGGATGCGCACGCCAGTCTCCTGGTACGCCCGATGGCAGCCGTGGATCGCAGCCTTCACCTCCAGGATGTCCTGGCTGGTCTCGATGAGCAACACGTCACAGCCGCCCTGGATGAGGCCCACGGCCTGCTCGCGGAAGACGTCCACCAGTGCCTGGAAGGTGACATCGCTGAGGGATGGGTCGTCCGTAGAGGGGAGCTTGCCGGAGGGCCCGATAGAGCCGGCCACGAAGCGGGGCTTGTCCGCCGTGGAGTACTCGTCGGCCAGCCGGCGAGCCAGTTGAGCGGCCGCCCGGTTGATCTCGACCACCTGGTCGGCCAGGCCATACTCCGCCAGGGTGATGCGGTTGCTGCGAAAGGTATTGGTCTCGATGACGTCGCAGCCCACCTCTAGGAAGCTGCGGTGGATCTGCTCCACGGCCTCGGATTTGGTGAACACCAGGTAGTCAACGCAGCCCCAAAAGCGCTCACCGCCGAAGTCCTCGGCGGTGAGGTTCAACTTCTGGAGGTTGGTCCCCATCGCACCATCGTAGATGAGGACCCGGTGTTTCAGCTCAGCAAGATACCGGTCTCGAATGATCATACCGCCACTTCGTCGCTTTCAATGATCCATTGTCCGAAGTCCGATGGCAGTAGTCCCTAACTCCCTGCCGGGCTCTTGACGATGTAAAGAGCATCCTCGACGCTGACAAATCCAATCCAGGGCTCATCGCTCTTCTATCCAGCAAGCACCCTGCCACTACCGGCTGGGCGCTTAGTCGGGAGCCTGAATCGAGCCGGCTGGAGGGACCCGCTCGCCACGTCCTGTCACAAGGCCAATTCCGAACTTCTCTGCCGCCTGCTCTGCACCCTGGTCTACGCGGATTCCAAAAGCATAGGCCAGATATGGTCCCGGCACACCTGCCTCTGCCAGCCGGGCCAGGAACCCCTTTGATCGGATTCGATTGGCCCAGGCCTCCACGGCCCGCCAGCTCTGCCGAGCCTTGGCTTCCACCACCACCCACAGCTCCTGTCCAGCCGGATCTGCCACCGGCATGACGACATCCACCTCTCCATCCAGAGCAATCGTGCGGGGCTCTTCCAGGAGACGATAGCCCTTGCCCCCCAACACCGCCCGGAGGACGCTTTCAGCCTCCTCCTCCACGGTCGCTCCGAAGATCCGGCGGAACTCTCCAAACTCACGGCTCAGAGCCTGTACCGCTATCTCCGTGCGCCGCTGGGCCTCCGCCAGACGCTCAAGCGCAGCCTCCAAAGAACTCACGCGCTCATCCGTGCGCCGCTGCGCCTCTGCCAGACGCTCGATGGCTGCCTCCAGAGAACCCACGCGTTCCTCGGTGCGCCGCTGCGCCTCTGCCAGCTCGCTGACGCGCTCATCGGTGCGCCGCTGCGCCTCTGCCAGCTCGCTGACGCGCCCCTCGG
>FWWM01006479.1_pt1 | contig 24470 bp, 27 predicted proteins | sample 2228351 | NCBI WGS metagenome assembly FWWM01 (sample SAMEA103939774, study PRJEB20133) | metagenome
CAGTTTTCTGGTCTCTGACAGCTTCTCATCACCGCTGGCTGATCTAAACACCTTGTAGAAGACGAAGGGTGTATTCCTAACAGCTGACGCAATGCCGAGAGCGCCCACTGTCTGTTTGCCTCTCTCCGCCAATGCCCTCTCCACGGAGACTCCGAAAATGCCGCCGGTTACAAGCGATAGCAACGCGGTCACCGCCCTCTCTCCTCTAGTGGCGTCTATATTGGGGAGATTGTCCGCGGCGGTCTTCGCCAGCGCCAATGCGTTCTCCATATCCGCTTTCAGCCTTTCGGCAATTCCGCTGTAACCAGCTCCCTCCAGCCTATATGCAATTCTGTCCAGCTCGTTGGAGACTTCTTTCGCCCTTTCCGCGGCTTCTACCAACACGTTGAGGTCGTCCCACACGTCGCTAAGGACAAATCCGCCCTTCTCCACGGCCTTTTCCAGCCTTTCAAGCGCTCTATATACTCTATCCCTCAGCTCTACAAACTCCCGCAAGTGGTTTAATAGCATGAAGGAGGCTATTAAATATGCTATCTTGTCGTCCTCATCTTCAAACACCTTTACGCTAGTGCCTATCTCCCTAGCGCCAAGTACTGCCAGAGCCCAAAGCGCCGCCGGGTCTCTCTCCTCGTACCACGCCTTAGAGGCCTCCTCAAGGGCCTTTTTGTAGTTTTCTGCCTTCATCGCCTGCACGTAGCTCGCCAGGCGCCTTAGCTCTAACACTGCATTTTCTATTTGCTCCTTAGCTACTGCGTGCCTCAGCGTTGAGAAGGCGCTTACCGCCTTCTCCACAACGCCCTTGTCAAGGCCCAGCTGGGCTATGCGCTCTACAGCCTCTTTCTCGGTGACTGTCCCCGTCAGAATTGCGTCTCTTACCTCCTTCCACTTCTCGCCAACGCCAGCCGCCTTTGCCAGTCCCGCCATCGCCCCGGCGTTAAGCGCTATGTGGTTCTGCCAAAGCGTGTAGTCCAGTTGTTGCGCCGCAAGCCAGCTTATTAGCCCGGCCGCCGCGATTATGAACCAATGCGCCTTTACGTAGTCCAACGCCCTCGCCACTGCCTCAACAAACAGCTGGTACAGTTTTTCAAGCGCTATTCTCGCCTTTTCGAATATCTCGCGGGCCGCCTCATACGCCGCCTCTGCCGCCTTTTTGACGTACTCCACCGCCTTTTCAAAGGCCCCCTTCCTCGCCAGCCGCCGTGCTGATGTACAAGGCAGTTGTGGAGGGAGAGGGGAGGATTAGGCCATGAGGGCGAGGCTAGTCATTGGTTTTGAGATGCTTGAGGAATGAAAACTCTACTGGATTTTTTGAAAGAAAGCGCGGGAGAGCCCCGCGTTGAGAGTGCCGAGCCCCGCACGAGCGGACGGCCGTGCAAACGTATTAGGCCTCCCCAGAGTTTTATTATCATTTATAAAGGCATCGGCTAGTCAAGACTCTGGCGTAAATCCAATTGGGCATCAATATTGAATTTGGGCGCTGGGGGTATATAACCCGGTGCGTCTGTTTTACATGAGCCAAGTAAAAGAGTTTGACTTAACCTATAATGATTTGTTCAGAGCGCCAGATAAGGAGGGAGCCATAGTGTCAGTAAGGGTTCACAGAAAAGTGAAGGCCGTGTTAGAGGAATTGGCAAAGAGGGAGGGCTTAGACGGAGTGTCAGAATTAGTCCGCTATCTTATCGCTGGCTATTTGCTGGGCAAGTACAACATAGAGAGGCCTAAGGAGAAAGTGGTAGTCGAGCCCATCGTCCTCACAGTGAATGTGCAGAAGGGTACCCCCCCTATAGATGAAGTAGAAGTAGATTTAGTCGCCGAGGAAGTGGCCTCTGTGATTAGAGACGTAGAGGATTATGTGAAGAAAGTCAAGGCGGGTCTTGTACAGAAAAACCCAGAAATTGCTATGAAGCTAGGGAAAAAACTGGCTAAGGCGTTGAAAATAGCTAAAAAACTGGGCATGGAAGAGGAGTACGTTAAATTAATGAGGCTGAAGGCCCAACTTTCAGTAATTGAATAAAGTTTTTAACTCCTTTAAAAAAGTAGCGCCATGGCTACATGCAACAAGTGGGAGAGGCTGATTTCTTGGGCTGAGAAAGAGGGCAACAGTCTCAAGGCGCTTGAGTTTAAAGAAAAACTCGTAGAGTGCATAGTATATACAGCTCTTGAAAAAGTCCGAAAGAAGAAATTGGCAGAAGTAGAAGAGTTAATTAAATACGGTAGGGAGATGGCTAAAAAATTCGCGATTGAGGAACTAAACTTCCACATATCGCTTATTGAAAAGGAGGTGGCAAAAATTAAAGAGAGAAGGAAAGCGCTGGCTCAGACTAAATAAAGGGCGTCGACGACTTTTCTAAGTCTCTTCAACTTCTTCCCCCTGGCGTCTGTTACAACAGCGTATTTCCCCAAGCCGACGGCTAATATGTCCACAGGTATCTCCGCCACTTCTCTCCCCACTAGTACTAAAAAGCCTTTCTCTCTGAAGTGTTTCCAGTAATAGTAGAGATTTCCGTATCTCTTGTTAACTGTTGCCGTCATTGGAAGAGATCCGTCGACAAGTCTCCGTATATTCGCTGAGGTGTATAAATAGTAAAAGGGAGGTTTCTGTATCTTTATCACTTCTGCTAAAACTCCCTCGACGTCAGGGCTTGTAGTAATTTGAATAACGTTGTGCATATACTTTTTGCTTTTAGAGGCTAAATAGAGAGACTTCCTTTTGGAGTCGAAAATAGGGACTACTGGCGTGTATAAATTACCGCCTCTAACCGCCGCGGGCAGAGTTGTGCCGAATAGCTCCACGAATTCAACTTGATATCCCCACCGCTCTAACAACTCGGCTGTTAGGAAAACTGCGGCTTTTCTGATACTCGCTCCACCGGGCCGGTACTTCTCTAAATTCGATTTGTATACGGTCTCAATCACCGGCGCCAAGTAATTCACTGCGCTTTGGATATCCACCCCGCTTTCTTCCATTTTCTTAAATATTTCTCTCTCTAGCCACTTAGGCGCGTCTTCAATTCCCAAGATTTTCTTTATCGCTTTCTCTATCATTGCTACGATATTTTTTAAAGATCGTGTTAATAAGTCTTAGTGGAGATAGCCCTCACAGGGAGTATAAAGCCGCCGCTGGCAACCCCAGCGCCGTATTTAATAATAGGCGGCTTTAGATTAGTGGAAGTAGTTGCGTTATCTCTTTGTGATTATGGAAAAGTGACGATATATGTGGATAAAAGAGTAGACCTCCCAACATCGTTAGAGGGATGTAGATTTGAAATTAGGGAAGGCGTCCCGCAAGACGTCCCGAAATTAGACGTGGGCTGTGCCCCCTATTTGTTAAAGTCCAAGAACTTGGCATGTGGCGACGTTAAATTTGACTTGGGAGGCGAGATTTATGTGGCTGAGCCTCTCAACTCCCTCGCCGACGTCTTGGAAAAAAACGTGGAGTTCATGAAGTTGGCGCTGAATCGGATTAAAGCGCTTGGCATTGAGCTTATGAAGGGAGATGTAAGGGGCGAGGTGCGCGGAGACGTATACATTCGTGGAAAGGTCTATGAATACGCCTACTTAGAGGGGCCTGCAGTAGTAGGCCCCCAATCCTCAGTACTGCCGTTTACATACATAAGGCCAGGAACGGTGTTGTACTACGACTCTAAAGTGAGAGACGAGGCTAAAAACGCCTTATTAGACGCATATACCCGTAAGCAACACGGCGGCTATCTCGGCGATACATACATAGCGCCTTTTGTTAACTTCGGCGCTGGAACAACTGTGTCAAACTTAAAAAACACCTTGGGGGCTATAAGGCCCTCTTACTCATCTAAAAGTTATAAGAAACTAGGCCCTGTCGTGGGAGAATTTGTAAAAACAGCTATTGGCACTTTAATATACGGCGGTAAATACATAGGGCCGTTGTCTCATCTATACGGCGTAGTAGATAGGGACGTGCCTCCGCTTTCAATATACAAGGGGGGCGAAATAATACCAATGGATAGAGACAAGGCTGTGGAGTATTTAAGGCGAGATTTAGAGCAATACGGCAGAGGCGATTTATTTCCGTTTTATTACAAAGCCTTATTCGAGAAGTCTTTGTTTTAAATACTCCTTTTCCATTTCCTGAATCTTCCCAGTTAGCTCATTTAAATCAACGCCGTTTAAGCTGGCCAACAGCTCCTCCACGGCGTCTATGGGAAGGCGGGAGGCCAGGGCATAAAGCCCCGTCCATCCATATTTTCGTAAAATCTCAGCAGTTCTCTTAATCTCATCGTAATTACGCCTTATTTCCCTCTCCAAGTTGTCGCTCTTCACCACGCGCACTACGCCGATATCGGCACTGCCACATCTGGGACACTTTAATTCATAAACTTCGCCGACGCGGATTATGCCGTACCAGCCGCATACAAGGCAGGCGGCTAACATAGAATAATTGAGAAGCCTTGCCTTAGTGCTGTCTAGCACAAGTCTTCTTAGCCTCTCCGGCGGGATTATCTCTAATCTGTGGGACAATTTCTCATAAAGTACTTCGCCTAAGTGCGTCGGCTCGGCTGAGAAGGCAATGGATATCTCCCCCCACCTGATCCTCTGGAGAACCTCCGCTGTGTGTTGTAAATCTAAGTCTCTTTCTAGCGCCTCTTTTAACGCCTCGTCAAATACGGGCGTGCCGCTGAAGGCTTCAACGAGTTTAGACATGCTTATGCTGTATACATCTGCCTCTTTATCCACGGCGCCCATTCTCTTAGCCACGTGGAGAATTCTCCGTTTAAACGAGCCTGATTTCACTAACGCAGATTTAATAAGCTCAGCTATTTCTCTTGCGTCCATAGACGCCAGTTTTCTTATTTGCTCCGCCACTAACTCGGCGGGCAGGGGATCGGAAGATTGAATAATAACGCCGTATGGGTCCTGGTGAACCCCCACGGGTTTTTCCAAAATTTTTATCAAGAGCTCTCCGATGAGCTTCCCCAGCGTCCTATTCACCAGAGTTCCAAACGCCGCGTGGACAACGACTACGTTTTCTCTGAACTGCTCAATCACCACAGTCTTGTCGTCGGGCAGAGGGCCTTTGTGTTTCGTTAACTCCTCTAGGATAAACGCCGCGGTTTCCTCGCTTATGCCGTACTCCTCTGCTAGGGCCTTGTGATCGCCGAGTTCTAACGCCCTTCTTCTCAACTTGCCAACTTCCTGGGCCACCTCAAAGGGCACTGGTATTTCTTCGCCTATCCAGCTGGGAATTGCGCCAGAGGGGTCTGAGACCTCAACTACTTTAATGCTCCTATCCTCCACTGCAGTAATTAGCCAAGGCCTTCCTCTGAAAATAAATTTAACGCCCGCGTTGCCGTATTCTGCGACAAACGACTCGTCTAATGTTCCCACTAATTCGTCTGTTTTGGCGTTTATAACCGCGTACTGCCTCTCGTCGGGTATCATGGACAGCGTCTCGTAAAAATAACGGTAGAAGCCGCGCCCTCTGGGCCTCGCCACTGTGTCGCTATCTTCAAAATACACCGCCAGCCTCGGGTAGAGGTCTTGCATGAACTTAACCACTCGCCTAAGCTCCTCAATAGCTAAGTCTCTATACGGATAGGCCCTTTTTATCACGTGGTAAAGCTCTTCAAGCTTCCACCTAGGCTTCATTATTAAAAACGCCACTATTTGATTGACCAACACGTCGTAAGGCTTATGGGGTATTTGCGTAGGCTCTATAAATCCGTTTCTGGCCATTTTTACAATAACAGTTGCCTCCATGACGTCGTTTACATCCTCGCCAATCACAACGCCCTTAGGCACTGCGGTGAGCCTATGCCCGCTTCTGCCAACTCTTTGAAGCAACCTAGTGACTTGGTGAGGGGATATGTACTGGATGACCAAATCCACATGTCCTATATCAATGCCGAGTTCTAAACTAGACGTGGCCACTACAGCCTTTAACTCCCCCCTCTTTAGCCGCTCCTCTACAGATACGCGCACCATTTTTGAAAGCGAGGAGTGGTGAACAGCCGCCGGGATGTCTGGGAAGAGGTATGTCAGGCGAAAGCCCAGCAACTCAGCCATACTTCTAGTGTTGACAAATATTAAAGTACTGCGGTTCTCCTCCACGAGTTTTTTTATTAATTTAAGACGGGCTATGACGTCGGGAAATAGGCCCGACGTCTCAGCTAGTTTGTAGTCCTCCGCCGTGGGCTTAGGCCTCACGACGTCAAGCTTCATTTGTCTAGTTATATTGACCATGACGATTTTAAATGGCCTGTCAACGCCCATGAGGAATTTGGCCACCTCCACTGGGCTGCCCACTGTGGCTGAAAGCCCCACGATTTGAAAATCGCGGCCTACGTGATACCGTAGTCTTTCCAGGGCAAGACTGAGCTGAACTCCTCTTTTATCCTCTGCGAGTTCGTGCACTTCGTCGATAATTACCCATTGCAACTCTTTTAAATGCGTCAAAAGCCTTTTCCCAGTCATAATTGCCTGTAACATTTCAGGCGTAGTGATAAGTATATGCGGCGGCGTTTTGCTCTGCCTCTGCCTATCAGCCTTGTCAGTATCGCCGTGTCTTACATCTACTCTAAAGCCCAACCTCTCTCCCCACCACTTAATTCTATCTAACAGGTCTCTGTTAAGCGCACGCAGAGGAGTTATATAGAGTACATATATGCCCGGTCTGTCAATATCTCTTTCTAACATCTTAGACAAAATGGGCAACAAGGCGGCCTCTGTCTTCCCGCTGCCAGTTGGCGCAATAATGAGGACGTTGTTGCCGGATAGAATTTCAGGTATTGCTCTCTTCTGCGGCTCGGTTGGCTCTGAGATTCCTCTTTCTTTCAAGGCCTCTCTTATTGCTGGGTGAAGGAGGTGAAAAACCACACAATGCATAAGGTTTATTAAATTATTCATACAACGGTTCAATGTCTAGAGGCGTCTTGATGTTGCTGGCCTTAGTGGCCTTCTCCATGGCGCAGACATTAGTAGTCAACGGGACTCAGCCTTTTAAAGCATATGTAAAAGAGGGTGCGCTGGTGATAAACGGTAGCGAAATAACGCTCCCCCAAGAGCGCCTTTCTTGGAATTATAACGGCACATACACAGTATATGGGATTTATTACTCAAATCCCAATTGCCAGTTGGGGACTTGGCCTAATCAGCCTAGATTTTATATCACGTGTAACACCGGCTCTGATTTCATTATAGTGGCTGTAAAAGATCCAAAGGCCCGGGTTATATGTAAAACGAATAAGGGGCCTCTCCAGCCCTCAGCCGCCTCGAAATACGTCGAAATATACCAAACCAACGGGCTTAATATAGAATGCGAATCGGGTTACTCCGCCGTGGCGTCAGCGCCAGGCGTTTTACTGGGAGTATTGGCTGGAATAACCGCGGCTACAGCCACGTTATTACTGGCCCTGGGGATATTGTTATTGCGCGCTCTCCTCAAAAAGTAACATTAACGTCTTCTCAGTGACCATGCCTATTACAGCAGTCCCCTCCTCGTTTACCACGGGCACTCCGCCCACATCATATTCAAGCATTTTCTTAATGACGTCTATTACTGAGTCGTCGGGCCTTGCGAGGAAAATTGGCGATTTAGCTATATTTATCACGTAGTTATTAACTACTTCTTCCCCGGCGCCTTGTTTAATTTTCTCAATAGTCTCGTCGTCGGCGAAATATTTAAGGACGTCTTTGGCGTGTAGCATAGCCACTACTTTCCCATTTTCGTCCACTATGGGATACCGTCTGAATTTATAAATCGTGATGCCCTCAAGCACGTCCATAACAGTTGAGTAAGGCGTTAATACGTAGATAATACGCGTCATCACATCTCTCACTCTATGCGGAAAGTCCAGTTGCGACGCTAATTTCAAAACATCCCACTCAGTGAATATCCCCACTAACCTCCCAGCCTCATCTACTATGGGCATGGAGCCAAAATTATGCCTTAAAAACAAGGAGATGACCTCGGCAACTGGCGTCTCAGGCCGGGCGGAAATAACGCTTCTAGTACCTATTTCAATGACGTTTTTCATATAAATATCGCTGTAGAGAGATCCCTCTGTTGTTTTATCGCTTATCCACGAGTATATCGCGTCTAAAATGTCTAACATAGTAATAATGCCAACTAGTTTGTCCCCCCGTATTATAGGCAGTCTCCTGATGTCGAGATTTACCATTATCTTCATGGCGTTGAGGACTTTTTCCTTCTCTCCAACAGTTACTACGTTTTTAGTGGCGAATTCAATTACAGGCCGGTTGAAGAGATCCACATCTTTACAAACGCCCTTATTTAAATAAATTCCTATTCGTAAGCCAAGCCCCCAATTGTGAAAAGGCCTTAGCTCTGTGGGAAATTTTATTCTTCACCTCTTCTCCCAATTCTGCGTATGTGGCCGTCATGCCCTCCGGTATAAATATAGGATCATATCCAAACCCCCCTCGCCCCCTCGGCTCATGCGCTATATACCCCCTAACCTCGCCGACAAAAACCTCGACTCTTCCTCCGATACATATAGCCGCGGCGCATTTAAAAGTAGCGCGTCTATCCGCCGCTCCCTCTAACAGCTTCAACACGCCTTTAAGGCCAATAGTTCTGTAGACATACTCAGCGTAAGGGCCGGGAAAGCCCCCTAAAGCCTCGATGTACAAGCCGGTGTCGTCTACAACGACGAAATCCCCGTAGCGAGAGCAGAGAAATTCGGCGGCCTCCCTGGCAATTACAACAACGTCGTCATGTTGAATCTCCACCTTCTCCGCATCAAGTCTCTCAACCTCAATGCCAAAAGGGGCGAGGATGTGGGAGACCTCGGCGAGTTTATAGGGGTTGTTTGTGGCAAGGCGTATTCTCATTAAGAGAGGCCCATGTGGTTTTTAACACGGGCTAATAACTCGTGCTCAGGCGGCACGCCGACGAACTCCACATCTCCAACGGCGGCATCTTCCGCTTGTAGTATCACTGTGGGCACGCCAGTGACGCCATACATGTCGGCAATATCTGGGTTCTCGTACGCCTCTACTACTACAGACACGACCTTTCCCTTACTTTCATATGCAAACATATTCGCCATAAGCACTGCGTAGGGACAGTAGGGACAGCTGGGAGTGACAACAGTCAATACGTATACTCTCTTTGGCGCGCCTTGAGCCAGCGTTGAGAGCTCAGCCCTTGTCTTTTGCCTAAGGCCTGTCTTCCCAGTGCTTAGCCTAACCACAGTCTCTATAAACGCCCTTACCTCCTCTCCCATAGGGGCGCCTAAATATCTAATAAACCCCTCGCCGAAGTAAATCACGGGCACTCTCTGGGGCTCTACGCCGAATTTCTTAAAGGCCTCTACGTCTTTTTCCGCGTTGTATTTGTTAACTACGAGTTTTCCCTGTGGGGCCAGCTGGACGAGGAGATCCAGCAATTCCTCCGTGGGGATGCACCAATTAGTCTCCCTCCCGGCGCAGTTGGGACTAGTGAAGAAGTTAATATTTACTGGGTTTTCCATTTGCGATAACATTTCCTTTATAATTTCTTTAGTCTCCTCGTCGACTTCAATATGAGGCACCTCTTCCGGCCCTCCTATAGGCACAGCCATAGGCGAATAAACGACTAGTGTATATTAAGATTGTCTCCTCCTCTTCTTCCCTCTTTTAGCCTTTTTCCTCTTTCTCTTTTTCCGCTTCGCTTTTTTCTCCTCGCCGGCTTTTGCAGAGGCTGACTCTAAGTACTGGTAAATGTCGTCAATAATCTCTTTGTATTTGCCCTCCAATTTGTTTTTAATATCCTCTAGAGTAAGCCCCGCCTCTTGTCTCCAAGCAGTTAAGTCTAGTAAAAAGCCTAATTCATCTACATACCTCCAGGGGTCGAGAGTCCTCTCTTTAATCTCTTTTAAAATCGCCGGGCTGACCCTTCCGCGGTAGGGAATGACCGCGAAGACATGCCCTATTTCTTGGTCTTCATACACCACGATTTTCCCCTTCTCTCCCGCGATTTCAATAACCGCCTGGGCCACGCCGGTTTATGAAAAAGGTATAAAAAACTATTGTAAATAAGACGGCGGGACAGAGGCGACGAGATTTCTAACAGCCTCAACGCTTTGCATGAATTTTTGCCTCTCCTCCTCAGTGAGCTCTACTTCCAAGACTTTTACGACGCCGCTCTTCCCGAGTATTATTGGCACTTCCACCGGCACGTCTCGCACTCCGTATTCGCCTTGTAACACTACTGAGGCAATTAAGGCCCTCTTAGCGTCTCGTTTAACAGCATCGGCCATTATTGCAAGCCCGGCGCCGGGCCCCCAGTTGGAGGAAAAGCCTCTTAACTCCGTAATTCTGGCGCCCGCCTTGACGGTCTCCTCCACGACCTCTTTTAGCTGTTCCTCCGTTAACAGCTTGCTTAGAGGTACGCCGTGGACGTAGCTTTTACTCGGCACTGGGAACATGCTCTCCCCGTGTTGGCCCAAGACAATTGGAAGTATAGACGCGGGGGATATGCCAAGTTTCTTGGCGGCGTAGAAGGCCAATCTCCCGGCGTCTAAAACGCCGCTGAAGCCTATAACCCGCTCCCTTGGAAAGCCCGTGGCTTTCCACATGACATACGTCATGGCGTCTAGGGGGTTTGTTGTTAAAATAACAATAGAGTCAGGCGCGTATTTCTTTATCTCTCTGCCTATTTCTGCGACAATTTTGGCGTTTGCTTCCAAGAGCTGTTCTCGCGTCATACCCGGCTTTCTGGGCAAGCCGGCGGTGACTATAATTAAGTCGCTCCCCTCTATATCCTTATACTCATTTGAACCCACATACTCCACGTCTAGGCCTAATATTGAGCTCATGTGATTCATATCGAGGGCCTCGCCTTGTGGCAAGCCTTTTACAATATCTATTAGTAAAATTTTATTATCCAGTTTCATAAGCCCCATGATCACGGCCGCCGCTGTTCCGACTCTGCCGCTTCCAATTATCGTTATCATGAGAATATAACTAAACTCAGGTAAAATATATTTTTTATTAAAAAGTCGAATATCTAGTTGCCAAAAGTTACAACTTGCCCCGGCTGAGAACTCTAGCGGCTACTATTAATGGGTGCCACACTGGCGCTGTGTCGGGCATATATCCAATATCTGAAAAGAAGAGATCAGACACGGTGTAGCCAGATTGTACCGCCACTGCTAGGATATCTGCATAAGAGGCGACGACCGGGCTCTTGCCGACTATCTGTCCGCCGAGAATGCGGCCAGTCGACTCCTCCGCAATAAGCTTGACGTGTACTGTCTCAGCGCCAGGCATGTAATGTGCCTTAGTCCTCGCCTTTATTAATGCGCTCTGCGTTTTAAACCCGAGCTGGGCGGCATCCTTTTCGCTCAGCCCTGTTCTAGCTATATAGAGGTTGTAGAACTTAGTGACGGCAGTCCCGACGACGCCGGGGAATTTCAATATACGGTTTCTCACCGCGTTCCCCCCAGCCACTTGTCCCTCTTTATTTGCCGTGGGAGCAAGCGGTATCCAAACCCTCCTACCTGTGACTCTGTGGACTTTTTCCGCCACGTCGCCAGCTGCGTATACGTCGGGAACAGTCGTCTCCATATACTCATTTACATACACGGCGCCTGTCTCTCCCAGTTTTGCCCCGGCCCTTACTGCTAAATCCACGTCGGGTCTAACCCCCACGGCTAAAATCACCTCGTCTACTTGATACTCGCCCTTCTCTGTCACCACTTTATTTACATGTTCCACGCCTCTGAACTCCACCACTTTTTCCCCCAGGTGTAGCTCTACTCCTCTCGTTTTCATCTCCTCTGCCACTATTCCAGCAACATCGGGATCTAAAGCCGCTGGCAGAACTTGGTCGAACATCTCGAAAAGCAGAACCCTCTTGCCTAATTCTAACAACACCTCAGCCATTTCAACCCCTATGTAGCCCCCGCCCACAATAGCCACAGTTTTTGCCTTGTCAATATGGCCCTTTAGGTGGGGGACCTCGTCGGGGTGTCTCATGGTGAGAATACCCTTCAGCTCTACGCCAGGTATCCTCGGCACTAAGGGCTTTGCCCCAGTGGCGATGACCAACTTGTCCCAGGGGATTTTCTCCTCAGAGCCCCCCTTTTTGACAACTACCACTTTTTTATCCGCGTCAACGTCGACAACTTCGGTATTAATCATTACTTTTATATTGCGCTCTTTTTCGAACTCCTCAGGAGTATACGTCATTAGCTCCTCATGGCTTTTAACTATCCCGCCGATTGCATACGGCATGCCGCACGGGGCGTGGGTTATCATAGAACCTCTTTCTATTAGTAGCACCTCCGCGCTTGGATCAAGCCTCCTGGCCCTCGCCGCGGCTGAGGCGCCTGCTGCCCCGCCACCGACGACTACAACGCGGACCATGGAGAGGAGTTTCCCCCTTTATTAATCTATTTACAACTAGCGTATTTTAATACTGCCTCTACAAATGCCCTGAATTGCGGCGCGGTCATAAACCCAGGGGCTACCTCCACTGGCCGTCCGTCGACAAAGGCCACTGTCGCCGGAGTGCCCATTATGCCAAGGGAGGCGGCCAGTTGATAAAATTCTTCAATATCAGCCTTGACAAAGTTAGCAAAATCGCGGTAACGCTCGCCCACTTGGCGGAATATGGGATCGAACATCTGGCAATAGGGACAAGTCTTTCCGAAAAACATCACGAACGCCACTTTGCAGCCATAAATTGCGTTTTTTAATTGGGATCCGTCTCTCAGCACATACCCCGGCGTATAGCCCACTGTGCAACACCTCGGCCTCCCCTCTCTTGCGCTCAGCTCCACGGCTTTTTTCCACAACAGCCTATCTAACTCGTCCATGGATGCGCTGCGTGCTTCCATTTTAAAACCTAACGCGCCCTAGATATTTATAAACGTGGTATTATCTGCCCCGTGTCCTTCGACCCTGAGGCAGTCGGCGCTGTTGCTATTAGGGTGTTTAGATTCATAAGAATAGAACACACGATTTTCACGTTACCCATGGCGTACGCCGCCGCGTTGTTGACAGGCGGGGAGTTAGACCTCTGGAAAGCGATTTTCATAGGGCTTGCCGTATTTGGCTTGAGAACTGCGGGAATGTCGTGGAATAATATTGCAGACTACCCACTTGATAAGCTCAACCCCAGGACGCAAGGGCGAATGCTTGTCGCAGGGAAGATGAGCTTTAAGGAGGCATATGGCGTGTTTTTCACAGGAATTACAATATTCCTAATTTCAGCTGCGATGTTAGGGCCGTGGCCCCTGGCGTTGTCAATACCATATCTAATAGTCGTTATCACATACCCCTACGCCAAGAGGCTACACTGCCTCCCCCACTTGCACTTAGGCGCCGTATACGCCCTCGTGCCGCTAGGCGCAGCAATAGCCATGCACCCCCTAGATATCAACGCCGCACTTGCAAAAACGCCTTGGTTTTTAGTATTTGCAGCGGCGCTTTGGGTGGCTGGCTTTGACGTAATATATTCTAAAGGCGATTATGATTTTGACAAGTCGCAAGGGCTCGGAAGCGTAGCCGCGTGTTTTGGGCTTAAAGCCGCAGATTATGTGGCACTCCTCCTCCTTTCCACATCAGCTGCGTTGTATGTGGCTAACTATTTAGAGTACAGATTGGGAGTCATTGGGCTCGTCATTACGCTAATTGGAGCCGGCTTAGAGATCTACTCGGCGATACTGGGGGCCAGAGGAGAGGTGGCCAAGGGCTTTAACCTCAACTTGGCAGTGGGCTTGTTGATACCCTTGGGGATATTCGCCGGCTTTTTACGCATATAACCGCGAGGGGCAACATAAAAATGAGCGGGGCTATTGCGTTGTAAAAAGGATTTGGCACGTAGCCAGAAAAAGCCGCGCCAATGGCATAGCCCAAGTTATTCACAGCTTGATAAACGCCGTATCCCCTGCCCCAGTAGGCCCCAGATACATATCTAGAGAGAGACTGGTCTAGCGACGTGGACACTATTGCGTAGCCTAGGCTTTCAAGAACCCAGCTCATGGAAAAAAGTAGCGGATTTGGGGCGTTGTACATCGCCAACAATCCCGTAGCCATGGCGATAACTCCTAAAATAACACGCGTTGGCGCTGGCCTCGCCAGACGGGGGCCGTATAGCCATGAGAAGACGGCAGGTAAATAGGCCAAAACCGCCGAAAAGGGGGACAGGTTATATTTTGTGTAGATATAGGGCAATACTTGAGGCCCGTATAGCCCAGAGGCCAGTCCCAGCAAAAATGCCAAGATAGTAACGCACGTGGCTAAACCCAAATTGCCCTGCTTATATCTAGCGGCTAATTGCATAGTTTCGCGGGGGAGTAATGGGAGCGCCGCTAGAGTTATAAAAGCCAAGGCTAGGGCGGAGGCCCTAAAGGCAACTTCGTAACCCCACAGCTTGTCAAGAAAATAGGCAATAGGTATAAACGCGCCTCCGCCAACAGCGCCAATAGCGGCGGCGATTCTCATTTTAGAATAAAGGGCGGGGTTTTCCAAACCCCCTACATCTGTGATATACGCCACTGTAGCCACGTTTATTAAACTTGAAGCCGCGCCTGCGAGGAAAAGGGAAATGTAGATGTGGAAAACGCCGTAAGACGCTCCCAGCAATATCATCGCGCTCGCCAGTATAAGTCCGCCGAGGAGATTGGCGCTCCTCCTCCCCAGACGGTCTGTTAAGTATCCTGCAACTGGACGTACGGCGACTACAGCCGTTGCGTATATAGAGAAGGCGAATCCCACCTCAACGCCCCCTCCTCCCAGCTTGAATATATAGAAAGGGAGGAGAAATACGACGAGCGAATACGGGGCGGAGAAAATCGCGTATGCCCTGAGATCAGCTCTTAATGTGCTCGTACCCAACGACGTAGATTCCATCTACTACCCCCAGTCCGCCCTCGCGGCCGTGGGGCGATGGCCTTTCATCGCCATGGAGCTCTGTTGCGGCTTGAACTGCGGCCGCAAAAGTGCTGACGACCTCTCTATCAATGCCCTCAATCACAATGTCTTCCTTTCCCTTGACCTCTACCTTAACTCCCTTAGGGATGTTTAAAATAATCTTGGATTTGCGGCCGAGGAAATTCTCAATGACGAGCTGGTTACCTTGCACTTTTACTAACATGGGGAAGTGCGTATAAATCACCTTAAGCTTATACCGCCATCCTCTCGTCACGCCGAGGAACATATTTTTCAAAATGCCCTTATACGTGCCCAATATTGCGTACTCCCTCTTCCTAGCCTTGAAGACCTCCATGACTATCTTCCCATCTTGCAGAGACATGACCACAGGCGTGTTCTTAAACTCCTTTGTCACTTCGCCCAGCGGTCCCTTAACTTTTACAATATAGTCAAAGGGCCCAGTCCTCTCAATACTAACACTAACTCCCTTTGGTATTTCCACCTCCTCAACGCTATATACTACACGCATATGCCCCACTTAACGTCTTGTTTAAAAAGTTTGTCTCACGTCGGCGGCTGTTAGCTAAGCCCCTCATTACCACCAGGCGGGGAACGAGGCGGGGTTAGATTTCGGCTCCACAATTACCACGCCTCTTGAGGTTTTTACTCCGTGTTTACACGTCCGCATTATTTCAAACAAGAGGCTACTCAAGTGGTTAAGGACTAATATAGCCTCTCTCCCCTCCTCTATGGCCGCGAGCCTCCTCTCTGCCCATCTAACCCACGCCCGGGCGTTGTTTACGGCGGCGCAACACCTATCAAGACAATAGACCCACCCCAGCGGAGAGTCAGGCAACATCGGCAATACGCACCTCAGCGACTTGCGCAACATGTAAAGAGACTTGTTATAATAAAAATCATCCCCTGTGGAAAGATAGAGGCCTAGATAGAATAATGACCAATAAGCCCTGAATAGACACCTCCTCTGCCTTTTACAACTCATCGCAGCAAAATTAATATAGCCCAACGCCGCTTCCAGCGCGCCGAATAGTTTTACAATGCCAGAGGCCTTAGAGACGCATAAATGCCGCCCCCTCCAGAGTACTTCAGTATCTCCGAGATCGCCTGGACACGCGCCCGCCAAAACACATGGCTTGCTGAGTACAGGCACTGAAAAACCTTGTCACTACTTAATATCTATACTTGTGAAAACTGCAGAAGGGGATGTCTTAATCACCCTCCAGACCGTCTCCACAACTCCCTCAATTAATGGCAACGAGATAGTATTTCCCTCAACGTGTACTTCAACCTCTTTCCCCAGAGATCGTAGCTCCCCCACAATGCGCCGGTGTATAACCTCTACTAAATAAGGCGTCGAGACAGATATTGAGACTACCCTGTCCATATATAGCCAATTGAGAGTGCATATAAATTTTTCTCCACCCCAGTGGAGAAAACCTTTTAAAACAGTGAGATAAAAAGAGGCGAGCCCGGTCGTCTAGCGGCCAAGGATGCGGGGCTTTGGACCCCGTGGCCCGGGTTCGAATCCCGGCCGGGCTACCAATTCATTTAGCCTTACTGCGTAACAGCATTTGAAATTCATGAGTTGTGAAAAAATACATTTAACTTAATGTTAATAAAGATTTTTAAACACATTTAAGCGTAATCTTGTGAAAGCAGAAATTCTGGCGAGAAAACCCCCCATAACAGCCACTCCAGATATGCGTATAAAAGATGTGGCTAAGATAATGGCTGAAAGAAAAATTGGACTAGTTGTAATTGTTGAAAAGAATCAGCCCGATGTCGCCATTGGCGTAGTATCAGAACGCGACTTGGTTAGGGCAGTGGCAAATAACGTTGATCTCAACCTGCCGGTTAAGGAAATTATGTCGTCTCCGGTGATAACAGTAGAGGGGGAGGAGCCTATTTGGAATGTGGCTAAAATCATGCGGGAGCATAATATAAGGCATGTTGTTGTGACTAATAAGGGAAAGCTATACGGAGTTATTTCAATAAGAGATTTAGTGGCTGAAGAATCAGTTTTAAAAAGTTTAATAGAATACGGCATACCAGAAGAACATAGACCTAGCGCAGATTAAATTTAAATTTTTTAACTTTAATTTTTCCATGGACAAAATAGTTGTAGGGTATGACGGCTCTCCGCAAGCGAAGAAGGCCTTGGAGAGAGCCAAGGCCATAGCCGAGAAGTTCGGCTCTAAGATCTATGTAGTCCACGTAATTGACACCGCCGTGTTGTCCCTATCAGATATGTTCTCCTCGCCAGCGGTAATAGCAAGTCTTAAGGAAAAGGCCGAACAGCTCATAAAAGAAGCCTTGGCGTTCTTAGGACAAGGCGCCGAGGGGAAAATCCTTGAGGGCGACCCGGCGCATGAAATCGTTAAGTTTGCGAGAGAGGTAAACGCGTCGCTGATCGTACTAGGCGCAAGAGGCCTTTCTACAATTAGGCGAATATTAATGGGCAGTGTCTCGTCGAGGGTGGTCCAGGAGTCGCCAATAGACGTGTTAATTGTAAAGGGCTAGCGGGCTTGTAAAACGCCTTTTATTAGCGGCGTTACGGAAATTAATAACACCGCCCCGGAGAAAATAAAAGCCATAGAGGGAGAGTTTGTGTAAATATACGCAACCACCACTCCTCCTATAATAGAGCCTAAGTACTCCAGTGCGAGAGTTGTGCCCATAATCCGCCCGCGGTTTTCAGGAGTTATATAGTCGCCCACTAAAGCTCTACGTATAGACATCGCCACTTCGCCGCCTATACCGACTAAAATAGCCGCCGTGACGAGGGCAACTACGTTTGGCCACACGCCGACCATGAGGTAGCCTACTGCCATTAGCATAAGCCCTGAGAAAAGCGCGGTGACGCGAGGCGCTTTGTCAATAACAGGCATTAAGACGAGGCCGAAGAGTATTCCCACCGCCGTCGTGGCGCTTTGAATAACTCCCCAGGAGGTGTTGTCTATTCCAATGACTTTAGTGGCGTACAAAACGCCAAAGGTCTGCAACGCGATTCCCGCAAGAGAGGTGAGAAATCCCAGAAAAGTCACGTAGACTATAAAGGAAGGTAGCGAGGAAAAACCTTGCCAAAACATATACGACTTGATTATTTCGCGCACAAGCGTATTTCTCGCAAACGGCCTAACTGTTATAGTCTCTTGTAATGCCTTCATGCGGAGGAGGGCTACAGATACTGATATAACCCCCGAGATAACAAACGAGAGGCGCATTCCCAACAAGCCGAGATGATCCAAGAGGTAGCCCCCCACGGGCGGGAGGAAGAGCCAGGGGACTTGGGGGAGCACTGCGGTTAACATCATGCCGCCTCCCCTTTTCTCAGGCGGGAGCGAGTCCAGAAGTATTGCCGTCAGCGCCGGCTGGTAGAAGTGCAACGCCCAGTCAATTACGTAAACCACGGCGAATTGCCTCCAATCGACAACAACTGCGTAGAGGAACTGGACAAGCGCAATGCCCCAAGTGCCGATTACAATCGCCCTCTTTCTGCCAATAACGTCTGTTAAAACCCCGCCGGGGAGAATAGTTAATAACACGGCGAGCGAGCCAATGGATCTAACAACGCCGATTTCTATATCAGAGGCGCCTAGCATATGCAAATATTGCGAGAGGTAAGGCATCGTAAGCGAGCTGGAAATAGCGAATAAAAACCAGGATATGATCATCGTCCCGACGTTTCCCCTAAGCCAAAAGGAGAGGCCCACGTCGTTGCCCTCTCATCGTCACTTTATAAATTTTCAGGGGCGTTAAGATTTTAAAGGGCTTGTAAACACCCGGGCCAATGAACAACTGGATTGTCTTCGCCGTTGCGCTCGCGGTCACGCTTTTTTTGCTCCTGCCCACCCTGGCGACGAACATTTATTCAAAAGAACCAGCGTATAAGCCCTACTGGGAAAACCCAGCGGCGAGGGCGAAAATATTAACAAACGCCTCAGCAGTTGGGATATTAGCAGGCCGGGGAAGTGAAGGCGTTGTTATCGTGGGCTATCGGGACCAGCTAAACGCCACAAACAGGGCTGAGCTACTTGCCGTGTTGAAAGAGGTGATAAATGCAGCGCGTGGATATACAATATACCTCGCCCCTTGGGCCACGGACAACGCCACTAGGGCGTACCTCTCCCTATTATACAGCGGCAAGATATCGCTTGACGATTACCTGAGAGGCGTTTTATACAACGCCTCCTCTACAATGCAGAAAGTAGATCAGGCATATGCCCTGGCTGTCGCAATAGCCTCAACCTACGGCGCATACGCTGTAGCGCCTACAGTCCAAATCCCCCCGATATACGTTGCAGTGTTTAGAAACGACACTTCTTATGTGGTGTACGAGCCCTTCACCCTTGGCAGAGATAGGACATATGCCGACTGGTTACAGTGGGTTAAGACGGCGTTAGAAAACTTAAGACAAGGCCAGGGAAAGGTTACTCCATAGGTAGTAAGCCCCAACGGCAAATACATAACTAGTGAAAAGCTTCTTCACAGAACTAGACTTCAGCCTGGGCATTATGTACTTACTGGAGAGGTATGAACCCCCAAAACTGCCAATGGCTATGAGCACTGCCAGCGAAAGGTCAAGAGCTCCCAGCCACGCATAAGTGGCGGTGGAGGCGAGGGCTGTGGGGAATATAATCCCCATGCTCATAGCCGCGGCCAGCTTGGCGTCTAACCCTGCCAGAAGTATCAGAGCCGGAACGAATATAGTCCCTCCGCCTACCCCGAAAAGCGAAGAGACAAAGCCGCCTATAAAAACAAGCAAATACCCCAGCCACGGCATTGTCCTGCCAGGCCGTTTATCAATCAGTAAAACTATGCCAATGGCGATGAGGTAAACTCCGTAGATTAACTTCACCCAACTCCCCGAGTACTTAACTGAGAAAAACGCGCTTAAAACAGCCGCGGCCATGGAAAACGCCGCATATTTAGCCAAAAGCCCAAAGTCAATCACTCCCCTATAGTTGTATATGGAAGTTATGGCAGTTACGACGATTGAAAACAAGCTGGCGGCCGCTGCGGCTTGAAAAGCTACGCCCGATAGGTTTAACATAGGCACTATTATCACGCCTCCCCCAACCCCTATAAGCGGCCCCAAAAAGCCGCCTATAAAACCCGCTAACAGCGCGAGCCAAAACATAAAATCTACACTTCCACCTCTATATAAGTGATGACACCCCAATAGCCAGATTATGAAGAGACTCGCATGGGCTGAAAACATATAAACAGGTGGCATTACTTTCACGTGGCGCGTAGGAGGAAGTACGAAGGCCTAAACCCCTTTGTGGCCGCCGGACTTATAAAATTCAGCGAGGAGGGCGAGCTGGAAAAAATAAAGCTGACGCCGCGAGCCGCCGTCGTTATATCGTTGGCCATAATAGGCTTGTTAATCGCAATAAACTTACTACTGCCCCCCTTGTAGAAAAATTTTAAACCCTTTATTCATTATCACATTGGCGGGGGTGCCCGAGCCAGGTCAAAGGGGCAGGGTTGAGGTCCCTGTGGCGTAGGCCTGCGTGGGTTCAAATCCCACCCCCCGCACCACCTCTTTAGGTCTATATATAGTAATGTATATTAAGTCTCGCCACTTCTTTCTATATGAGTAGGTCTCTGTTAATAGGATTAGTTGTGTTAATAGTTCTGTTGGCAGTAGTGGCGGTTTTAATGATGCAACCCCGCCCTGCCCAGACGCCCACGCCAACACCCACGGCCAGCCCCTCTCCCACAACTCCCAGCGTAACGTCGCTTACAATTGGGGTTACAGATAAGGTGACTGACTTAGATCCGGCTAATGCCTATGATTTCTTTACGTGGGAGGTGTTATACAACACCATGGCGGGTTTAGTTAGGTATAGGCCCGGCACGACTGAGTTAGAGCCTGATCTAGCCTTAAGCTGGACGGCTCTTGACGGGGGGAGAGTCTGGGTGTTTAAACTAAGGCCTAATCTAAAGTTCTGCGACGGCACTCCGTTAACGGCTCAAGACGTGAAACGCTCTATTGAGCGCGTGATGAAGATAAACGGCGATCCCGCGTGGTTAGTGACGGATTTCGTGGAACGCGTTGAGGCGCCGAATGAGACCGCAGTTGTATTTTATCTCAAAAAGCCCGTCTCGTACTTCTTGGCGCTATTAGCCACTCCGCCGTACTTCCCAGTACATCCGAAGTACGCGCCTGACAAAGTGGACTCAGACCAGACGGCTGGAGGCGCCGGCCCGTATTGTATTAAAAGCTTTGTGAGAGATCAGCAGTTAGTCCTAGAGGCGAACCCGTATTACTACGGGCCTAAGCCTCAAGCGTCGCGCGTTGTGATAAGGTTTTACAAAGACGCCACTACCCTGAGACTTGCCCTGGAGAGAGGCGAGGTGGACATAGCTTGGAGGACTCTCAGCCCGCCCGATATAGAGGCGTTGAGGGCCTCTGGGAAGTATAAAGTAGTAGAAGTGCCTGGCTCTTTTATTAGATACGTGGTGCTTAACCTCAACATGCCTGAGCTTAAAGACGTGAGGGTGAGGCAGGCGCTGGCGGCGGCTGTGTGTAGGAGTAGTATTGTAAACGTCGTGTACCACGGCACAGTCGCGCCGCTTTATACGTTAATACCCGAGGGGATGTGGTCTTCTTACCCTGTCTTTAAGGAGAAGTACGGCGATTGCAACACGGAGCTTGCAAAGCAGTTACTACAACAAGCTGGTTTCGGCCCCAGCAAAAAGCTGAACATCGAGCTCTGGTACACGCCTACGCACTACGGCGATACTGAGAAGGATCTCGCCGCTGTGTTGAAAGAGCAGTGGGAGGCCACGGGGATGATATCTGTCACTGTGAAATCCGCGGAGTGGGCCACTTACGTCCAGCAGTTAAGAAGCGGGGCCATGATGGTGTCTCTACTTGGCTGGTACCCCGACTACCTCGACCCCGACGATTACACTAGGCCGTTTTTAAGAACTGTCTCTAATAAATGGCTCGGCAACGGCTACAGCAATCCGAAAATGGACGAGATTTTAGACAAGGCCGCCTTGGAGTTAAGCCAGGGGGCTAGAGAACAGTTATACAGACAGGCGCAACAACTGCTGGCCGAGGACGTGCCTATAATACCGCTGGTGCAAGGCAAGTTATTCATTGTGACAAAGCCTAACGTCCAGGTGGTTGTGGATCCGACAATGATACTGAGGTACTGGGCGATTAAAATCTCCTAAATCTCTTTTTTCCCCAGTCTTTCCCCGAGGCCCTCTCCCATCATTGAGAACCCCAGGGCAGTTATGACGATGAAAAAGCCCGGCGCCAGTAGCCACCAGCTCCCGTTTATAATATAAGACCTGGCGCTTGAGAGGTCAAGCCCCCAGTCGGGGGTGGGGGGCGTTACCGTATAGCCGAAAAAGGCGAGGGCGGACTCCGTCAAAGCCGCGTCAGCTATATTTATAGTGGCCACGACAACTAGAGAGGGGATGAGGTTGGGGAGAATGTGCCTAAACACAATCCTCCAGCGGGGCACTCCAAGGGAGACCGCCGCTTCAATAAACGGGCTTGACTTAACTACCATAGTCTCGTTGCGCCCCATTCTGAAATAAGTGGGTATATACACAACACCAATTGCAACGGCGGCATTTAACGGGCTCGGGCCTAAGACGCTCGCAATGGCAATTGCCAAAATGAGGCTGGGGAAGGCGTACATACTATCCATGACAACGTTAAGCGCCCTGTCCACCCTTCCCCCTATATACCCCGAGAACATCCCCAGCGTAAAGCCTACTGAGGCGGAGAGGAGCGTGGCAAGTATAGAAATGCCGATAATGACTTGACCGCCGTATAGAACTCTGCTAAAAACGTCGCGGCCTAAGTTGTCAGTTCCGAAGAAATGGCGCATGCTGGGAGGCGACAGGGGAGGGCCGGCGGCTTTAGTGGAGTCGTAAGGCGCAATTAATGGCGCCAGCAGGGATAGAATTACCACAATTGCCACGAACAAAAGCCCCAGTTTTAACATCATAACCCCCTCCTAACTCTTGGGTCTAGAATGGCGTTTACCACGTCAACAATTATATTCATAACGACCACAATTACGACGAAGATAACCACCGTGCCCTGGACGGTGGTGTAGTCTAGATATTGAATTCTCTCTAAAAGCAACGTCCCAAGGCCGGGCCAGGAGAATGTAGTCTCAGTGAGCACGGCGCCTTGTAAAAGCAAGGCGAGCTGGAGGCCCATCATTGTGACTGTTGGGACAATGGCAACTCTGTAGGCTTTCCATAAGATACTCAACTCCCTGAACCCCATGGCTCTATAAGCGGAGATGAACTCTTCCCCCAGAGTTTTCACCAAGTTATTCCTAATTAGCCTTACAAAAACGCCGGAGAGCACAAGCCCCAGAGTGAAAGAGGGCAGGGCCAAGTGCCACAAGGCGTCTAGAAAAGAGTCAATGCGCCCTGCCAGTAATGAGTCCACGAGGTATAGCCCTGTTATTCTCGGCGGTTCAAAACCAGGGGTTATTCTGCCGGCCACGGGGAATAGGCCTAGCCAGACGGAAAACACTAACTGAAGCGCCAGGCCGATAAAGGGTATAAACAGGACATATGAAACCATGGCGTAAATCCTAACTCCCGCGTCAACTTTCCCGCCGTATTTAGCCGCCAAGAAGCCGAAGACGTGGCCGAGGAAAACGCTCACAACAAAAGCTGAGAGCGCCAGTTCTACCGTGGCAGGTAGCCGATCCATAATCTCAGCAATTACCTCCCTCCTGCCGAAGATCAAACTCTTTCCGAGATTTCCCGTGAACACGCCGGCTAGATATTCAAAGTACTGGAGATACAAAGGCTTATCAAGACCTGCCTCTTTTATCAACTGCTCCACGTACTCAGGCGGGGCCTTCACTCCCACCATGGCCACTATGGGGTTGCCGGGAATAACGCGCAACACGAAGAAAACCACAGTCAGTAAGATCAAGAGCGTGGGCAGAGCGAGTAAAACTCTGTAAATAACATAACGCGTTAAACCAGCCATGAAGTCCCACACTAAGTAGCAATTAAAACTTATATGATTATTACCCGCGGCGAAATACCCTATGTGGGCCCGCCGGGATTTGAACCCGGGACCTCCCGGTTATCAGCCGGGCGCTCTAACCGGGCTAAGCCACGGGCCCTGTGACTTACTTCTCTACGGTTTATAAATTTTGCCTTCGTAATGATACGGCTAAAAGTTTAAAAAGCGTAGGCCCTTGATTTCGTAGCCTTCGGATAACCCTGACGTTTTCACAAGCTCGGTTGCGCCGGAAGCAGTGTAACGCCTTACCGCGCAAAAAGTGGTGGCGCCTTTAAAGCGGTCTAAAGCTTATTCCTTCATCACCTCGGCGTACCACCTCAACAACTCCCAGCCTGCCCCCTTGTACTTGGCCAGGGCGAGTAGATGTCTTGCGGTCAGCGTTATGCTCCCCCTCTTCTCCCCTATTGCCCCATCGCCTAGGAGAGTGGCTAGCGTTATGGCCCTTTCGTCGTCTAGTATCACGCCTGCTATTACTCTTCCTCTCGTCGTCACGCCCCAGATAAAGGAGAAGGACTTCGCTTTGCCGTTTACTTCGTACTCCACGACGACCCTAGGCCTCCCG
>FWWM01006482.1_pt1 | contig 24467 bp, 20 predicted proteins | sample 2228351 | NCBI WGS metagenome assembly FWWM01 (sample SAMEA103939774, study PRJEB20133) | metagenome
CGCCGCCGGGCGTAGGGGATAGCCTGCGCGCCGCCGAGGAGTGCAATACCCTACCAACAGCATAACAGGTCACGCCGCCATCGCTTCCGCCGATGGTTGGCGCGCCGCATTGAACGGCTACAGGGGCTTGTGCGGGAGAGTGCGGGAAGCGGCCTGCCTACCTCACCTCAGGAGCCTGTGCACCAGGCGGCGCACGTGGCGCATGCGCAGGCGGCGGAACTTGCCCAGCACGCCCCGCAGGCCGCCCTGCCGGTAGGCGGTGAGGATGTCCCTGGCCTGCGTGCGGAGCAGCCCCTGCGACACATCCCCGTAGAACCGCCCCCGGTAGGAGCCGTCCGCGATCTCGCTGGAGACGCGCCGGAAGCGCGCCAGGATGGCCTGGGCCGCCTCCGGGGAGGGTACGCTGCCCCAGCCCGGCCCGGCCAGATAGATCGGCCTGACCTCGACGCGGGCCACCGCGCCCCGCGCGTCCAGCCCCACGGCGACCAGCAGCCCCTCGCGCTCCAGGTCGGTGTAGGGGATGCCGGAGGAGAGGCTGCCCAGCCCGTAGAAGCTGAAGGCCGCCCGCCCGCCCTGGCCGCCGGGGTGGATGGCGTGGCCGCTGATACGGTGGGAGTGGCAGGCCGCCACCACGTCAAAGCCGCCCGCCGCCAGGGCGTCCATCAACCGCACATCCTCCGGGTCGGGGTAATTGGTGTGCTCCGCGCCCGCGTGCAGCAGCGCGATGCAGGCCGTCGCGCCGCGCGCCCGCAGCGTCTGGAGGGCCTGGCGGGCGCGTTCCACCATCGCCACCTCCAGGCCGGGCGCTGCCGCCGTGGCGAACTCCACGGCGCTTTTGGCCGCCGCCCAAAAGCCCACCCGCACCGCCCCCGGCCCCTGCCACAGGTAAACCTCCGGCTCCTCGGCCAGCGTCCGGCCCGCCCCCAGCGCGACCATCCCCCGCTCCTGGGCGGCCTGCCGGGTGCGCCGCAGGCCCTCCGGGCCGTAATCGTAGGTGTGGTTGTTGGCCAGGCCGACCACCGTGGCCCGCAGCGCGGCCAGGTAATCCAGCGCCTCTTGCGGGGCCGAGAGGTTATGCCCCAGGCCCAGCTTGGCCCTGGGCGGCAGGCCCTCCACCGCGACCGGCCCCTCCAGGTTGACCAGGGTCACGGCCAGGTCGTCGAAATACGGGCGCAGGGCCTCCGCCATCCCCGCCCAGGAGCCGCCCTCCGGCGGGGCCAGGCGATAGGGCAGAAAGTCGCCCGCGACGCCGACGGCGCACACGGGCGGCTCCTGCCGGGGGGATTCCCACACCAGCAGGACGTTGGATGGAGAGGAAGTGCCCATGGAGCAGGCGGCCTCAGCCCGGCGCGGCGTGGCCGTTGGCGCCCAGGCCCCAGGCCGCCATCACCGCGTCGAAGCGGCCAAAGGGCAGGTGGCCCAGCAGGTAGCGCACCTTGCGGGCGAAGGTCCCCCGGCCCATGCTCTGCGACAGATAGAACAGGGTAGAGACCCGGCCCCGATAGGCGGCCATCTCCTGCGGGTTGAACTCGTAAGGGTGGCAGTAGACGATGACCGGGCGGCGGTCGTTGAGGATGCCCCGCAGGGCGCGCGCCAGCAGCGGATGCGGCAGCAGGCGGAAGTAGCCGCCCCCGGCCACCGGCAGGCGCACCCTGCCCGCCGTCCAGACCGCTACCGGGACCTCCAGGATGCGCGCGCCGCCGGCCAGCGTCACGTAGTGCGGCCCCACCTCCCAATCGGCGATGCCGTAACGCCGCGTGCGGATGGAGAAGATGGAGGAATCCACGTCGAACCCGGCCTCCACCAGCGCCTCCAGCGCCCACAGGTTCCCCCGCAGGATGGAGAAGTCCGGCGCGCGGAAGGCGGTCAGGCGCACCCCGGCGGCGTCCTCCACCGTCTTGCGCCCGTAGTCCAGCTCCCGGCGCAGCGCGGCGCGGTCCATGCCGAACAGGGGGCGGTGGCTGTAGCCGTGCGACTGAATCTCGTGCCCCTCGTCGGCGATGCGCCGCACCAACTGCGGATAGGCCTCCGCCACCATGCCCTGCACGAAGAACGTGCCCTTCACCCCGCAATCGTCCAGCACGGCCAGCAGGCGGTCCATGTTGCCCAGGACCCGCTCGCTGATAGGGGCGTCGAAGTCCACGCTGGATTGATACCAGTCCTCCACATCGACGGTGAAGGCGCACAAGGGGCGGCCATCCCCGGCAGGGGGGACGGCCCGCACCGGCTCCACCGCCTGGATGCCCTCCGGCAACGCCGGTAACGTATCGATCATGGCTAACGTGTCACCCTCTCAAAGATGGAATCGGTCGGCAGGGGGCCGAAGACCCTGCGCAACACCCCAACGATAAACCCCACCCCATACCCCACCTGCATCAGAATCAAGGCCCAGATGATGCCCGGCCACAGCTTCCATTCAGTGCGCCGCGCCTCCCGCAGCGCCAGCGCGGCGATGGCGGCCAGATAGAGCGCCAGCAGCGCCAGCCAGGCCCACAGGAAGAGGGCGAAGAAGGGGGCCAGGGCGGCCAGCCCGGCCACGGCCAGCACAAAGGCGGAGGGGACCACATGGCGCGGGCTGGACTGGCGGGGGTGCTTCTGCACCACGCGCACCTTCCAGTAGCCGTACTGCGCGTACTGGCGGAAGAGCTTGCGGAAGCTATCCCGCACGTGGTACTTCACCTGCAGGGCCGGGCTTTGCAGGATGCGCCCGCCGGTCAGCTTGCGCAGCCGGAAGTTCAGCTCGTCGTCCTGGTTGCGCACCATCTCCTCGTCAAAGAGGCCGATCTCAAAGAGCTGCTCGCGCCGGTAGCAGCCGCCGTGCACGTCGTCCACCTCCCGCAGCGCGTCGGAGGCCGCAAAGCCGCGCATGGCGCTACCCGCGCTGAGCGGGGAATAGAAGGCCGCGCAGATGGCCCGCTGGGTGTAGCTGCTGCCCACGGGGACCAGCACGCCGCCCACGTTCTCCGCGCCGGTCTGCTGCCGCAGCCGCACCAGCTCCCGCACGTAGTTGCGCGGGTACTCGCAGTGCCCGTCCATGCGGATGACGACCTCGCCGCGCGCGGCGCGGATGGCCGCGTTGAGGCCGGTCGGCACGATGCGGCCCGGATTGTCGATCACCCGCACCTGGCGCTCCGGGTGGGCGGCCACGACCTCGGCGATGACCTGGCGCGTGCGGTCGGTGGACATGCCGTCGGCGATGATGACCTCCAGCCGGTCCGGGGGGTAATCCTGGGCCAGCGCGCCCTCCAGGCTGCGGGCGATGAAGCGCTCCTCGTTGCGGATGGGCATGATCACGCTGACCAGGGGCAGCGCCGCCTCCTGGGCGGGGGTCGCCTGCGCGGCAGCTTCGGCTGCCTGTCGAGCCATGTCTGTGCCTGCCACAGCGTCTACTCCTGGTATTCCCGCACCACGTGCTTGAACTTGGCCGATTGGGTGCGCGGGATGGACTCGACCAGCTCCCAATCGACGCGCATGTCGCTGCCCAGCACGTCGCGGGCCACGCGCAGCACGCCCTCCATGCTGGTCGGGTCGAAGTCCCGCGCCGGCACCACGCGGATCACCACCCGGTCCCGCGCCGTCTGCGCGATCTGGCTCTCCAGGATGCCACGGCCCGGCTTGGTCACGTAGCTCAGGCGGGTGACCCTGCGCCCGGCGGGGGTGACCACCACGTCGTCCGCCCGCCCCTCGATGCGGTCCAGCACCAGCGAGTTGTAGGCGCAGTCGCAGCTTCGCGTGACAGCCCCGATGTCGCCGGTGTCGTAGCGGATGTAGGGCATCACGTCCTGCTTGAGGTCGGTGACGATGATGCGCCCGGATTCGCCATCCGGCACGGGGTTCCCCGCCGCGTCCACCACCTCCACAATGTAGGCCAGCTCGAAGACGTGGTAGACGTGGTCGTGCAACTGGGCGGCGATGAGGCCCATCTCGGAGAGACCGTAGTCCGCCCGGCAGGGGCAGCCGAAGGCCTCCTCGATCACGCGCTGGTGCTCCTCCGGCACGCCCTCGCTATCCGTGAAGACGCAGGTGATGGGGACCTCCAGCCCGCCGTGCTGGCGGATGTGCTGGGCCACGGTGTAGATGGTGTGCCCGTAGCCCACGATGTACTTGGGCCTGAACTCGTTGAACTTCTGCACGTAGAGCGGCAGCGTCTCCTCCGAAAGGTGGTAGGAGGACATGAGGAGCTGGTTGTAGGGCCGCACGTAGACCCAGTACGGCGGCCTTTTGACATCCGCCGGCACGACCTGCGCGCCGCCGAAGCGCACCCGCCGCTCGCCGTAGCGGCAGCCGTACAGCTCGTAGAAATTGTCCAGGATGGCGGTGTTGGTCTGCACCCCCCGGCGGTCCCGGTAGTAGACGAGCGGGGTCCCGGTGGAGCCGCTGGTGTGGCCCTTCCACAGCTTCTTGATGTCGTAATCGTCGGCCAGGATGGTCCCCGTGTTCCGGCGGACCTCGTCCTTGGTCAGGATGGGGATGCTTCGCAGCGCCTCCAGGCCCTCGATCCGCTCCGGCAGCCGGTCCCGGTAAAAGGGGGAGTGCGCCCGCGCGTGGCGGAAGAGGGCTTGCAGCTTCTGGAGCTGGATGGCCTGAATCTCCGCCACGGAGAGCGCCCGGTATTTCTCCAGGCTGTTCTCCTGCTTCGCTCGCTCGTGGTCGCCGGGGCGGCGGTAGCTGTTGCGCCGGAGGGCCTCCGCCGCCACCAGCCACTCCTTCACCACCCAGGGGGAACGCCGGTACAGGGTTTCTCGCCAGTTTGACATAGCCAACCTCTCCTGCTCCTTACTGCACAAGTTGGGAAAAATTGAGCATGGTCAGCCGCCCGTTGGCCACGGCCCGCCGGAACCGCTCCGAAGCGAGCAGGGCGTATTCCTCGGTGCGGGCCTGGTAGGCCGTCTCCGCCTCCGAAAGGCCCTGGGCGCTCATCGCCGGATGGCAGGCCACCTCCCACACGCCGGGCGGCAGGTCCGCCCCGGCCACGACGCTCAGGATGTCCAGCGTGGGGCCTTCCGTCAGGGCCAGCAGGCCGGTGGGCAGGGCGAAATGGCGCGCCGCCCGCCAGGAGAGCAGGCCGTAGTACTGCTCCCGCGCCACGCGCCCCCAGCCGAAGAGGCCCAGCGTCGCCAGGTTGGGCCGCCGGAGGGCCAGCGGCTGGGTGGAGGTGATGAAGTAGTGGCGGTGGCTGCGCATGGCGGGCACGCCCTGCTCCCGGCAGACGGCCATGCACAGGGTGGCGAACGGCTCATAGCGGTGGAAGCCCTCGTGCGAGTCCCAGTGGTCCAGCCGCGCGCCCACCAGATCCCTGGCCCGCCGCACCTGCGCCCCGACCTCGCGGCGGATATCCACCCAAGAGACCCGGCCCGTCAAGGCGCGCCGGACCAGCACGGATAGGGGCAGGAAGCGCCCCTGGCCGTCAACCAGGCTCCGCACCGCCTCCGGCGGGCTGAGCGGCGCGCCGGTGGTCAGGTTCAGGTGCACGCCCACGCCCAGCCGGGGGACTTCCGCCGCCACAGACTGGATCGCCGCCACATAGGGCATGTTGACCATGATGCTGGTGGAGGAGACCGTGCCCAGCCGGGCCAGCTCCAGAATGGCCCGGTTGGTATCCTCGGTCAGCCCGAAGTCGTCCGCGTTGATGATCAGCCCGCCGCTCACGCCCGCCCCCTCTCCTGGGCCAGCCGCTCATAGAGGGCCAGGATGCGCGCCGACTCCTGCTCCCAGTTGTACTTCTCCCGGATGCGCTGGCGGCCCACCTCCCCCATGCGCCGGTAAAGCTCCCGGTCGGTCAGCAGGCGCTGGATGGCCTCGGCATAGGCGGCGTAGTCGGCGGGGGGTACCATGATGGCGCACTGCCCGTCGCCCACGAAGGGGCGGCTGGGCGGCAGGTCGCTGAGCACGGTGGGCATCCCCAGGGCCATGAACTCGAAGAGCTTGGAGGGGATGTTGTTCTGGAACTTGGGCAGGTCCGGCAGCGGGATGAAGCCGAGCCTGGCCTGGCGCACGCGCGGCACCACCTCGTCGTAGTGAATCCAGCCGTGCTGGATGGTGAAGTTCTCCCGCAGGCCGCGTTTCTCCAGCTCCCGGTAGGCCCACTCCGCGCGCGGGCAATCGCCAAAGAACAGCCAGCGGGCCTCCACGCCGCGCTTGCGCAGCTCCTCCGCCACGTTGAAGGCCACCTCCAGGTGGTAGGGCGGGATGGAGCCGTGGTAGACCAGGTCGTAGGGCCGCCCGGCCACCTCGCCGTTGCTCTCGGCAGGCTCATCGGCCAGGAAGACATCCTGGCGCGGGAAGTTGTGGGCGATCTCCACCCGCCTGGCCCCGTAGCGCCGCCGGTAGAGGTCCGCCACGCCCTGGTCGCAGACGACCACCGCGTCCAGGAAGCGGGCGGCCAGCCGCACGTTGAGCGCCATGAGCGCGACGAGCAGCGGGCGCACCAGCCGGGGCAGGTAGAACTTCTGGCGGACGTAGGCCACGTCGTCCTCATGGGCGTCGAAGATGACGATGCGGCCCGTGCGCAGCCTGAGCCAGATGGCGACCGGGATCAGCTCCGGGTCGTGCACGTGGTAGATGTCGGCGTCGATCTGGGGGGCCAGGCGAGCGGCACGCCACAGGCGTTGCAGGCGCTGCTTGACGCGCAGGCCGCCGGTGATGGCCGTCTCCCGGCCCAGCGAATGGATGCGCACCCCGTTGAGCGTCTCCTCCCGGTCGGCCTGCACCAGGTAATGCACGTCGTGCCCGGCCTGCGCCTGGCTCCAGGCTTCCAGGTAGAAGATGCGCGGGTCGTGCAGGGGGTGCACGGTGGAAACGTGGCAGATTTTAAGCGGTCGTTTCATGGTCCGGTGAACCTCGGTGTCCTATCACGCGGGCGGGCACGCCGCCGACGATGGCGTAGGGCGGCACGTCTTTGGTGACGACCGCCCCGGCGGCGACAATCGCGCCCTCGCCAATCGTGACCCCCGGCAGCAGCATCACCCGCGCCCCGATCCACACGTCCCGCCCGATATGCGGCGGGACCTCGTCCTGGTAGCCTTGCAGCGCGATGGGCGTGTGCGGGTCCGCGAAGCGGTGGTTGCGCGTGACGACGTAGCACTCCGGGGCGAGCAGGGCGTAGTCGTCGATTTTGACGGCCTGCAGGCGGCAGTTCTCGTTGATGGTGACGTGGTCTCCGATCTCGCAGGCGAAGGCCAGCGTGACACCGGGGCCGATCTGCAAGCCCACGCCGCAGCGCTCCACAAAGCGCCGCACGCAGAAGGCCCGGAAGCGGGAGCAGAGCGCGCTGACCCGCTCCCCGAAGATGTACCCCGGCAACCGCCGCGCCACCAGCTCGTACACCATGCGCCAGAACAGCCGACGTGCCCGCCGCAGCCCGGCGGCCCTGGCCGCGCCGGCCTGCGCCCCATCGGCTCGCTTAACCTCGGTGTCCACAGTCCCACTCACGCTACGCATCAAAGCCCTCTTTTTTGTGGCCCAGGATCAGGTATATGGGCGGCACGGCATGCCTGCGCACGGACTGCACGGAGAACCGGTCGTGAATAAGGGCCAGCTCGCTGCGGGTGAAGTAATGGGTGCGCCGGTAGTTCCAGGGCGCGTTGCGGTGGCGGATGGCCCGCAGCGCGTGCAGCAGGCGGTTCCCCCTGCCGTTCTCCAGGAAGATGATCTTGCCGCCGGGCCTCAGCTTGGCGTGCAGCCGGGTCAGGTAGTCCCCCAGCTCGTGGACGAAGACGAGCACGCTCTTGCTGAAGACCAGGTCAAAGGCGTCGTCCGTGAAGATGTCCAGGTCGCCATCATAGGCGATGAAGGTCGTCTGGTCGCTCACTTTCCACTTCCCGGCCTCGTCGCGCGCGCGAAGCAGGTCATAGACGTGCAGGTCGATGCCCACCACCCTGCCGCCCAGCAGCGCCAGCAGGGCGGCCATCCTGCCGTGCCGCGTGCCGATCTCCAGAATGCGCTGCCCTTCCAGGTCGGTCCCGGAGAATTCGTGCAGGGCGTGCGCCAGCAGGTCTCTCCAGGGCCGCCCACCCCAGGCGGCGAAGTAGTCCAGCCGGGCGAGATAATCGGCCTTGCCGTGTTGTAGGTCTGCCATGGCAGCCTCCGACTCGTATCGATGTACGGCAGTGTCGTCTCCCCCCTGGATCGTCAGTTCGACATCGCCGGGGTGGCCCGGCGACCGTTAGCCAGCACCTCCATGAACACGCCGTGCAGGGCCGCGCCGACCGAGGCCAGGCTGTAGGGACCCTCCGCAATGGTGCGCCGCGCGGCCTGGCTCAGACGGGCGCGAAAAGCATCATCGCTGGCGCAGCGGACCAGCGCCTCCTCCAGCGCGTCGCGGTCCTGGGGCGGGATCAGCAGGCCGTCCTGCTCGTGGGTCACCACTGCCGGGATGCCGCCAACCGGCGTGGTGATGGGCGGCAGCCCGCAGGCCATCGCCTCCAGCAAGGAGCTGGGCAACCCTTCCTCGTAGCTGGGCAGCAGGAAGAGGTCCCCCGCGAACATGTAATCGCGCACGGCGTGCGGCTCCACCGGGCCGAAGAAGTGCACCCGGTCGCAGGCCGCTTCCAACGCCTGGCGGCTGGCGTGGTCGTGCAGGGGGCCGATGGCCACGAAGTGCGCCTGCGGGTAGCGACCGAGCAGCCGCCTGAGCACGTCCGTCAGCTCGCGGCTGCCCTTGGCGTGCTCCCACCGCCCCACAAAGAGCCACACCTGCGCCTCCAGGGGCAGGCCCAGTTGCCCCCGCACAGCGGCGCGCTCCGCCGCGCTGGGGACGTAGAACAGGTCCGTATCCACGCCGATAGGGATGGAAAGCACCCGCTGCGGGTCGGCCAGCCCGGTGGCCAGAAGCTGGTCGTAGAGGCCCTGCCCGTTGCAGACGATCTTCTCCGCCGCCTCGATGATCGCGCGGTAATACTCCCGCCGCAGCCGGGAGACGGCGGAAACCCTGGCGATGATGCGCACGTCGTGGCCGTGCGTCTTGAAGACCAGGGGAACCCGGAAGTGCCTGGCCAGCTTGACGGAGGCCAGCCCGCCGGGGATCAGAAAATCCCCCACCACCAGGTCAGGCTCCCAGCCTGCCGTGATGGCCTTCAGGTGGCGGAAGGCCGCCTGCTGGTAGAAGCGCTCCACCAGGAAGCCGTAGGAGACGAGCACTTTGGGCACCCACAGGTAGCGCGGGCGCCAGATGGGGATGTCGTCGCGGCAGGAGTGGAGGGGATAGTAACGCCCGATGCCCTTCAGCTCCCGGTAAAAGAGGGCCTGCGGGGCGATCACGCGGATGTCCCAACCCCGCCTGCGCAGGGCCAGCCACTGGCGATGGATGTGAATGCCCGCGATGTCGGTCGGGTTGTCGCTGAGGTAGCTCTGCGAGACATCCAATAGCTTCATGGGCCGGTCGCTCCCAGGCTTTGCGCGGCGGGCATGTCGGGCGGCCTGGCGAGGGCGGGCGCGCGGCCCGCCTGTAGCGGGGTGACGGCGTTCATCCCCAGGAAGAACCAGGTGATCTTGTAGTGGAAGCCCGCCACCGTGGCCGCAAACAACAGCAGAAAGATCATGGGGAAGAAATAGTCGTCCCCAGAGGCGCGGTACCAGTCCCAGCCGTTCTTCACGATCAGCCCCACGCCGGTGCCGAAGATCAGGAAGCCCACGATGCCGCCGTCGATCAGCATGCGCAGATACTGGTTGTGGATGTCCATCTCGACGCCCTGGTACTGGGCGACCATGCCCATCGAATTGCCGTAGCCGATGCCGATGGGGTTGCGGGTGGCCAGGTCCAGGCCGATGAGGAACAGCTCGTCCCGGCGGGAGGTGCGGCCCTCCACGAAAGTCTGGTTGAGGCGGATGAACATCGTATCCAGCATCTCCGGGCCAAAGGAAGTTTGGGTGAAGGCGACGTACACGCCGACGATCATCAGCACCAGGGTGACCGCGCGGGAGACCAGCGTCTGGGACAGCGTCCGCCGGACAAAACCGCGCAGCACCAGCCACAGGGCCAGCGCGGCCAGCAGGCCCAGGAAGCCGCTCCGGTTGGCGCTGATGAACATGCTGAGGCTGCCCAGGGCCAGGCCCACCAGCAACAGGGCGCGCTTGGGCGGGGTTTGTGGCCGGAAGAGCATGGGGAAGGAGAGCACCAGCCCGGTGACCACCTGCGCGGAGTGCTCGCCGAGACTGTAGCCCGGCACGTAGATGCGCGTGACATCCTCAAGCAGCGTGATGCTCCGCACGTTGCCCGCCAGCACCTGGATCACCGAGTACGTGACCAGCAACAGCCACCCGTACCAGTACAGCTCAATGGCGCGCTCCCGGAAGGAACCCAGGTCCGCGAAGTACAGGAACAGGCAGGTCAGGATGATGCGCTGGACCATGGGCACGATCTCGTTGTGTTCGCGTATGGGGTTGTAGAAGTAGAGGGCCATGGCGAAGAAAAAGGCGAACATAACCAGCAGCATGCCCTTGGACTTGCCCACATTTTTCAGGATGCCCGGCAGCCGGAACAGCGCGATCCCGGCGGCCACGATGGAAAGGAAGAAGGTCGGCGTGCGCCCGGCCAGGTCGATCAGGCCCTCGGCGGGCAGGGACAGCGCAATGGCGTACAGCACGAACTTGAAGGCCGTGTCAATGAACGACCTGCCGCGCGGCGTGCGCCAGGGGTGGGAGTAGCGGGGCAGGTCCGGGGTTGTTACGGTGGTTATCGTTTGCATCTTGCCACTCAATTCAACTCTCAGCAACGACGCGGTCAAAAGCCTGGGCCAGTTGCCCGGCCTGGTGCTGGCGCGTGTAACGGCGGGCTGCTTCGCCGTGGTCTGTGTAGGCCACGCGCCCGTTCTGCAGGAACTCACTGTACCACGCCCGGATCGCCTGGGCGACCTCCTCCGGCGTGGTGGCCGAGACCCCACTGCCCGTCTCCCGCAGCAGCGCGTCCACGCCGCCGTGGCAGGGGAGGGCCAGGATGGGCCGCCGCGCGCCGAAATACTCGTAAACCTTGGCCGTGAACCAGCCCTGCTCCTTGAAGCTGTTCCGGGCAGACTGCCAGTTCAGCAGCAGCAGCACCGTCGACTCGCGCTGCCTGCACACCGCCTCCGGAAAGGCCACCTCGCCCTCGTGGCTGACGACCCCCTGCAGGCCGTGCTGCCCGGCCAGCGACAGCACCAGCAACCGGTCCTGCTCCGGCCCGTAGAAGCGGATCTTGAAGCGCGCCGGGTCGATCTCCCCCGCCGCCACCAGCTCCCGCACGGCGGCGAAGAGCGGCGTGGGGTCGCGGCGGCCTTCGGCGTGGGCGCGGCGGTAGGTTTCCGCGTAGAGCCGCCCGGTGTAGGTGATGGTGAAGTCCGGCGTCAGGGGCGGCGGGGGGCCGGCGTAGTCGTCCTCGTCATAGCCGTTGGGGATGACGGCCACCGGCTTGCCGTGGAAGCGGCCCAGCCCCTCCGCCCACGGGTGGCTGACGGTGGCGAGCAGGTCTGCCCGCCGCATGGTGCGCCTTTCCAGCCCGCGCTCCACCCGCGTCCGCAGCCAGCTATGGTGCCACACCGGGCTTTGCGTCCAGGGGTCGCGGAAGTCCGCCACCCAGGGCAGGCCGTACTCCCGGTGAAGCTGGGCGGCGACCAGGTGGCTGGTGAAGGGCGTGGCCGTGCTGAAGATCAGGGCGATGTTGTCCTGCTCGATGACCTGGCGGGCGGCCTGCAGGGCCAGCGGCTTCCAGCCGATGAACTCGTCCGGGTAGGCGATGGCCTCCTTGAGCCAGAAGGAGACCAGGCGGCGCAGGCGGCTGCGCAGCCCGGCCACCCCGCTGGCGGCGGGGGCCGTGGGCGGCGGCTCCGCCTGAGGGCCGCCGGAGCCGCGCCGGAAGAAGCGCAAGCGGTCCTGGTAGGCCGTGCGAACCACGCGAACGCCCGGCACGTCCGGCAGGTCGGCTCCCTCCCACTGGCGGGTCAGCACCACCGGCTCCCAGCCGAAGGCGGGCAGGTACTTGGCGAACTTGGCGGCCCGGACGGCCCCGATGGCGTTGACCGGCGGGTAGTAGTAGGCGATGAACAGGAACTTCCTGGCAGGCATGGCTCCCCCCGGCCCCTCATCCGTTCCCGCCCGCCGGGCCGTCCGGCGGCAGCTCGTCCACGGGCAGCGGCCTCAGCACGTGCATGTGGAGCAGGACGCTCCGGAGCCTGCCGGCGACGCGCGAACGCAGCCGGTGCGCATGAGCGATGATCGTCCGCAGCGGCTCCCACGCCACCAGGGGCCTGAGCGCCTGGGCCTGCCCGGCCAGCCGCCCCGCCAGGCCCCTGCCCAGCGCGCGGACGCGCCCGACGGCGGCGCGGAGCAGCGCGCGGATGGTCTCCAGCTCATCCCGGCTATAGAAGTTGAGCGCGTAGAGCACGCCGGGGAAGGCCAGCAGCAAAAAGCCCTTCAGCACGGCATCCAGCCAGGGGTTGCCGGTCTGGACCAGCAGGCCAAGGCCGTACACCAGCGCCCAGGCCACGGCGATCTTGAGGATGCGCCGGAACTCGTAGGGGATGTACCAGTAGTGCTGGTTGACGGCCACCTGCACGGCAAGCAGGGCCAGGTAGGAGATCACGGTGGCCCAGGCCGCGCCCATCATGCCGTAGGAGGGGATGAGCAGGTAGTTGAGGCCCAGGTTAAGCCCGGTGGTGCCCACCATGATCACGGAGCTGATGCGCGTGCGGCCCTGCGTCTCCAGCGCCACGTTGGTCATGGAAACGCAGCCGTAGAAGATGTAGGAGAGCGTGACCAGGGGAACCACCAGATAGGCGTTGTAGTAGTCCGGGGTGGTCATGATGACCAGCGCCTCGCGCGAGAGGGCCGAGATGCCCAGCCCGGCGAAGCCCAGGGCGGCCACGTAATAGGTGAGGATGCGGGCGAACTTCTTCTCGGCCCCCTCCTCCTTGGCGATGGCAAACATCTGGGCGGGCCAGGCCAGTTGAATGGCGGTCACGGCCAACTGGACGGCCATCCCGAACTTGTAGCCCAGCGAGTAGATGCCGACCTCCGTCGTGGTGCTGTAGTGCTCCAGAAAATACTGGTCGGCGGAGGTCATCAGGAAGCTGGCCAGGCCGATGGGAACCAGCGGGATGCCGTAGTTGAGCATCCGCCGCAGGATGGGCAGGGAAAACACCAGGCGCAGGTCCTTGCGCAGGATGAACAGGTCGATGATCAGCGTCACCACGGCCAGCAGCAGCCCGGCGATGACCAGCCCCTCCAGCCCGCGCTGCAAGATGACGATAAACAGAATGTTCAGCCCGATGCCGATGAGAAAGGTGGAGACCACCAGCAGGGAATAGAGCGCCGCCTGCCCCCGGATGCGCAGGACGGCCATCACCACGAAGTCCAGCATGCCCAGCAGCTTGGTGAGCAGGGTTAGCTGGAGCAGCGTGGTGTACTCCGGGCTGCTCAGCAGGAGGTCGGAGAGCTGCGGGGCCAGCAGCATCAGGGCGGCGAAGAAGAGGATCGATTCGATCACCAGGAAGTTGAAGGTGGTGCTGATGACCTCCTGCTCGTCCGACTCGTGGTAGATGACCTCCCGGAACATGGCCGTGCTGAGGCCCAGCAGGGCCACGATGCGGGCGATGGCCCCGCTGATGAAGAGCAGGGAGTAAACGCCGTAATCGGCAGGGGAAAGGTAGCGGGTGTAAACCGGGATCAGCACGAAGCCCAACACCGTGTTGAGCACGCTGCCCAGGCCGTAGATGGCCGATTGCTTGGTGAGATTCTTGAGTTCCCGCAGCAAGAGCCGGTTCCTTACTGTGTGAGATGCGCCGCTTGTGGCCTGGCAGCGCCGGCCACCCATCACCGCCAAAATCCTCAGCCTAGTTTTACTGCGCGGGCCTTACAAAGGCCTAAAAAACACGTGCGCCCGCCTTGCATGTTTCCAACAACTGGCAGCGGCTGCAAGTGCTTGACAGGCCGCCCTCTTGGGGGTACACTGTATGCAGACTACCCGCATAAACGGGTAAATCGCATCAAACAAAAAGCCAGAAAGAACCGCATCCCTAAGGACCCGACCCATGCCCGAACCCGACTTCATCGTGGCCCCTGACCGCCTCGCCCTCAGCGTGGCCCTGGAACCCGCCCACAACGCCCTGCACAGCCTGTTCCTCCTCACCATGGCCGAGAAGTACTCCGGCCTGGACCCCTGGGTGGAGCGCACCGCCGCCGCCCTCACCCCCCAGCAGCGAGACACCCAGCGCCTGGTGTTCGAGGGGTTGCACTTCGCCATCATCCCCGTCCGTAGCTGGCCGGGCTTCCCCACCTACCTGGACGACCTGGCCGCCCTGCCGCCCACAGTGCTGCGCGACCGGTTGCTGGATGCCTACTACACCCTGCGCTCCCACAAAAAAGACATCCCGGCGGAGGCCCTGCCCACCCGCGAGGCGCTGCTGGCCGACGCCGAGCTGTACCTGGACTTCCTCAAGAGCGGCTTTGAACACGTGGACGAGGCGCTGGAGCGCGAGGCGCACGCCCTGCTCAACGACCTGCCCACCATGCAGGCGGTCATCCTCGCTCACCTGCGCATGCTGTGGGAGGATCACCTGGCCGAGGAGTGGGCGCGCGTGGAGCCTGTGCTCCAGGAGGTCGTGGAAGCCTGGCAGCAGCCTGACCTGGCCCGGATGTCCCTGCAGGAGGCCGCCCGCCGCGTCACCGGCCAGGACCTGGCCGAGGAGAAGCTGGCCTACTTCACCAAACACTTCGAGCGGATCGTCTTCGTCCCCTCGGCGCACATCGGGCCGTACCAGGGCAAACTGATGGCGGGCAAAACCGCCTGGTTGTTCTTCGGCGCGCGCCTGCCGGAGGGGGCGCAGCATCCCTCCTCTGCCCTCAGCGCCGCCCTCAGCCGCTCCGAGCTGCTGGTGCGCCTGAACGCCCTGGCCGACGAGGCGCGCCTGCGCATCCTGGCCCTGGTGGCCGAGCACGGCGAGCTTTGCGCGCAGGACCTCATCGCCATGCTCGGCCTCAGCCAGTCCGCCGCCTCGCGCCACCTCACCCAGCTCAGCGCGAGCGGCTACCTGGTGGAGCGCCGCAAGGAGAACGCCAAATGCTACAGCCTGAACGCGGAACGGCTGGACGACACGCTGGAGGCCGTGCGGCGCTTTTTGCTGCGGTCCGGGTGAGCCTGCCCACCCCCTGGCGCGCAACCCCCGACCGCTCGCAAGGAACAGCCCTCGAAAGCGGGCACACAGCTCACAAGGAGAGCCTGATAATGTGGTGGAATGAACCGAACGCCTATCACGTTGACGCCCATCGCCGGCGGCTGGCTGAACTGGCCACACAGCGGCGCCAGGTGGCCCAGGCCACGGCAACACGCCCACGCCAGGCCCGCCTGCACAGACTAATCCTGGCCCGCCTGGGGCGCTGGCTGGCGGGGTGGGGCCTGCGCCTGCAAGCGAAATACGGGCCGCCGCAGACGGAAGCCGCCAGCCTCCGCGATTGCCTGGAGGGGGTGAGCGGGGCAGCCAGCATGCCCACCGCCCACAAAGCATGACGGCCTGCGAGGCAGCCTCACAGACCGTCACCCCTTGGGATGGGGAACGACCGCCGCGAGTTGGGGAACGACCGGCGGTCGTTTCGCTTGTCTGATTATAGCACAAGCCGGGGGCCTGGGACGAAGCCAGCGATTGCCGGTTGCCGCCGGGAGCCGGCATCCCGCCGTTGTGAGGCCGGGGCAATCGTGGTATCGTGGTAGGCATGCTCTCGATGTGGGCTTCTCGCTGATGAGTCAACCTTCCGAACTGGAGCTTTTGCAGCGGATAGCGCAGGGCGACGAGGACGCCCTGCTGGCCCTGCATCGGCGCTACGCGGGCGCGGTGTATTCGGTGGCCTACCGCGTGCTCAACGAGCCGATGGCCGCCGAGGAGATCACGCAGGATACCTTTCTGCGCCTGTGGGACAAGGCCTACACCTTCGACCCGCAGAAGGGGGCCTTCCTCCCCTGGCTGCTGACCATCGCCCGCCGCCGCGCCATCGACACCCTGCGCCAGCAGCAGCGCCGCCAGTTGCCGCCGGGGGCGACCTTCTCGCTGGACGAGCATCCCTATTTGTGGGAGCAAATCGAGAACCCGGAGCCGTGGGAGCGCCACGACCTGCGCCAGGCCCTGGTCACCGCGCTGCGCCACCTGCCGCCGGAGCAGCGCGAGGCGATTGAGCTGGCCTACTTCCACGGGCTGTCACACCGCGAGGCGGCAGCGCAGTTGCAGGTCCCGCTGGGCACGATCAAGACCCGCCTCCGCCTGGGCATGCAAAAGCTGCGGGAGACCTGGCTGGCGCAGCGCAATCCGATAGGGGGCGGAGAAGCGTAATCATAGCAATGGACAAGAACGAACTGCTCGACCTGATACCCGCCTATGCCCTGGACGCCCTGGACCCGGAGGAGCGCGCCAGCGTGGACGCCCTGCTGGCCGCCGACGAGGACGCCCGCCACCTGCTGGAGGAATACCGGCAGGTGGCCGAGCTGCTGGTCTTTGCCGCGCCCGGCCAGCCCGCCCCCGCCCACCTCACGGAGGACCTCCGCCGCCGCCTGGCCGCCCGACGCGGGCGGTCGTCGCTGGCCCGCCGCTACCGGCGGTGGGGGCGCGCCTTGCTGCTGGTGGCTGCCCTGCTGCTCCTGGCCGTCGGGGCGATCCTCGTCCTGACCCGGCCCGCCACCCCGCCCAACCCCGCCGAGCACTACGCCACGTTGGTCGCCCAGGAGAACGCCCTGCGCATCCCCCTGGTCCCCGGCGAAGGCCAGGAGCAGGTCTCCGGCGAGTTGGTGGCCGCCCCGGACGGCAGACAGGCCGTGATTCAGGTGGCCAACCTGCCCCCCCTGGAGCCGGACCAGACCTTCCAGCTCTGGATGCGTCCGGTGGAGGGGGATGTTTACAGCGGCGGGCTGTTCCGGGCAGAAGGTAGCCCGGAGATGTACATCGTCCTGCCGCTGGGGGAGCAGCCGCTCCAGCGCTTCGCGGGCTTCGGCGTCTCCATCGAGCCTGCCGGGGGCAGCCCCTACCCGGACCGGCCCACCGGGCCGCGCGTCTTCGCCGTGCAGCTCGACCTGTGACCCACGGCGGGCGTGCCTGGGCCGCGCCCTGTGCTATACTCACAACTGCATACTGTGCCAGGTGGGAGGGCTGCCGGATGAGCCTGATGTCGCTGTTTCGCCCGCTGACGCCTGCCGAGCTGGTGCAATGGACGCTGCGCATTTACGTCCGCCACTGGCCGTGGTGGGTGGCCCTGGCGGCGGTGGCCGTGCTGCCGCCCACCCTGCTGAGCACGGCGGTGACGGCCTCCCTGCCGGAGGCGGTTGACCCGGCCCTGCTGGACCAATGGCTGCAACCGCTGGACCCGCTGGACCCCAACGGCCCCTTTGCTGACCCCGCCACCCAGGCCCAGCTCCAGCAGATGATGGGCCAACTGGTGCAGAACAGCCTGGTGATGCTGGGGGTGGCGGCGCTCACCGTGCTGAGCCAGGCGGTGGTGCTGGGTGGTCCGGGCGCGGTGGTGGCGGCGGCCTGCTTCCACGACCAGCCGATCACGCTGGGCCAGGCGGTGCGCCAGGCCATCGGGGAGCGCGGCGGCGCGCTGCTGGGCGGCCACCTGGCGGTGGGCGCGCTGCTGGTCGCGCTGCTGCTGGTCAGCGCGATGGGCATCGTGCTCTGCGTGGGCTTGCTGGGGCTGGGGCTGCTGGCCTACGCCTTTCTGGCCTGGGTGCCGCTGCTGGCCCCGGTCCTGGCCCTGGAGCGGGGGCCGCTCCCCGCCCTGCTGATGCGCGCCTGGCACTTCGGCAAGCGGCGCGTCTGGCTGCTGCTGGCCGCCGTGGCCGCGCTGTGGGTGCTGCGCCTGGCCCTCAGCATCCCGCTGGACCTGGTGGGCGGCCTGCTGGTGGGGCTGGTGGCGCAGGACCCGGCGGCGGCGATGCTGGTGGTGGGGCAGGTCATCTTCATTGCCGTGCAGGCGCTGGTCCTGCCGCTGGGCGCCATCTTCTACACCCTGCTCTACGAGGACAGCAAGCTGCGCTTCGACCCGCTGCGCGCCGGGCTGGACGCCCCCTTCACGGTGGAGGTGGACGCGCCCCGCCAGCCCTTCCTCACCACCGCCGACCTGCCGAACATCATCGGGGTCTCGCTCGTCGGCCTGGGGATGCTGTTCGGGCTGTACATGCTGGCGGCCATCATGATGCTCGATCTCTAGCGATGACGCCAGGGGCAGCGCCACAAAGGGCTGCTCTCCCCCTGCCAGGCAGCCGCGCACCAGGCCGCGACCCACGCGCCGCCATGCCCCGGCGGCGGCTTTTCCGGTATACTCTTAAGCAAGATAGCCAGCGCGACACGACGCCGCAAAGGCATGGACAAGGATTCCGGGGGGCCGCCGGGCAGGCGGCGCTCCTGGAAGAGGAAGCGGGCCATGACCGATCCCACCCCTCCCCCCAACTACGCCCCTGACTACCAGCCGCAATGGAGCACCTGGACCCGCCGCCTGGTGGTCGTCATACTGCTCATCGCCGGGGTTTACGCCCTCACCCTCTTCACCCCCGTCATCCCCATGGTGACCCTGGCCTTCCTGCTGGCCTTCCTGCTCTACGCCCCCAGTCGGGCCATCGTGCGCCGCACGCCCGTCCCCTATCCGCTGGCGGTCGTGCTGCTCTACCTGCTGATCATCCTGGCCCTGCTCTTCATGGCCCTGGTGCTCATCCCGGCCTTCGTCAGCGGGATCAACAGCCTGATCGGAACCGTCGAGCAGGCCTACACCGACCTGCAGGCCACCCTGCGGGCCTACCAGCCGCAGCACGGCGTGGTGACCGTGCTGGGCATCGACCTGGACCTCAACTTCCTGATCGAGCCGGTGCGCAACTTCGTGCTGGGGACCCAGGTCCAGGCCGCGCCGACCGCCGAGCCTGGCCCGTCCCCGGACACGATCACGACCCCCACGCCGGAGGGCGCCCCCGCCGGGGAGGCTGGCGACAGCTCCGCGCAGACGATTGACCTCCGGCAACTGGTGGAGAGCCTGGTCAACGTGGCGGGCACGGTCACCGGCACGCTGACCTCGGCCATCACCGGCGTCACGGGGTTCGTCGTCACCCTGGTGATGGCCCTGCTCATCTCCTTCCTGATCCTGCTGGACGTGCCCCGGCTGCAAAAGGCGTTCGTGGAGTGGGTCCCGGCGGCCTACCACCGCGAGTACGTGCTGCTCATCCGCCAGATCATCCGCGTGTGGAACGGCTTCTTCCGGGGGCAGGTGATCATCGGGGTGATCATCGGGGTCGCCACCTGGCTGCAACTGACCCTGATGGGCGTGCGCAACGCGGAGATTCTGGCCGTCTTCACCGGCCTCATCTCCCTCATCCCCACCCTGGGCGGCATCATCGCCCTCATCCCGCTGGGGCTGGTGCCGCTGCTGGAGGGGTCCAGCGTCTTCACGGACATGTCTAACGGGACGTTCGCCCTGCTGGTAGTGGGGGTCAACCTGGCCATCTCCCAGGCCGTCTGGAACGCCGTGGCCCCCAAGATTCTGGGGGACGCGCTGGACCTGCCCCTGCCGGTGATCATCATCGGCGTGTTCATCGGGGCGGCGGTGGGGGGCATCCTGGGCGCGTTCCTGGTGGCCCCCGTCATCGGCACCATCCGCGTGATCCTGGTCTACGTGCTCAACAAGCTCAGCCTGCGGGACCCCTTCCCCGGCGAGGAGGCCGCCGTCGCCTGGGAGGAGGGGCTGCTGCGCGCCGGCCCGCGCCGGGGCGAGGCGGAGGCCGAGCCGGTGGCGCAGAAGGCCCGCTCCTGAGCCGCCGCTACGGCTCCAGGCGCAGCGCGCCGTCTTCCCCCCGCCTCAGCCGCGCCAGGCGCAGCGAGTCGCCGCCGGAATCCAGCGCCAGGCGCGGGCCGTCCGGGGCGGTATACCAGCCCACGACCAGGTCGTAGGCCCCCGGCGCGTCCGGCAGGCCCTCCAGGGTGAGCGTCAGCGGCACGGCCTCCCCCGCCTCCCACAGGTGGGTGGGGTACGTCCCGTCGAGCGGCTGCCCGTCCGCCTGGGCCACCGGCACCCCCTCCCCCGCCGGGCGCAGGTGCAGGAAGTAGGTGTAATCGGCGGGGATGTCCTGCGCGGCGTGCCAGGTCAGCCGGACCACGATCCGACCCTCGGAAACCTCCACTGCCTGCCCGGCCAGCCGGAACAGGTCGGCCTCGCCCTGGCGGAAGGTCGGCGCGTCGGCGGGGGGCGCTCCCGCCCTGGGGAAGGAGACATCCAGCCAGCCGACCGCGTGGGAGGCGTAATCCTCCCCGCCCGCCGGGGCAACCGACACCAGCAGCGGGTAGCCGCGCGGCGGCAGCCCCTCCGGCAGCACGAAGGTGTGCCAGGTGGCGAAGCGCCCCGCCCAGCCTGCCGTCTCGTATTCCCCGTCGAAGGCGGCCCGGCCCGGCACGTCCAGGGCGGTGACGGCCAGGTGCAGGCGCGGGGGGAGCGCCCCCGCCACCTCCCAATCCAGCCGCACGCGCACCGGCTCCCCTGCTCCGTTGAGGTCGCGCCCGTCCGTGCCCAGCCCCACCAGCCGCAGCGGCCCGAAGTCCGCCACCGCGCTCTGCTCGCGCACGGCCCGCCCCGGCACGACCCGCTGGAAGATCGTCACCGGGCCGTAGGCGTAGCGCGGGTCGTCGAACTCGGCCACCGGCGCGTAGCTGGCCAGGAACCAGGGGTCGTCGTCCAGCCGGTAGTTGTAGAGCACCAGCGGGATGCCCCGGAAGCGCTGGAAGGTCAGGTAGTCCGGCAGGTAGGCGGGCAGCCAGCTATAGACGTCGCCGCGCGCCAGGGCCGCCGCCACCTCCGGCTGCAAGAGGCCCAGGTAGTCGGTCATCCGGCGCTCGGCGTAGAAGCCGATCTGCCCCACCTCCGCCACGCCGACCGTCGCCCCCGGCGGGGTGTGGTCCCGCAGCCAGAGGCCGGTCTCGCGGTAGGCCGCCCAGTCCACCACCGGCAGCATGGCCCCCACGTCGTCCACGTCGTGAGGGCGGCCCATCCAGGCCGTGATGGCGGCCAGCGAGGCCAGCGGCGCCGCCAGCGCCAGCAGGGCCAGGGCGGCGGCCAGCGGGCCGCGCCATCCCCCCGCGCCGCGCACGCGGTCCAAACCGCGCGCCGCCAGCAAGATCACGCCGGGCAGCAGCGGGGCGTAGTACCAGCGGTAGGGCGCGACGCCCAGCCCCGCGTAGCCCGCCAGGTGCAGCGCGCCCCAGGCCACGGCCAGCAGCGTCACCGCGTCCGGGCCGCGCCACAACCCGGCCAGCAGCAGGACGGCGAACAACAGATACAGCGGACTCTGCGCCAGCAGCCCCTCCACCACCAGGGCCAGCCCGCCCCACATATCCGCCCCCACGCCCAGCCCGGTGATGCCCAGCGCCGCCTGGGCGCGCTTGGCGGCCAGCGTGGCCGGGACGGGCGAGCCATAGGCCAGCCAGGCCCAGCCATAAAAGAGCAGGACCGGAATCGCCGCCGCCAGGGCGTAGCCCACCACCGGTGACCACCAGCGCCGCCGCGTCTGGCGGTTGTTGAGGGCAGCGCCCAGCGCCCCCAGCCCCAGCAGCGCGCCGGGCAGCGAAGCGTCCGGGCGGGCCAGCGCCCCCAGCCCGACCAGCAGCCCGGCCCATCCCCAGCGCGAGTCCTGCGCCAGCCAGAAGGCGGCCAGCACCAGCAGCATCCACAGCGGCGTCTCCATGCCCAGCGCCAGCCACAGCGGAGCGGCCAGCGTGTAGGCCAGCCCGGCCCAGGCCCGCAGGGCAAAGGGCATCCGGCGCGGCAGCAGGGCGGCCAGCGCGGCCCCGCCCAGCCCGATGCTCACCGCCCCTACCAGCCTGCCCAGCAGGGGCAGGTCCGGGAGCGGCAGGGACAGCGCCGCCAGCAGCAGGGCGTAGAGCGGCGCGGTGGTGCTGAGCACGGCCTCGCCGGGGTTGTAGACCAGGCCGCAGCCGCGCGCCACGTTGCGGGCGTAGCGGTAGGTGATGAAGGCGTCGTCCAGGCCGAACTCGCGCAGCAGCCCCAGCCCGATCAACAGCGCCAGCAAGGCCAGCCCCACCGCCAGCCAGCGCTCGGCGCGCCGCGTCCCCCGCCAGGAAAGAGCCATCTTCGCCATCCCATCAGCCGCTGCGGCAGGCAAGCCGCCGCGCTAACGTTCCGGCGGCCCCTCCGCCAGGGCCGCCCCGCCCTCGACCGCCTGGGGAACCGGCTCCCCCCGCCTGCCGAGCGCCACCCACAGCATCCACAACGCGCCGGGGACCAGGATCAGCCCCGCCGTCCAGTTCAGGATTCCGGCGATGCCCAGCCCGGTGCGGTCCAGCGCCCAGCCGGCCCCCGCCGCGCCCAGGGCGCTGCCCAGCGTGTAGAGCGCGAACTCCGTGGAGAAGACCCGCCCCCGCACGCGGTTGGGCAACAACTGGAGCAGAAGCTGGGTGGAGAACACCCACCCGACGCCGGAGCCGACCCCGCGCAGCAGCGTCCCCACCAGCACGAGGCCAAAGCTCGCCAGCGTCCCCGCCAGGGCCAGCCCCAGCGCGGTGACGGCGTAGGAGGCGGCGATGGCCAGCCGCTGCGGGCGGTCGCGGTCCCCGGTGAGGCGGCGGGCCAGGATCGGCCCCAGGCCGGTCCCCACGCCCATCCCCGCGTAGAGGATGCCCAGGCTGGTGCCGCCCCCCTCCCCGATCACGAAGACCTGCTCCGCCAGGGCCACCTGCACCACCTGGAAGGTCCCGGAGACCAGCAGGGCAAAGGCCGCTTTGTGCAGGGCGATGAGCAGCACGTCCACGTTGCGCCGCAGGTAGCGCAGCCCCTCCAGGTACTGGTGCAGCGCGGCGGCCACGCTGGCGGCGGAGCCTTCCGGCGGGGCCTGGGGCCGGTAGCGGATGCGGGCGATGAGGGCGGCAGAGCCGAGGAAGGTCAGCGCGTCGATGACGAAGGACGGATAGGCCCCCCATTGCCCGGCCACCAGCCCGCCCAGCGCCGCCCCAAAGGCCAGCATCACCGACCAGGTGGCGGAGCTGAGGGCGTTGGCCGCCCCCAGCTCGCGGCGGGTGACGATATCCGGCAGGATGGCGTTGCGGGCCGGGAAGAAGAAGCCGCTCAGGCCGAGCTGCACGGCGGTGAGCGCATACAGCAGCCAGACGTGCGCCGGGTCCCGCACCAGCAGGAAGCCCAGCACGACCACGGCGCGCCCCAGGTCGGCCAGGATGAGCAGGTGCTTGCGGTTGTAGCGGTCGGCGGCCACCCCGGCGAGGGGGCTGATCAGGAAGGGGGCCAGCATGCGCACCACGAACAGCCCGCCCACCGCCAGCCCCGACTGGGTGAGCAGCGTCACCAGCGCGGCGGAGGCGATCAGGTTGAACCAGTCGCCCAGCAGGCTGATGATCTGCCCGAACCACAGGAAGCGGAAGTCGGCGTTGTGGCGGACGAGCTCCCCGTAACCGGCGAAGGTGCTGGCCTGCGCGGCTTCTGCGCTCAACGGGTTTTCCTTTCCGCTCGCTGGCCTGGCCCCCTCACTGCATCACCCCCCGCCACAGCGCATCCAGCACCATCAGCGCTGTCAGGTTGCGCACGGGGAAGCCGTAGCTCAGGTTGCGCGGCGTGAACACGGCGGAGGCAGCGGTCTGCTCCGGCGGCACGGAGGGATGGATGCCGTCCTCGGCCAGCCCGGCGTTGGGCAGGTCCTGCGTCACGCCCCAGTAATCCCACAGCGGCACCTGGTAGGCGCGGGAAAGCTCCGCAAGGGTCTGGTTGCAGGCCTGCACGTCGGCCTCCCAGCCGGGCTGGGCCGGGATGGTGCTGAGCACCGGGATCACGCCCATGTCGATGGAGGTCTGCACGATGCGGGCCATGTTCTCGCGGTAGCGGGCGTGGGACATGCCGTGCAGGTCGTTGGTGCCCAGCATAATGAGCGCGATGGCGGGCCGCACGGTGCGGTACTCGCAGACCAGCGGCGTCTCCTCCGGCAGGCAGCTCCCCGGCGCGGCGTGGCCCGGCAGGCGGCCCGGCGTCAGCACGTCGCTGCTGCTCCAGCCGCCCGCTGCGGCCAGGGAGCGGTTGGCAAACGGGTTGAGGCCGGGCCGCGCCTCGGCGGCGCGGAAATGCTCCAGGGCCGGGGCCAGCCACCGGTAACCGGCCAGGTCGTAGATGCCATCGCCGATGGCGTGCAGGAAGAACGAGGTGTCGGTGATGCTATCCCCCACCGTGGTGAAGACGTTGGCCCGGTTGCCCAACTGCTGCCCGCGCCGGAAGATCTCCCGCGCGCGGTCGCTGACCCCGCTCAGCACGGCCACCCCGTTCAGGACCGGCGCAGGGTCCAGGTCCGCCACCCCCTGGGGGACGGGCGGCGTGCTCCCCGCCCCGCCCACGTCCACGTAGGCGGCCCACACCCAGCCGCGCTCGCCCTCCGCCGTGGTCACCTGTAGCCAGCTTCCGTCCGGCGTCCGCCCCACCACGCGCAGCGGCGTGACTTCTATCAGCTCCCGCAAGACCTCAGCCTCCAG